>OGOS01000023.1_pt1 | contig 107122 bp, 98 predicted proteins | sample 1552701 | NCBI WGS metagenome assembly OGOS01 (sample SAMEA2580128, study PRJEB22360) | human gut metagenome | biome: human gut; feature: human-associated habitat; material: faeces | place: Denmark | collected 2008/2010
GAACTGGGTTGATGTATACCCGTTTTATGCGAATGTAAAGAAAGAAGGGGTGAAATTATTTGATGCAGCCTAATGAGAAGGAAACGCAGAAAGATTTAGTATTGTATCGTATTGAAACCTCTAAAAGCGATATCAAAGCAGCTGAAATCCTTTTGGCAGCAAGAGAGTCCGGTGTGGAAAGTATGGACTTCAGATTTGTTATAGAAAAGTCAGAAAATCAAGTGAATTTAATAAATGGTGTCAGTGTGAGATACCATTTGACTAAAGCTAGTTACACTTAGTTGCACTTAGTTACACCCCAAGATACACCTCAAACCCTTATAAATACTGTATTTTTTACTTAGTGTAACTAATGTAACTAATATTTTACTATAAAGTATATTTTAATATTATATAAAAAGGTAATTATAAGGAAAATTAAATACTTATGTTACACGTTACACATTCAAGGGAGGAAAAATGGTAAGTGTGGAAGAATATATGCAGGTAAGGTGGGAGAAGTAAACTGAAATACAAGGATGATTTTTCAAAAAATTATCCATAAAGGATATTATGATGATTAAAGAGAAGGGCTGGAGCTGTAACAGGTTCCGTCCCTTTTTTGGTGAAGGAGCGGCTTTGATTTGTCGAAAAATGTCGAATTGTAATTGTTGTACTGCCACATAATTAGCGATATGATAAAAGAAATTGTATACGTAGGGGGAGACAATCATGCCATCAAAAGCCTATATGAGGTTTCAAAAAAATAGTGTTCAAGTTGAGAAATTCAAAGAAGCCTATGAAGAAGCTCTTCATAAAGATCGCAGAAGAGGTAAACGAAGCTTAGATCATTTTACAAGAGCAGCAATAATGTTTTTGTGTTCAACTTTTGAAGTTTATTTTGAAGAAGTTTTAAAAGAAAGTTGCTCTATAGTAACCAAGTCTTTGAATCATCCGGGGGATTTGCCTAAGCAGGTTAAGAAAACTATTGCGAAAAGCATAAAAGAGAGTAAAAATGAACTTGAGTGTATAACTTGGGCAGACAACTGGAAAGAGTATTATATCAATTTGGTAAATAGTGAAATGGACAGATTAAATACCCCTAAAATGTGTAACATAACAAGGTATATATCAAAATATTTAGGATTAAATAATATATTTGATTGTAATGCTTTTCCATTCAGTGGAATTGATGATGTGATTACTGAAAGAGGCAGTATAGCACATAAAGTTTATGGCAGTAGCTATATAAAAGAAGTTAAGCTGATTGAATATATAGATACGATTAGCAATGCAGTAAAAGAAATTGAATTGACACTGTATAAAGAATTGCCTAAAATAATTCACAAAAAGCCGTGGAATAATACTTACTGATAAATGTAAAGTTGCAACGAAAAGTAACTCGAAAGGTATTTGGGGTGTTGCTTTTCAACACAAAACAGAATATCGAACACACAATAAAGCACTCAATGCCTATGACATGATGCCTCTTAAGCAGACAAGGTAAATAACCGGAGCTACTTAAGGGGAATCAGGAGAGGTATTGGGTGCTTTTTTAGCTTTCCTATATATGAACTTTATGTATGAGGATAGATTTTCATTTATAAAAAGTCGATTAAAAATGTCAGATGATATTCATGATTAAATAAGAAAGCGTAAATAAATGTTTAGGTCTGATTCTTCTTATATGTTTCTTTGAGCTGTTGAATTGCATCCCATATTTTTAAATAATACATACTATCCATGTCCTGAATATGAAAATGGACTTGTAAAGGGTTGTATGAGATTCCTTCTCCAGATAGTGGTTTACGGTATTGAAATCCTGTAATTCCATTAGAATCTACAGTATATAATTGATTAGATTCGGCAGAAACCGTAAATCTGCAAAAACTAACAAGCAAATCCAATAAAGAAGAAAAAGCTTCTTTTTCATGGGAATCTTGTAAAATTAGATTTAATAATGCCAACTTATCATCATTGCAACCAGGAAAATATTTATTATATGTATTAATAGAGATAAGATTACTGATTGCGTTTTCTGATAATCCAGTTTTGTCCTGAATAAATTGTAAATCATGAGTCGTGCAGTTCATATCTGTAAAAAAGTAATCAAGATCGCAATCCAAAGCATTGCATAATTGCAACATGTCTGTAATGGTCTTGGGATATGATTTTCCTTTAATCCAATTATCAAATTTTCTTGTTTTTTCACTATATTCACTTCGACCAAACCCATTTCCATTTTGATCAATAATCTGTAATTGGTCATGAGGATAGAACGCATTATAGAGCAGTATTGGATCAGGCTGATTATTTTTATAAGTCATGCCTCTTTTTTTCATGAGGTCACATAATTTTTGAGAAAATAATTGTAAATCAGATACATATTTCATTAATAATCACCTCGAAAATGTAAAATTATATGTAAATAAAATACAAAAATATATGATACTATAATATCACAGAAACACGAGATGAACAATACAAAAGAAAGGATTTACAGTTATGAATACGAGAAATATTGGAAATGAAGCAAAAATCAATCCCAAAACAGGCAGAATTGATCAAGCCTGTGAGAGATACGGAGTGGGACGTTCCACAATGAGACGAATTGCAGAAGAATCTGGGGCAGTGGTAAGGGTTGGCCGTACATATTTGATAAATTACAGTAAGGTTGATCAGTATATGGACGAGCTTTCGGAATGATGGAGGTGATCCTATGAACATATATGAACATCTGTTGCCAGGCAAAGAAAACGCATTAACTCCAGAATATCTTGCTACGAAATACCATTTTTCCAGCGTTCGAATGCTTCAGAAGCAGATCGAAGCAGAACGCAAGGCTGGCAAGGTCATATTATCAAGTACCACGCCGCCTGGAGGATATTATCTTCCGGCAGCAGGAGACACAATGGAAATTCGGAAGTTTATTCGTACACTTGAGAATCGAGGAGAGAATACTTTGAAGATTTTGGAGAGCGCGAGAAGTTTACTGGAAGAACTGGAGAGTGATGAATTTGAGTGATCTCCAGAAGATAAAGGAACAGGTATCCATCTATGATGTTGCAGAGTCTTTGCTGCGCCTAGAAAAACAGGATGGAAAGTACAAGTATCCGGGAGAACGAACTGCGAGTATCAAATTATATCCAGAGAATAATAGATTTCATGATTTTGGGAGAAATGTTAATGGAGATATTTTTGATTTAATGATTCATGTGAGAGGTTGCACACTTAAAGAGGCGACGGCAGAACTTAAAACAGCTTTCAATATTAAGGACTCTCTAATAGGGAAAAATGTTGTCAAAGAAGCTTGGATAGCGTATTTGGAACGTAAATTCAATGCTAAATATGTGGAACATTATGATTATTTTTTGACTGATCAAAATGGAAAAATAATTTATGCGTATACTAAGGTTCGGCTACAGGATAAAGCAGGGGAAAAGATAATAATTTACGGTAGATTTAATGGTGATCGTTTTATTCTTGGTTTGCAAGGTAAAAAAACAAAAGATATTCCGGCTATTTACGGTAGTTCAATTCGCGAAATACAGGAAGCGATAGAGCATCAAAAGACGATATTTTATGTAGAAGGTGAGAAAGATACAAATACATTGATGCGAAAAGGCTATACAGTATTTACTTGTGGAGGCTCTGGAGATTGGAAAAAAAGTGTTTCTGAAATCGTAAGGCAAGCGAATGTAATTATTTTAGCAGATAATGATGAACCAGGAGAACAATTAGCTTATCAGGTTATGCAGGATTTGCAGTTAATTTCTAACAGTGTAAGCATTATAAAACCAATGCCAAATGTAGATAAAGCTGACATTACAGATTACTTCGAAGAAGGTCATTCTGTTGAAGAGTTTGAGGACCTAATTAAAAATGATGATGGGCGAGATACAGTTTCGATATTAAGGAAATACGGAGAAACTAAGAAAAGCGAAAAGGAAAAGAAAACGAGAGCTGGCGAAAAGAGTAAGATGGACTGCTTAGTACTCAAGAGGGGGTCTGAAGATATTTTAAAACAGTTAATAACTCTTAATGCAGCGGAATGTTTCCAGATGAATGACAGGGGTAGTGCTGATCTGTTTGCAACCATATTTAAGAATGTTAGCCGATATAATCCCACAAAGAAAGACTGGATGTACTACGACAAGACAAGATGGACTGCCGATACAGAGGGCATGAGAGCCAAAAGAAACGCTAAAATGCTTGCAGATGTACTTGTACGTTATTCTGTAACGGCTTCTTTGCTGGACGATAAGAGACAATCGTATATCAAGTATGCCGCCGGGATGATGAATTATAGAAATAGAAATGTAATGATTACCGATGCAAAAGACTTGAATTTCTTTGAGAACACAGAACTTGATAAAGACGATTTTCTCTTGAACTGCAAGAATTGTGTCCTTGATTTATCTGGCAATCAGCCGAAAGCATTAGAGCATAATGCAGATTTGCTTTTATCAAAAATCTGTAATGCTAGCTATAATCCTGCTGCCACTTGCACGTTATGGGAAAAGACCGTTAATGAGATTATGCAGGGTGATACAGCAAAGATAAAATATCTTCAAAAAATGTCTGGAAGATTTTTAACGGGCGATACAAGCGAGGAAGAATTTTACATATTTTTTGGTGCGACTACCAGAAATGGTAAATCTACGATCACTGAAATACTGCTATATCTTTTAGGTGATTACGCAACTACCATTTCCCCTGAGTCATTGGCAATCAAGGCAAATAAGGACAGCCGGACAGCTTCGCCAGATATCGCAAAACTGGCAGGAACAAGGCTTGTAGTAGCATCTGAACCACCACGGAGAATGTTATTTGATTCTTCGCTCGTAAAAACTCTGACAGGACGTGATACTGTATCAGCGAGATTTTTACATGAGAATGAATTTCAGTTTAAGCCTAAATTCAAATTGATTTTGAACAGTAATTATTTACCTGTTATCAGTGATAAGACAGTGTTTAGCAGTAATCGTGTTAAGGTTGTTCCATTTGAACGCCATTTCACAGAGAAAGAGCAAAACAAACATTTAAAGGAACAGTTACAGCAGGAGATAGATGGTATTTTGAACTGGTGCATACAGGGACTTTCATTATACCGTAAAGAGGGACTAGAACCGCCTGCAGCTGTGCAGACTGCTACGCATGAGTATAGTGAAGATTCGGACAAGGTTGGCAAGTTTATTTCTGAGTGCCTTGTAAAATCAGAACAGAATTTAGCGGCTAAAGATGTGTATGAAAAGTATTCTCAATGGTGCAATGATTGTGGACTGGGAGTTGACGGAAGAACATCTTTTTATGAAGAATTAAAGACGAAGAACCTACTAAGCAAAACAGGAACCGTTACAGGAAAAACCGTTAAGAATGTAATTAAAGGTTATTCATTCGCAGAGGAAACTTTTCATTCTGTTGATAGAGATTTAGATGCACCATTTTCTTGATTTTATTAAAATGTGCAGTTTGTGCAATTAGTATGTGAAGATTAAAAAAACACTCTTATAGGTATTTACATTCTATTTGCACATTTTGCACATTTAGGATTTTAAGTCTTTTGTAATGGATTTTATGGGCGAATTACCGTCGGAAAGGATAGCAACCATGAAAGTAATGACGCAGGATAAAGTAAGAATCATTGATTTTAGAATGCCGTGCACAGAGGGATATTTTATTCGAGAAAGAAGAATGTACATAGCAGAATACAAAAGTTGTGAGCGAGCAACGGAAGTTCTTGAGGAGATGCTTCAGAAGTATGCAGCAGGAGAAAAGATATACATCATGCCGGAGGAGTAACCAGTGAACGATAAAGAAGAATTAAAGCAGATATATGACATCTTCACGGACTGCTGGAGGTTATACAAAAAGCTGTATCCTCCGGGCAGACCTGAAGACGATGTATACTGGCAAGGAGTGGTGAAAGAGATAGAAGTATTACGGAAGAATCATCATCATTCCCGGTTGTGTGAGGACCTTCTTTTAGCAGTAGCAAAAGATCTGGAAAACAAAGCCAAAAGAAATAATCCGGTTGCCAGTATAAAAAAGTAATAATATGGGATCATTGCCATTAAAGATCATATCACGATATGGAAAATGGTGCAAACTGTGGTAAACATGTACCACAACTGTGGTCAGGTTTGATGGTAAAATATATATAACAGGTAATATTTCATTGTTGCGGAGGTGATTTTGGTGGTAGTTATTGGTCTTTTGTTATTTGTGATTGTGTGTGAGTTGGCAGCGATTTATGACAGACAGAATGGAGGTAAGTGACATGGGAAGAAAGAAACAGATTTCAGATCAGAGACGTTTATACACGGAAAGAATGAGGTTGCAGAAGGGGGTATTTAGTTCTCTGGCTAATGCGGCTGGACATATCGGAGAGCTTTATGCGGATTTCGTTCAAAGTGATGAAGTACGTAATTCCATGAAAGCTACAGCGGATAAAGCAATTGAATGCATGGATAATATCAAAGAACTTAACGAGCTGGAAGAACAGCTGAAAGCAGAAGAGCAGGAAAGCGAGGATGAGGATTAATGGAGAAAGTAGTAGTTCAGACCGGTGCGAAGACATACCAGATTACTGATCAAGACGGAAATGATCTGGGCGTGTTCAGATTTATTCCTTCAGATGCAGGTATTTTAAAGAGGTATAAAGAGGCAGCAGCATTTTTTACTGGAATCAATGACAGAATTAAAGGCAAAGATTTTGAAGAGATCCTCCCGGAGTTGGAAAAGGAGGCTGGAGAAAAGATAGATCTGTTATTTGGAGCTCCTGTGTCAGAGAAGTTTTTCAAAATTACCAGTCCGTTTACAGTCCTGGAAAGCGGAGAGACCTTTGCAGAGCAGATTATCACTGTAATTGGTGGAATCATCGAAAAAGAGCTGGATGTAAGGGAAAAGGCGCAGCAGAAAAGGATAAAAAAGTATACTGACAAATACGCAAAGAAAGAAGTAGCCGAAGCGTAGCTACATAACAGGGCTGTCCTGGTAACGGGATGGTCCTGAGTATATAACGGCATTGGAAACAGGATTCAGTGCCCGAACCTCAAATAGTTTGGAGGCAGATATAACATGGCAGATGGTTCAATTATCATTGATACCAGGATAGATACCGGCGGTGTGTCGAAAGGAATGAACGCTGTAAAGGCTGGAATGGCCAGGATATCCGCGCAGGTATCGAAGATGGGTGATTCAGCAAAAAGTTCTTTCCAGAGGCAGATAACAGCGATAACGGACCTGTATCAGAACTACGAGAAGCAGGAACGTAAAGTATCAGAGCTAAAATCAAAGCTCGAAGAACTGAGCAAGGTCAGAATCGAGACAGAAGAATATAAAAAGCTCAAAGACGATATAAAAGCTCTGGAAGATGAGTTTGAAAAGGTTGAGACAAAACAGCGTGAATGGCTGGATATGGGATTTTCAATAAATTCTGCGCCGCTTCAGGAACTTGACAAACAGATGGACGATATCTGGGCGGATATTGACAGGCTACAGCGAAAACAAAAAGAGATGCAGACGACCGGAAGGGCCTATGTGGATCCTACATCGACAGATGCGTATAAAAGCACAGCTGAGAAGTACAATGTGGAATCGCAGAAGCTGGAGCACATAAATGGAAGGCTGTACTCTTCATACAATAAACTGAAGAATAAGGTTGAGGAATACCGGCAGAAAAATAGCCGACTTGTGCAGGTAATGCAGAATTTGCAGAAAGCTGCTGCCCGTGTAGGTATGGTTGTGAAGAATATGGGTTCCGCATTAAGAAGTGCTGGTTCTGCTATCAAGAGCATGGTTTCAGCGATGAAAAAGGCTGTAGAAAACATGTTTAATCTGAACAAGCAGACGGATCGGTCGAGAATGAGCCTTTCCCGGATGCTGGGAATGTCGTTGTTGTTTTCAGGGGTATCCCGGGCGATAAGCGCTGTCAGTGATGGTGTAAAAAGTGGATTTGAAAATCTGGCACAGTATTCTAACAGTACCAATTCAGCAATATCGTCTTTGATGTCCAGTATGACGAGGCTGAAGAACTCGTTTGCTACAGCATTTGCACCTGTCCTCACGGTGGTAGCTCCGATCATGTCAAGATTTATTGATATGATTTCCAGAGCGATCACTTATGTTGGAATGTTCGTTGCGGCACTGACCGGGCAGAACAGTTTTGTAAAAGCAGTTGGTGTTCAGGAAGACTATGCAGCAGGACTGGAAAAGACTTCAAAAAATACGAATCAGGCAGCTAAAAATACCAAGAAGGCCAATAAAGAAACAGAAGGATATCTTTCTACTCTTGATGAAATCCAACGGTATACATCGAATAAAAATGATGATTCAGCAGCAGATGGAAATGGCATAGGAGATACCGGAGGGTATACAGCACCTACACCGGCACAGATGTTTAAGAAGGTTCCTGTTGCTAATTCGATCAAAGGAATTGCGGATAAGATTAAGAAATTAATCAAATCGGAAGACTGGGAAGGCCTTGGGAAATATATTGCCAGTGGAATAAATAAGGGGCTTAAAAAAGTCTATGAAGCAATCAGCTGGAAAAAGGTCGGTCCAAAGATAACAAAATTCTGTGATGCTTTTACCCGAACATTTAACAGCCTAGTTGATAATGTAGACTGGAAATTATTAGGAAGGACCGTTGGTGCGGGAATCAATACGATTGTCAATACCTTAAACCTGCTGATAACAGGAATAGACTGGAAAAATCTGGGAAAGAAATTCGCAGAAGGAATTACCGGACTAGTAAAAGAAGTCAACTGGAATAATCTGGGGCAGCTCATAGCAAACCGGTTTATGATTACCTGGGATATCTTTAATGGAATGGTACATAATCTGCCATTTTCAGAAATCGGAAAAGCGATAGCGGATGGTCTTAATGGAATCTGTTCAAGGATTTCCTTCCGTGAGATAGCGGATACGCTAGCAACTGGCCTGAATGGAGCATTTACCACATTGTACAGCTTTACCCGGCGATTTGACTGGACAGGTCTGGTAAATAACATTGCCGGAGGAATTAATACCTTTATTTCAGAGTTCGACTGGAAGAATAATGGGCGCAAACTGGAAGCTTTCCTGAATAGCTTATGCAGTTCACTGGTTGATATGGCAGAAAAAACAGACTGGGAGGCTTTTGGCCAGGGGATTGGTGAGATGCTGGGACAGATCAACTGGGTGAAGCATCTGAAACAGGTAATAACTGCGATTACCCGGACACTGGGTGGTTTGTTCGATGGTTTGGAGGCAAGCGGAACCGCAGGGAAAATAGCCGCTTTTTTGGGTAAGGCGTTTATCGCGGTAAAGATTGCGGATATAACGGGCATTGGAAGCCTGGTAAAATTCCTTGTTACCACTATTGGAAAGAAGCTGATTGCAGAGGAATCAGTACAGACATTAGCGGGAAATATTTCTAATCTGACCAATGGTGCACTTGCTGGATCTACATCCGGCATTGCTACATTTGCATCTTCTTTGGGCTCTTTAGTTGGGACTGCCGGTGCAATTACACTGGTCACTGCCGGAACGGTTATGCTTACGAAGAAAATTGCTGAGTTAGTAGAAACTGCGCAGGGCGGAAACGGAATTTTAACTCAGACAGGTGGATACTTACATGATTATGCTGGCAAGATGGGCGAAGCTCATGCAATTACGAACAAACAGGTAGAAGAACTGTGGGCTTTAGTAGAAGCAGATGAGACTGCCGGTAAGTCAAACAGTGAGATGTATGACAGCATGGTTCAGAAATTGGGTGAATATGGCGTATCGGCTGAGAAAGCAACGCAGATCCTTGAGCAATATGGAGCGCAAGCCGGAGTGTCAAGTGCATTTGTTGAAGAAATGACAGGTAAGGTGCAAGCTCTGGGAAAAGGTTTTTCTGAAAGCTCTTCCACAATAGATACATCTTCAATAACTGTGAAAGAATCAATAAAAGGAATCAGAAGTGTACTATATGATCTCAGTGTATCTTCTAGTGAGTATGCAGGAACATACAGAGGTGTTTTAGAAGTATTTAATAATACAAGCGGATCAGCGGCCAATGCGCAGGATGCTTTTAATATTGTCTATAATGCCTTGAAAGAAGCAGGAGTCCCATTGGATGAGCTGAATAAAAAACTGGCACAGGAGTTTCCTTCCGCAGCTCAGGCGACAAAGAGCAGTGTTGCTTCCAGTATTGTTGAGGCTCAGAAGACAGTAAGCAGCTCAACTGGAAAAATGAAAACGGATGCGGAGACTAATCTTGCAGGAGTAAAGAAAGCAGCAGAGGATGCTTCTGGAGGTGTGAATACAACCACAGTGACAAACTGGGGGAATTCGGCATCAGAAGTAAAGAAAAATCTGGATAAAATGAAGCAGACTGCCAATTTAAAGCTTGGTGAGATGCAGAAGACTGTGGAGAGCCATTTTTCAGGTCAGTATAACACAATGACTAAGAAATGGGAAAAGGCTTGCGAGAGAATTGGCCAGTTGATAACTCAGATGGTGCGTAGTACAAAGGATAGTTTAAACGGACTTGCCAGAAATATGAATACGATTGGAAATGAGATGAGTAATAATCTGATTAATGGGATTTCCGGTGCAGTAACAGGAATCGCAGGGATTCTGAATGAAGTAGTTAGTAAGGTTAACAGCACAATCGGCAATGTTAATTCTTCTCTTTCCGGTATTGAGAAGGCATTTACATTTTCTTACGATGTTACAACCCCTGATGGGAAGCGGAGATGGGGTAAATACTCAATGAATTTACCAAGAGTCAATACGGTTCCGTATCTGGCTAAAGGCGCAGTCATCCCACCTCGAAGCGAGTTTCTTGCGGTCTTAGGCGACCAGAAACAGGGTAACAACATCGAGACGCCGGAAGCTCTGCTCAGAAAGATCGTCCGCGAAGAAACAGCAGGACGACAGACTGGCGGTGGAAGCTACCGATTTACAGCTCAGATCAATCGCAGGACACTGTTTGACGAGATGATGAAAGAAGCGCAAATGAGACGAGATGCAAGCGGCAGAAACCCGTTTGAGATGGCATAGAATAATTCCCTGTCATGCAGAAAGTGTGGCAGGGGAAATACAGGGAGGATTCAATGCTTACAAGAGAAGCGACTTATGAAGATTATGGATTTTCAGAAGATGAAGATAAGAGATTGGGTGAATTTTGCAAGAATCTTGAGATGTGGGACAAGATATTGCTGTTGCAGTGTGCAGCGGAGGTGTATCCAAACATTGTTGACGAACTATACTGCTGTATCGTAATTGGAATGAGCTATGACAAGATGAACAAAAAGAAGTTTGTTGCGCTTGATCGTAAAGATTTCTATGCATACCGGAAGAAAACACTGGCTGTGTTCCGGGAGGCATTAAAGGCATGTAATAGATATCCGTTCTAAAGGTTGGAATAGAACCTGTCAAAACCGTCTGTTTTTATGTATTGGAAAATATCATTGATTAGTTAGGGGTGATTACTATGGCAAAAGGTATATCAGCAGAAGCACGTGAGGACATATTAGTACAGGCATTTTTAACGTGTCCAAATATAAGTGAGATATCCAAAAAGACGAAGATTCCCAGACCTACAATTTATACTGTGATTCATTCAGACAGCTTCCAGCGTAAGTATTCTGAGGCAAGAAACGAGGCCGTAACAGGAGCGATTGCATATCTGCAGGGAAAACTTGGAGAATGTGCAGCAGTGTTGGTCAATACGGCTACTGATACGGAAGTGCCGGCACAGATCAGAGTGAACGCGGCTAATGCAGCATTGTCACAGTGCTCTCAGTGGACAAAGAATGTAGATATGATTGAACGTCTGGAAGCTATGGAAGAATTGATGTCACGAGTAGAACAGGAGCAGAAATTACAGAAGAGAAAAAAATAATAGAGACATGAATTGTATAAGCTTGATTTGGTAGAAAGGAATATTAAATGCCGAGAAGAAATAAGCGTGTAACAATAAGAGCTACGAGTGTGCCGGAACTGCATCAGTGGCTGAGAGCTTGCAAAAGGGAAAATGCCAGAAAGAAATCACAGGGGCATAGTGGGACGAAGAAACAGACAAAGGATTTGCATATTTAAAGGCGGTGGTGAATTATGGGAAGTCCGTTGATTAAAAGGCTTGATGCTTTATACCAAAGAGCTCAGATGGTAATGAAAGTGCAGGCGGATCATGCTCCGTTTGTATCCATAGCTCCATGGAGTTTTATAAAAGATGAATGTATCGTGAAATATTATCCAGAGGGACATTATCAGAAACCAGAGCAGATAACAACTACACTTCATGATGCATTAATGATAGCTCAATATTATTACGAATGTGGGGTGTATGTTCAATTTACAATGAGCCTGTGTATAGAGTGGCTGTTCCTGTATGTGCGTGATGATCCCCGGTATTCTCCGCCACAACAGAAGTCATGGTATACAAAGAATGTTGAAGAATATCCAGAAATAAAAACTATGTTGGAGAGTGAACAGCGATTTGAAATTATTGGAGCACTGCGAAGATTGCCTCAGAATTTCCTTTTCAAGGGATTGCCTGATGATATTAAAGATGATTACAAATTGATGGATTTTTAGACAAAAAATGACGGGAGTATGGGAATTCGTGGACACGATAATGTGCACGTAAAAGAGTTTGTTGACACGATTACGCGCACGTAGATATTCGGAGATTTCGGAGTCCCTAAAAGAGTAAAATGCGTTAGAGCGAACCCCGAGCGAACTCCGAGAAATAAGACTGTAAATATTATCGAACAAAACGAAAAGGAGATTTTTATGGATGGATGTAACGAAAATGTAATTGAATTTATGACCAATGATACCAGAGCAACCTTATCATTCTCACAGGGTCGGTATAAGTCTGTGATCCGCAAGCTGGCAGAGAAGCACCCGGAAGATTGCCAGATCATTGCAGATAACGAGGACGGAAGCATTTGTGCTCATGTTCCGGTAGCCTGGATCCGGATTTCTCCGCCAAGGCAGTACACAGAGGAACAGCGGCAGCAGATGGGAGAAAGACTGAGACAGAACAGGTCTGAAAATACAGTAACACAAGGATAAAACAGGGCAAGAAACGCTTGCAAAGTGTTAGAGGTAAAGTTGTAAGGGAGAGCAAATAAAAAGGCTAAATGAGCCGATAAAACAGTAGAAGCGGTGATGCTGGTAGTTAATAAAAATCCTGCTGCCGAACCTACGGTTCAAGGAGTTTTTCACTATTTTAAGGAGTGTTGTTGAGAATGAAGCCGTGAGGAAGCCGTGAAGAATGGTAAAAAAGGCGGCGAGAACAGGGAGTGCTTGAACTGTCGATTAACAGTCGATATATTTGATCGAAGCGGTGAGGAAGCGGTGAGAAATTAATAAATTAATGGAATAAGATGGTATTTTTGGATATAGCTAAAGAAAGGCGTGTAGTATGAACGAACTTGTGTATTTAAAGAATGATGAAGCTGTGTGTGATAGTTTGCAGGTGGCTGAGAAGTTTGGAAAAGAACATAAAAATGTTTTGCAGAGTATTGATAATCTCATTGCTGAAAATTCAGCTGTGAAAATAATGTTTAAGATTTCTTCTTACAAATCTGGTAACGGGCAATCATATAGAAAATTTTATATGAATCGTGATGGCTTTTCTCTTTTAGCAATGGGCTTTACTGGAAAAGAGGCTCTTGAATGGAAATTGCAGTATATCCGGGCATTTAATCAGATGGAGAACTTTATCCGTGAGAAATCTACTCAAATGTGGGTTGAAACCCGAAAAGCAGGAAAGCTTACTCGAAAAGCAGAAACCGATACAATCCAGAAACTTGTTGAGTATGCAAAGGGACAGGGCAGCAGCCATGCAGAAATGCTTTACATGACTTATTCCAGGCTGGCAAATAAAATGGCAGGAATCAATAAAAGGGACGAAGCTACGGTGATGCAGCTTAATAACCTGTCTTTAATGGAAAATATCATTTTGCATGAGGTTGATCTGGGAATTATGCGAGGGAAACATTATCAGGAAATATATAAAGACTGCAAGGAACGCCTTGAGACGGTGAAAGACTTGGCGTATTTAGAAGCAGTATAGAAAGGAGAAGCAAAATATGAGTGCAGTTGACGACTACATCAAAGAAAACGCAGAAATACATAAATTCGCCGCAGAAGTGGCGAGAATCATCTCAGGAATACCGCAGATGCCGGAGTTCTCATCAGAGGGCATATCCGTAGCTGATGCGAGCAAGCTAATTGGTATTCCAGCAGCATCTATTAGAGCCGGTATCGTATACGGATGGCTTCCGATTGGAGTAGCTATCCAGAACAACAAGCCAGCAAAAAGCCTTTCAGGTAGCCGGATTACGTACATTGTATCACCGCGAAAAGTTTATGAGGTAACAGGACATGTTTGGAGGGGGAAAGAAGCATTAAGAAAGAAAAACAAAGCTGAAGAACATATTGAAGAATGAATAAGGCAGCAGTTTATAGTAAATTGACAAATTCCTGAAGCTGGCATATAATATACTTATCAAGACAGCCAGTAAGGGAAGTCAAGGTTCCCCGTCCTGGCAAGATATATGTTTAAGACGTAGCCGCCTATTCTTTACCAGAGAGCAGGGCGGCTATTTCTTATGTGTGTATGTAAGGATAGATACAATTAAGCTGGCTGTCGTCAGAATGATCATAAAAATCTCATAATCGCTCATAAGCATTCCCTCCTGTCAAGGCTCAGGATCAGGGAACCACAGCCGCTCTACTGGCTGCCTGGATAAATATACTATATTCAGTTTTAGCTTATTGAAATCCCATGTTTTATTGCTTGATCTTTAAGTTTGAGAAAATTTTTTGTTTGAGCATTTTTCATTCTACTATAAGCGCTAAAAGATTTGGGAGCTAGTTCAGGTAATTCATAAAAAATATGATAGTATTCTTTACGCATCGAATTTTTCTTATGAAATGCCTCCTGCTGTTTTATGTATTCAGGATTATCTTTTATATGATTGATCAATTGCTGATAGTTTGCATCATGATCAAGTACGGAATATATATATTTCTCAGCCTTGTCAGCTTCGTCAAACATTCCCATTTCTACGTGCCATTGTACTATCCGGTAAAAGTGGCTTTCGTCCCAAGATAAAAAAGGATGAGCAAACATTAATTCAGTACATTTCCATAAACAGGCTGAACATCTTATTTTATCTTTGCGATTATAAAAGCTTCCGGCTTTCATCCTTAAAACATAATCTAAATTTCCAGTAACGCCATATCCCTCCATTATATTTTGATGTGCTGGGAATTTTGGTACAGGAATGCGCTTTAAATCGTCCAGATTCTCCAGATCATATTTTACCCCATCTGAAACCAGATATCTGGCATCGTACCAGCTTTCTTTATCAGTGGGATATACTTTGTACATCTCTCCATTTTTGAAATAGATGGTTTGAGCATCAGGAACATCATCGGATGATGAATTGAAAACACTTTTAATTTTATTGAAAAGGCTCATGGAATCCTCCTATGCAAATAGAACAGTAAAATATCAGGTATTGTTTTATTTTTTTACGATGGAAAGACGATAGGTAACGTGATGATCTTCAGATGGTGGATTCTGAAAGACTTCCTCATCAACCTCCAGATCTGTCCAGTCGTCTGTATGAATTACACCGTCAATCAATTCTACCCGGATAAAATCAGGCAGATTCATAATATCATCAAAGGTGTATAAACGTTTTGCCATGAGAGCACATCCTTTCGTGAATAATATTAGTTATGCGTTGTCACGTTCCATTCGCTGATCTACCGCCTTTTTGATGTAGCCGTTTAAGGATTCACCGGCCTGTTCTGCTGCCGCTTTTATAATTTCACGTTTACCTTTTTCAACACGAACTTTGATTTCATCGTAATTGTTTTTCATGTATTTGGCAACTGCTTTTTGTTGAGCTTTACTTACTTTACTTTCGTCTGACATGTTGCACCTTCTTTCTGAAAAGTTTGATATAAGTACTTTAATTATATTGAATATTACTATTGGGTACAATATACAAGTTGCACAAAATAATAAAAATATATCGGGTACAATATTGTATGGTATGCCCATTGATATATTGGGTACGATATAATATACTATAATCAGTTCAAGGGAACAGACAACAGCCGGGAGAGCCGAAAGCCCCCAATACTTCAAGCCATATACCTGTGAGAATCGCAATAGGGCATATCAATAGTCAGGAAGATGCTTGAAGGGCTGAGGGACCTTGAAAAGCAAAGGAGGACAGCAATATGAAGTACAATCTCAGCAAGATCATGTTGAAAGCATGGAAAGTTTACCGCAAGACAAAGAATATCAGCTTTGCAGAAGCACTTCACAGAGCATGGTTATCTGCAAAGGCAGAAGAAATCAATGCAAAGAGAATCGAAGATGCGAAACATGCAGCAGGAATCGCAGAGGAAACCAATACCTTTGCTAAGTGGAAAGAGCTTGGTTATAAGGTAAAGCATGGAGCATCAGCATTATTCGGATGTTCTCTGATCTGGGGAAGCAGAGGAGACGGGGCAACATACAAAGCCAGTTTCTTTGGAAAGTCTCAGGTAGAAGCAATTTAATAAAAAAGCCCTTACCGGACTGGTACTCCGATAGGGGCAAAGTAACCCGACATTCAGCAAAATTGAGGGGCTGTGCGTATTATAACATACTCATTCCCCTCAGACAACAAAAGAAAGGAACGAAAGTATGATATCAGTAATGGACGTTCTTGTAATTTTTTTGAGTGGATTTATATCTGCTAAAGTATGTGATTATGTACACGAATTAGAACGAGAGGAGAATGAAGCATGAGTAAAGAAAAAACATTAAGAATATCAGAAGAAACAGAAGTGATGCAGTCCACAGGTGTTCCGGCACAGGAGACAGAAGAAGTAAGCACAGCTCTTGCAACAGAGATTATCGCAGATCTTAAGAAAGAACGTGACGATTTGCAGGAAAATCTTGATATATGTGCAGGACTGGCAGATAGATACATGTATCGCCAGGGAATTATTGAGTGTGCGTTGAAATTAAAAAATGAAAGATTATTGAGGTGTGCTTATGCATACATGAAAAAATTAAGCGAGGGGGAAGAATGATGAAGAAATGCACATTAACTCAGGTTCCTTGCAGAAAAGCAATTGCAGAAGTTGTTAAGGCCAACAAAAATAAAAAGTCTTTGCAGCTTACCTATGAAGTAGCCAAACTTTTCCAAATTGTCATGACTGATGAAAATTCTATTTTAAGCAAAGAAGACTGGAAGAGGTATTTTATTATAACAAAGCTTTTCATGATAAGTGATTTAAGACATCTTAAATGTATAGATTCTTTTACAAATGGATTAATGGGAAGTTAGGAGTGAAGATATGGATTATAAGAAAAAAATCATCACACTGTTAGATAAAGTCAAAACAGAACAGACATTTAAACAGGTATATAAGTTATTAGAGTACCTTTACCTGAGGGAGGCATAGGATGGATTACAAGAAAGAAGCTGTTCAGATGCTTCAGGAAATAAATGACGATAGCTTGCTTGAGTTCTTCTATAGATTCATTGCCAGAGTAATAAAAAATAGAGGATATTAATATGGACTATAAAAAGAAACTCATAGAGCTGTTAGAGAAAGCAGATCATGACCAAACATATACAATTTTCAGATTTGTTTGTAGCTTTCTGGGAATTAAATAAGACAATCAGGGGCGGCGGATTGCTGCCCTATTGCCAATAGAAAGACAGGTGATATAATGGCAAGAATACCATCAGGAATGCGAAAAAAAGAAAATGGTTTATTCGAAAAGCGTTTTACCGTGGAGGGCAAGAGATACAGTGCCTATGGTCGTAGCACAAAGGAATGTGCGGAGAATGAGCTCAGGATCCGTGAGGAAATTAAGGCAGGTCTGTATAATTCCAACAAAAATATAACACTGGACGCATATTTTGATGAATGGGAGAAGTCCCGGAGAGGAACGATCAAGGACAGCAGCATTAAAATAAACCGGTCGAAGTACAATAACCATATCAAACCAGTACTGGGAAAAATTAAGGTTCAGAAAATAGAAAAGCGTGCAGTGGTGAAATTGCAGCAGGATTTATCAAAGAAGCTGAGTGCATCCATGACTAATGGTGTTATAGTACTGCTGAAAACGGTGTTGAACGCGGCTGTTGATGATGAAATCCTTATGAAGAACCCTGCTGCCAGTGTGAAACCATTAAGGAAGGATGACCGGCCAAAAGCGAGTGAGACTATTCACAGAGCATTAACCAGAGAAGAGCAGCAGGCGTTTATACAAGAAGCCAAGACGGAATGGTTATATGAGTTTTTCTGTTTTTCCTTGTGTACTGGAATGAGGCTTAATGAGATCACGGCTTTAAAGTGGCAGGATATAGATTATATCAACAATGTGATCCGGGTAAACAAGACCGTGAGCTGGAAAGAGGGCGGCGGTATTGAGGAGACTTTGCCAAAATCAGATACCAGTAATCGCGATATTCCTATGAATGACACAATAAAAAAAATCTTGCAGATGCAGAAAACCAAAATGTCCATGGTTTACGGGGAAATCCATGCGAGAAAGATGGATAGTAATATCTTTATCGGGAGTAATGGAGCTAAGGCAATAGCATCATCCACGGTATCATCTGCTATAGATAACGTTTTAAAGCGGCTCCGGCAGCAGGGTATAGAAATCGAAAGGTTTACGCACCATGCTTTCAGAGATACCTTCGCAACACGGTACGTAGAAGAGGGCGGAAACATGCAGACGCTACAGAAAATCTTAGGACATAGCAGCCTGGCCATGACTGCGGACTTATATGCTCATGTTCTTCCGAATACAAAGCAACAGGAAATGCAGCAGATAGAGAATGGATTTATCGGGGTGGCAGTTTTATGACTGCTGCTCCTTTTTTAGAATAAAATGAGCGGATTGGGGTAATAATTGGGGTAAAACGCTGATTGCTTTCGTAAGAATGGCTTAAAATCAAGGTTTTTTGTAGTTTCTTAATAAAATTTATAAATTTATTAGAAATTGTACAAATTTCTCTCACATTTATCCTGTATGATATAAACATCTTAAGAGAACAGAAGCTCTTAAGAAAAACTCTTTCCTTTCCCTAAAATATGTATGAAGATAAACCACCGTTCCATTGGCAAGACAGAGCCGACAGGACGGTGGTTTTGCATTGCAGAAAAAAACTGCCGAATGACAGAGGAGATAAAGATTTCCAATGTTTATCGGCAGCGTTTTTTTGTTGTTTGAGATTTATTGGATATACAGCTTCAGGCACAGCTACGGTCTACGATAGCGGTTAAAGCAGGAATATATTTCCTGGATCCTGGGCATGGCATAACCGCATGGAATATAAGAGCCTTCCGAGAAGAAGGACAATCCCTGCCTTTTCAGCTGAGTATCCAGATAAGTGATGATCTCCGGCAGAGTACGTTTTCCGTCAATAAGATGTTCGCAGGCATATTTCAGAAGCAACGCCAGGGATGCAGTTTGCTCGGAGTCGATCAGCTGCTCCACATAGCGGAGATCCACTTCGGTTTTTCCAAGAGAAAAGCCATCTTTGCCGTGAACCTTGGTTTTCAGTCTTTCCGGCTGTCCGGGACGGCTGTGGCGGGATGAAGTCACTTTGGCCCTGGTCATGATGCGATGGCTTTCCGGAAAGCGAAATGCAGGGGCCTCAATGTCTGAGAGAGGATATTCCTGACAGAGCTTTTTGGTGACTGATGTGATGTCCACCGGATGATAATTATCCATCTGGATCACAGTATCCGCAATATGGAAAAAAGCTCCGGAGCTTCCGGCAACCAGGATAGTGGAGATCCCTGCCTTTTCATAGAGATCCCGGGCACGTTCCAGAAATGGAGTGATGGGCTCCTTTTCCCGGCAGATCACCCGCTGCATGAAGGAATCACGGACCATAAAGTTGGTGGCAGAGGTATCCTCGTCAAGGAGAAAGACTTTACTTCCTGCTTCCATACTTTCCACGATACCGGCAGCCTGTGAAGTACTGCCGCTGGCATCCTCTGTAGAAAAGCAGAGGGTGTCTTTTTTATTTGGAAGATCGTTGATAAAAAGAGAAATGTCCACATCTTTGATAAAACGGCCGTCCTCAGAGCGAAGCTTCTGAGCAGAAGGATCGGTAATGACATACTCCCGGCCATCGCCGGAAATGTGATCGTAAATTCCCAGCTCCAGTGCGTTAAGTAAGGTGGATTTGCCATGGTAGCCGCCACCTACGATCAATGTGATGCCGCAGGGAATGCCCATGCCTGTGATGGTTCCTCTGTGGGGCAGCTCCATGGAAACCCTCAGGCTTTCCGGAGAAACAAAAGGAACAGAGTTTTTCATCGGGCGTGAAGAGATGCCGCTTTCCCTGGGGAGGATAGCGCCGTCACTGACAAAGGCAGCCAGAGAACGTTTTTTCAGCTCCTGACGGATAAATGCCTGATCTTCGGCAAGGCAGATGGCTTTTCTCAGCGCTTCCGGGTCAAGATTCCGGTAAAAAAATGCCTTGTGAATACAGACCGGAAGAAAATCGAAGAGGATTTTTTCCAGTTCGGGAGAGTTGATGGTTCTGCCATTGGCCGGGAAACCGATGAAAAAACGGGCAGTGATGCCTTTTTCCGTTATTTCACAGGCGGTACGTGCAAGAACCTCCTGACCACAGTGGCTTACTGAGATCAGGCCGCTTTTTCCGGAGCCTTTTGCACGGAAGGTATAACGGTTTACCTGCTGTTCAAACTGGCGGTTCAGAAAGTCTCCCAGTGTGATGCGGGTCAGGGAATCCTTATAATATTCTGCCGGAAATCCGGTGTCTCGGTGGGAAAGCTTCACACTGATGTGAGAGGGAGAGGCAAAAGGATCCCCCTGCACGTGGTCAATGGACAAAATATAACGGTCAAACTGGTATGCACCCCGCAGAGACTTGTATGCAGGATAGCTTTTGCGGTTGATGCTGTGAAGAAGCTCTTTTAGCTGAGCAGATGCTTGCATGTTGTTTCCTCCTTTGCCCTGTTGGAGCATACAGGTAAAGTCTACGGTGAAACAGAAAGCTTTCCGTGTGTGAGATACCTGAAAATTTTGGATACAGGGCCAATTCTTAAGAACTACTATAACGAATCATAAAGATTTTGTAAAGAATGGGAATTGCGGTGGAAATTCGTAAATGTTTGACCTATAATAGTAGACAGATTGCAGATAATATGATGAGAAACGGCAGCTGCCGGAAGCTATAAAGAAAGGTGGACCACTAAAATGGAAAGAAGAAATGCGTGGCTTTCTTATAAGGAAGCAGAAGAGACAGAAATGGAGAAGCTTGCGAAGGCTTACAGAGAATTTTTGGATAAAGGAAAAACAGAACGGGAATGTGTTGCAGAAATCGTGAAGGAAGCAGAGGCTGCCGGATATGAATCTCTTGAGTCGAAGCTTGAAAAAGGCGAGAAGATCAAGGCCGGTGACAAGGTTTATGCGGTAGGGATGAAGAAGATCGTTGCTCTGTTTCATGTAGGAACGGAAGAGCTTTCCGGAGGTATGAGCATTCTCTGTGCACATATTGACTCTCCGCGACTGGATATCAAGCAGAATCCTCTGTACGAGGATACGGATCTGGCTTATCTGGATACCCATTATTATGGTGGTGTAAAGAAATACCAGTGGGTGACACTGCCTCTTGCCATGCATGGTGTTGTTGCAAAGAAGGACGGAAGCATTGTGGAGATCAGCATTGGTGAGGATGTGGAAGATCCGGTACTTTACATCACAGATCTTCTGATCCATCTTTCCGGAAAACAGCTCCAGAAAAAGGCAGCAGAGGTTATTGAGGGTGAGATGCTGGATATCCTGATCGGCAGCAGACCTCTTGCAGAGCTTCCGGATGATTCCAAAAAGGATGCGGTAAAACAGAATGTGCTGAAGATTTTAAATGAGAAGTATGGTATTGAGGAAGAGGACTTTCTTTCAGCAGAGCTGGAGATCGTTCCGGCAGGAAAGGCAAGAGACTGTGGACTTGACCGCAGCATGATCGCAGCATATGGACAGGATGACCGTGTATGCGCTTACACATCCCTTGCGGCAATGCTGGAGATGGAGGAGACACCGAAGCGTACCGGCTGCTGTCTCCTTGTAGATAAGGAAGAGATCGGAAGCGTTGGTGCCACAGGCATGCAGTCTAGATTTTTTGAGAACAGCGTGGCAGAGCTTCTGGACGGAATGGGCTGCTATTCCGAGCTTGCATTAAGAAGAGCTCTCCGTAATTCCAGCATGCTTTCTTCCGATGTAAGTGCCGGCTATGATCCGGCCTATGGTGAGGCTTTTGAGAAAAAGAATGCAGCATATCTTGGACGCGGTATCGTTCTTAACAAGTTCACCGGAGCAAGAGGAAAATCCGGTTCCAACGATGCCAATGCAGAGTACGTTGCAAGAGTTCGCAGGATTTTTGATGATCACAATGTTGCTTTCCAGACAGCAGAGCTTGGAAAGGTTGATTTTGGCGGAGGCGGAACTATCGCTTATATTGCGGCACTTTACGGAATGGAGGTTATCGACAGTGGCGTGGCAGTGCTGAGTATGCATGCTCCGTGGGAGGTTACCAGCAAGGCGGATGTATATGAGGCATACAAGGCATATAAGGCGTTTTTACTTGATGCATAAACAGATGTATAAATGTGTGTCAGTTCTGAAGACATTCAGGTGATTTTTTCGTTACAGATCAATGAGCGGGGTTTTCCCGGAAATGACAGAGCAGTCTGCCTGCTGCTGTTTTGGCTTGGAGCGTTCCGACAAGAAACAGCAGTATCCCCTGCAGACTTCGCTCTGTATTTTTAACCTGATCAGGGAAGCTCTCTGTTTCAATGGCGAAAAGCAATAAGCAGAGGAGGGGCTTGCCTGGGACTGATTTACTTTACAAGGAGTAATTTTATTATGGAAGATGCATTGGTACGGGTAGTAGATCTGTGCAAGGTTTACAATCCCGGAGAAAATGAGGTGCGGGCGCTGGATCATGTGAACCTGGAGATCCATAAGGGTGAATTTGTGGCTATTATCGGACAGTCCGGTTCCGGAAAATCCACCTTTATGAACATGCTGGGCTGCCTGGATGTCCCCACCTCCGGGAAATATTATCTGAATGGAACAGATGTATCCACAATGAAGGATAATGATCTCTCGGTGGTACGAAATAAGGAGATTGGTTTTATCTTTCAGGGCTTTAATCTGATCGCAAATCTTACGGCGCTGGAAAACGTGGAGCTTCCTCTGATCTATCGTGGGATCGACCGGAAAACAAGAAGAAAGCTTGCTGTGGAATCTCTTAAAAAAGTTGGACTTGAGAAACGTATGGACCATAAGCCAAACGAAATGTCAGGGGGACAGCAGCAGCGTGTGGCTATTGCCAGAGCTATCGCAGCCAGGCCGCCGGTGATCCTGGCAGATGAACCAACGGGAAATCTGGACTCTGCATCCAGCAGGGAAATTATGGAAATCCTGAAGGGAATGCACAGATCAGGAGAAACCTTGATCCTGATCACTCATGATAATGGGATCGCGGCTCAGGCCAGACGTGTGGTCCGGATCATGGATGGAAAAATTGAATCAGATACGATCAATGAGGAATTTGTCGAGGAGGCTTAAGAATGAAAAAAGGGAAAAAGATTGTGATCGGTGTGGCAGCAGTGGCTGTTGTGGCAGGCGGTATTTACGCAGTAGCGGGAGGAAGCCGCGGTGAGACACAGATTCCTCAGGTTTCAGTTACAAAGGCGGAAACCGGAGATGTGGAAGAAATCGTGGACGCAACCGGAACGGTGGTCAGTGATGAACAGAAAACTTTTTATTCACCGGTAAACGCGCAGATAAAAAACGTATCTTTTGCAGAAGGTGATTCTGTCTCAAAGGGCACAAAACTTGTGGAATTTGAGTTGAAAGATCTGGAGAGAGATAATCAGAAGGCAGAATTGAATGTGAAATCCGGAGAGTATGATTACAAAAATTCCATCAATAAATCCGATGAGGCACAGCAGAAACAGAATGACGCCAAATCAAAAGTTTCCAGTCTGGAACAGCAGGTGAAAGATAAGCAGAACTATCTGGCATCACTGAAATCTCAGCTGGCATCTGTACAGGCGCAGGCAGCAGCAGACGCACAGGCCCAGGCTCAGGCGGAAGCCCAGGCAAAAGCCGATGCTCAGGCAGCCCAGGAGGCAGAAATCCAGAGAGCATATGCGGCAGCGCTTACTACATATCAGAATGAAACGCTTCCTCAGTATCAGAAAGAACTGGGCGAGCTGAATGCTGCCTATATTAAGGCGCAGAGCGAGTATAACCAGGCGGATAATAATTACCAGATGGCTTTTGCCCAGTGGCAGGCAGACCAGAGTGATGAGAACGCTCAGGCACTGGATGAAGCGGAGAGTACAAGAAGCCAGGCTGAGATCGACTGTCAGGTGGCGAAAGAAGCTTACGAGGATAAAAAGGCGGCTCAGCCGAAAATGCCGGAATATTCGGATTACAGCAGTGCAGGAGGGGAAGATTTTGTTACAGACGGAACACAGGACGATGGACAGGATCTGACAGACCAGGGAAGTGTATCCGCTGCTTCCACAGGTTCATCTGTGGATACTTCAGGAATTGATAATGCCATTGAGCAGGCAAGTTCTGATCTGGCAGATCTTCAGTCTGATCTTGCGACACAGAAATCCATTGCAGAGGCAGATTCCACCAGCCTTACAAAGGAGGAAAAAGAGAAGCTGCGTGTCAGCAATAATCTTACAGAACTGGATGCCAAATCCGCAAAAGAACTTGTTGAAGAAGGAAAAAAAGGCATCACGGCAGATTTTAATGGCGTTATTTCCAAGTCTGCAGTGCAGCAGGGCGCGGCAGTGACACAGGGAATGGAACTTTTTACCCTGCAGAATACAGATAAAGTCAGCGTGGATATCAATGTATCCAAGTATGATTATGCAAAGGTAAAAGAAGGCCAGACTGCGGATATCACCATTGGTGATAAGAAATATACCGGTAAAGTGACAAAGATCAGCCACATTGCGACAACCAATGAGAAAGGTTCTACTCTGATCGCAGCTACCGTCAGCATTGACAAACCTGATAAAGATATTTTCCTCGGTGTTGACGCAAAGGTGAAGATCTATGCGGAAAAGGCTGAAGATGTAGTTACGCTTCCGGCAGGTGTGGTAAATATCGGTAAAGATGGTTCTTTCTGCTATGTGCTGAAAGATGGTGTGATCACAAAACAGGATATCACAACGGGAATCAGCTCCGAGGATTTTGTTGAAATTACAGATGGAATCAGGGCAGGAGACGAGGTCATCGAGGATCTGGGTTCCCTGGAAGAGGGAATGACCGCAGAGGCAGCGCCAGCGGATGTTGACAGTGCAGCAGAGACAGGGGAGACTGCCAATGAGTAATATTTATGAATATATCAAAATGGCGATCCACAATATTATGGCCAATAAGGGAAGATCGTTTCTTACCATGCTGGGTATCATCATCGGTATCGCGTCGGTGATCGCCATTGTTTCCATTGGTGAGGGAACCAAGAATCAGATGAACAGTGAGATCAATGATATCGGCGGCGGTCAGATCGCGGTTTACTGCAGCGATGATGCCACTGCAGATAATGTCTGGATCGAGTCGGAGGATATTGATGCAGTCCGGGAGCTGGATGGCGTGGAAGGTGTTAATGTTTCAGATTCCTATACAGGCGAGACTGTAACCGGAAAGGGTGATTTTAATCTTACAGTGACCGGGGAGGCCCAGGATGCCAAGCTGGTGGATAATGCTTCTGTGAAGTACGGAAGCTATTTCGGACAGAAGGAGGTCGAAGAGGGAAAAAACGTCTGCGTGATCTCCGATGCCGATGCGAAGAGGCTTTTCGGAACGGATGATGTAGTGGGAATGACACTGGACATTACCTGCTATGATCTGACCAAGACATTCCGCATCTGCGGAGTCACCACACAGAAAGAGAACGGAACCTTTGTCAGCTATACTTACGATGGAATGCCGGTGACCATAAATGTGCCTTATACGGCCATGGACGACTTTACCGGAAGCAGCGGAGAATTTTATCAGATCATAGTTCAGGCGGATAAGAGTCTGGATTCTCAGGCGGTCGCAGACAAGATCATAAATCTTCTTGAGAGACGTCACCAGTGTGCCGGAGATGAATATTTCCAGGTACAGAGCTTCCAGGATGTCATGAAATCCATGAACCAGATGCTTGGCATGGTCACTGCGTTTATCTCTTTTGTTGCGGGCATTTCCCTTCTGGTAGGTGGTATCGGTGTTATGAACATCATGCTGGTGTCCGTCACAGAGCGTACCAGGGAGATCGGTATCCGGAAATCCCTTGGAGCAAAAACCTCGTCCATTATGTTACAGTTCCTTGCTGAGGCGGCGATCCTGACGATCATAGGCGGGCTGATCGGTATTGTGCTGGGGATTGCAGGCGGCTATGTGATCTGTGCGGTGATCAGCAGCAGTATGGGAATGACCATCACACCTGGGATCAGTGCGGGAACCATCCTGGCGGCTACGCTGTTCTCCTGTGCAGTAGGTGTGTTCTTCGGAATCTATCCGGCGAAAAAGGCAGCGAAACTGAGCCCGATCGAGGCACTTAGACGGAATTAAAAAACTGTTGCTTTTGCATCAAAAATAGCAATAAAAAATATTTTTAAAAAAAATCAAAAAAAGTTTCAAAAAACCCTTGACATTTTATAGGTCTTAGAGTATCATACATATTGTTGCAGCGGTGATACAAAATATCACAAAGGGAAAGCAACAAAGATGTGCGTTTAGCTCAGCTGGATAGAGCGTTTGGCTACGGACCAAAAGGTCGGGGGTTCGAATCCTCTAACGCACGTATAAAGCCTCTGGAATTGTTCCGGAGGCTTTTGTTTTGTGTTTCGGAAACAGGCGAAAAATTGTGTTGACACTGACATTTGGCCAGAGTAGAATAAAAAAACAGAAAAGAAAAATTTTTGTAAAGCTGTTTGTTTGATACAAGCAGCTTTTTTCAAAAGAAAAAGTGAACAATAACAAAAATACAGAATACCTGAAACACAGGTGAACCTATCAGGAGGAAAAAACAATGCCAGGATATCTGATCAAAGATACAACAAAAGAGGAACGTAAACAGATCGTGGAGGAATCCCTGGGAAATATTTCCGCGAACTGTGATGGCTGTATGGCGAGACTTGCGGATATGTATCAGGATTATATTGACGGAAAGAAAGAGATCCGTGAGATCAATATGGAGTTCAATGCCAGGTATGTTCATGGAGATATGGATAAAGAGGAAAAACGAAGCTGCCCGATGTAGCGAACGGAGATTAACAGAAGCATGGATCAAAATGAAGTAAAATATGATAAGCTGCTGAAGATCAAAACCACCGGTCGTGACGATTCCAGATCGGATCAGTACTGTTATCCATACGAGCCAACGCCGTACGGGGTGCTGGAACGGCTGGCTTATTGTGGATATCTGGGGAAAAAGAATCATCTGATCGACTATGGATGTGGAAAAGGCAGAGTGGATTTTTTTCTGGCGTGGCAGGTCAGATGCCGGACTACAGGCGTGGAGTACGATGAACGTATGACAAAAGCCGCAGAAGAAAACAGACAGCGGGCTGTTTCCGGGACAAAAACATCTTTTATACTGGAAAATGCAGCTCTTTTTCAGGTACCGGAATCCGCAGACAGATTTTATTTTTTCAATCCCTTTTCTGTGGAAATACTGAGAAGCGTCATCGGCCGCATCCGGGAATCCTGGTATGAAAAAACAAGGGAAATGCTACTCTTTTTCTATTATCCATCTGACGAATATATTTCATATCTGATGACCGTAGAGGAACTGGAATTCCTGGACGAGATCGATTGTCAGGATCTTTTCGACGGGAAAAATCAGAGAGAGAGGATATTGGTATTTCAGATGGGAGAGGAGTAAAAACAAAATGATAAAACTGATCGCAACAGACGTAGACGGAACTCTTGTAAAAGACGGGACCATGACTATCAATCCGGAATATATGACAGTGATCCGGAAGCTGACTGAGCTGGGAATCACCTTTGTGGTGTGTTCCGGGCGGCAGTATGACAGTGAGAGGAAGCTGTTTGAGCCGGTGAAGGATCTGGTGTATTTTGTGTCAGATGGCGGTACGGTGATCCGGAAGAATGATAAGATCCTGAAGGTACATACACTTCCGGATGAGGTTTGGAAACGCATGCACTATATGGTGAAAGAAAAAATGCCGGAATGTGACTGCTTTATTGCCACACCGGAGTGCTGCTATGCGGAGAATGAGAATGGAAGGATGTTCCGGTGGCTGCGGGATTCCTATGGTTATGATATGAGAAAAGTGGATGATCTTTCTTCTCTTCAGGGAAAACAGGTGCTGAAATTCTCTGTCTATCACCAGGAACGGTGCGAGGAGCTTTGTGCCCCGTATTTTACACCGGCATGGAGGGATAAGGTAACACTGGCGGCTGCCGGAAAAGAATGGATGGACAGTACACCGCCGGAGGGCGAAAAAAGTACAGCTGTCGAATTTATCCAGCAACAGTTAGGAATTTCTCCGGAGGAAACCTGTACATTCGGAGATAACCTCAACGATATTGCCATGCTTCAGAAAGCGGGAAGGAGCTATGCGGTAACTAACGCCAGAGCGGAAGTGCAGGCAGCAGCCAGGGAAGTATGTCCGTCATACAGTGAAGATGGAGTTTTACAGATCCTGAAGGGGATTGTTTCTGAAAGCGGAAAATAATAAAGATACATAAAATATGTGCTTTCGGTAAAGAAAAGTCACCGGCCAGGGGTTGACTTTTAAAAACAATTCTGTTAAATTGAAAAAAATTGAAAATTTTAATTCCATGAGGGAGTAGTTCGCACGTAAGTGTGATTTGTCAACAGACCCGGTTTTTTCTGAAAAACCTGGCAAATCTTAAAGAATGAGACTCATGTATGCTTTGTTATATTTTATTGCAGCAGGGCATACATGGGTCTTTTTTATGTAACAAAAGAATGCCGGAAAGAATTTTTTCAGCAGGGCGGGCGACAATGAATCTCCGGGTTATGGGAAATAAAAAAAGAAAGTGAGAAGAAAAATGGAAAATCTGGTAAACAGTTCACCGCTGATCCTTGTGTTAGTTTTTCTTGTGATCGGCTTTGTGTTCCTGATGAAGGGTGCGGATTTCTTTGTAGAAGGAAGCTCCAGTATCGCAAAAAGGCTGAAGGTGCCGCCGATCATTATCGGTCTTACTATTGTGGCAATGGGAACATCATTGCCGGAAACTGCAGTCAGCGTTACAGCGTCACTGGTCAATAACAATGAGCTTGCGGTCAGCAATGTGGTAGGCTCCAATATTTTTAACCTGATGGTGGTTGTTGGAGTCTGTTCCATCCTGACACCGATCCTGGTACAGAAGGAAACCATCCGGAGGGATATTCCGTTTTCCATGATCTGTGCGCTCCTTCTTCTGGGGCTGGGAATCCTGGCAGCAGGAGATACGATCGGAATGAGACTTGGTCATCTGGATGGAATGATCCTGCTGGGATTTTTTGCAGGCTATATTGTGGTAATGATCCAAAGTGCCATGAAGGCCAGGGCAGCAGGAAAAAATGTGGACATGGAAGGAATGGAAGAGCTGGAAGAAGAAATCGGCATCCTTTCCTGGCCGAAGAGCATCCTCTTTATTGTGGGAGGCGCACTTGCCATTGCCTTTGGCGGAGATCTTACGGTGGATGCTGCCAGCCGCATTGCCATTGATCTTGGAATGAGCCAGACACTGGTGGGACTGACCATTGTTTCCATCGGAACTTCCCTTCCGGAGCTGGTGACTTCCGTGGTTGCAGCCAGAAAGAACGAAGTGGATATGGCTGTGGGAAATGCGGTAGGTTCCAATATTTTTAATATTCTGATGGTTCTCGGAGTTGCATCTGCCATCAATCCGGTGGCACTGATCCGGGAAAATATTATTGATATTGTCATACTTATCGTGTTCTCGCTGATCGTGTGGATCTATGCGGCCACAAAGCAGAGGATCAGCCGGAAAGAGGGAATTTCCATGGTGTGTATGTACCTGATCTATGCGGGGTATATTATCTGGAGATAGTCGCTGTGGGCATGCAACTGGTCCGACGTGGACAATAGTATCGTATAGGGTTTATATCAATGCAATTTATAAGAAAAGCTCCAACCGTATCAATATCGGGATACAGTTGGAGCTTTTCTGCAATTATGCTCATTTGCACTCAGAAGAGAAAGCTTTTTTTGAAGATTCTTCTGAAGCGTTCTTCTGATGCGGGGTCATATCATCACTGTCCGTCATCAGATATTTCCGGACGGCAAAGAGAATGGCGATACCGATGATCCCGATCAGTGTCTGTACAGGATCGAGATGTTCCACGACCATCTGCCTTGCTGTTGCAAAAAGTAGGACTTCGACAACAGTCTGGGCGGAATGTCGGCAGAGCATTTTTACAAACTCCACACCGACTACAAGGGACAGTGCCTGTGACAGGAAACTGGTAAAAAAGCTGGTGTCCATATCCATGATGGAGGTACCGGCAGTTGTAAGGATCAGACGCAGTCCGGACAGTGCGATCACGATAATGATCACGATGGATAACGCGATCTCTGTGTAACGGGCTGTGTTGTAGATCAGTTCGTTAAAATGCTTGCGGATATTGTGGTTAACGGCGGTTCTGTCTTTCATGAGAAGTTATCCTTTCTTTTTTGCAGAAGCGGGATGCTCGATAAAGCGGGTTGCAAAATAGCCGAATACGCAGGTGATGACCACCATACATGGCAAAAACAGCCAGAAGCGCTGCTGGCTCATGGTGTTGAACCATGGAGCATTGGCCTGCAGGATCATGATGATGGGCATATGCCACAGATAGATCCCGTACTGGTTCCGGGCTACGAAGTACAGCGGACGCAGAAACCTGAAATCCATTTCCGGCAGGAGGGAGAATCCCACAAGCAGTATACTGAACAGGATCGCCAGGATGGAATGTGCCGGATAACCGGAGGGAGCAGTGCCATAAAGCCCGTGACTGTGATAATAAAAGATCCATACCAGGATCAGTGTGGCGCTTGCAATAGAAACCGGAAGTCCAAGCTTCAGCCGGTAATCCTGCATACGATCTCCGGTCTGTTTCCAGAAAGCGGCAGCAGCCATTCCCAGCACAAAATTATCCAGCGCAGAGAATACCTGACGCTCGTATACAAAATATACAGAGTTATCCGAAATCCCGGAATTGTGGAGATAACGGACGACTGCGAACCGACAGATAACAGTGAAAACAATGGACACAATGGCAGAGACGAGCCAATTTTTCCGGACTGCTTTATAAAGGAACGGGGCAATCAGATAAAACTGAAAGATCACGCCCATCGTCCACAGCGCACCATTGATGGAACCATGTGTCACCGGGGAAAAGTTCTCCGTAAAAGTATAATACGCCAGGATATGCCGAAGTCCCTCATTGCTGAACATCTGTGGGGACATAAAGATCAGAAGGACCGTGATACATACATAATACTGGGGCATAATGCGGATGCAGCGCTTTTTCATAAAAGCCCGCCAGCCGGGGAGACAGCCTCGCGCCTCCGAAGAAGAAAGGGAAAGATAGATCCCATATCCGCTTAACAGGAAAAACAGTGTAACTCCTACTTCACCTCCAAGAGTCAGAAGTGTGTGGATGGCTGTATGCGACTGCCATGGCTGCCCGGACAGAACGTAGCAGTGATACAGCATAATGTAGAGAATCGCCCCCGCACGGAGCAGATCGATATTTTTGATACGCTTCATAAATAAATCCTTTCCTGAAAAAAATAAGTCTGCCCCATGACTGAAACGGGCAGACAGAGATAGGTTTAGTATAGCATGAACGTGGGAGATTGGAAAGCTGTCGGAGGGAACCGTAACGAAAAATTTACTATTGCAGAATGATGTCATTGCACTGATTGACGACGCCGGAGAGACTGTAGTAGAATACAAATATAACAGCTGGGGAAAAATCCTGAGCATCACCGGCAGCAAAGCCGGCACCATTGGAAAATCAACCCGTTCCGTTACAGAGGCTACTACTACGATGAAGAAACCGGAATGTACTATCTGAAGAACCGGTATTATGACCCGGAGATTTATCAGTGCGGATTCGTATATTTCCGGATTTAACAGCACTATTCTGCTATTGTGGAAATAATCCGTTTTCCGAAGCAAAAGGAAGCGAAAACGTTTACTATGGATATCTGAAAAAATACCCAGAGGACTACTGGGTTTCTGCAAATGGACAGAAGATGGTTCCAATCGGGTTTTTAAAGGATTGGGTCAGAACTATGAGAAAAATTCTTCTGGCTGGAAAATAATAAGTAGTCATTAAAATAATAGATATCATAAAACATAAAACAAAAGATTATTGGATTTCTATAAATGGGGAGAAGATATCGCTTGAGTGAAAAAACAAAACATTTTTTTGTAGTTACATTACTTCTGACACCAGCTTGCTACCAGATCATGCCGGAGATCAGAATGGCATTAGTTTTGGCGGCAATGGGAGAAGCTGTATTATCGGCAGATAGAATTTGGGCAAGAAATGAAAGGTTTCCTTTTGCAAATTTATATGATGACAGGAATCCTCTGTATGTACGAAAAATGTTGAAAAAGAGGAAATGTTTTTCCGGGATAAATGGATATTTTGTAGTACAGATTTTGCTTTTGAGTTATGTTCTTCTGATGACAGCAGGGTTTATTTCTGATCATATAATACATAGAAGATATCAGGAAATCAGACTGGAATTTTTCTGGATTTACTGGGGAATAATAATGAGCCTTGGTGTAGTGGAGGCATATTATATCCATATTTATAAGAAAAGTTTCTGCTATCCGAGAAATAAAAAAGGTATCTGGATGCCATTCAGCTTTATCGGATATGAAATGCAGGGACTGGCAGGAAGGATACTGCCTGATCCAACAGAAGAAACGGAGAAAAATCAGCCTCTGGTGTTTGAAGAATGTCTTTTTAAAAGTGGATATGCTAAAAAAGCAAATTATATATTAAAAGAGAATGACCAAATCTGTTTTTATCAGAAAAGAAAAAATCAACAGGTAAACTTATGGGCGATCATTGATATAGCAGATATGGAGAAAATGCATATCCAGCTTCTGAATGATGCATTTGAGATTTTCTGGTGTAATGAGCTGACCAGAGAAGAAAAAAAGAAAGATGTACGTTTTACCTTTGTAATCCAGACTGAGAGAATCAATGATGCTATAGGCAGGATTTTTTATGACGGGTCAGGAATACGAATGTATAAACATCGAAGTCGTATGGCTGTTTTGTATGAGAAAAAACATGACATCATAAAAATAAAATGTACGGACCGTAAGTCCAGATATAAAAATATTTACAGAGAAATGAGAGAAGAACTGAAGCGGGTGATCGGAAGACGTGATATAGATCTGTAGACTGTATGCAAAGGGAATGTGAAAAAATATGCTGATCAAAGTGATAAAACCAGTTGTATATCTGGTAATTATTATTAATCTGGTGATCGCTATTTCTTATAAAAGAAAATCAAAAAAGACACCAGTTAAGGTTGTTGCGTCAATTGTTATATTAGGAATCGGACTCTTTGTTTGCGATACAGTGTATACTCACCGAAGTTTCAGTTCTGTGGAGAAAGCCGTGGAAGCATATGGTGATAATGCTGAGATCATCCGTATTCTCCAGGGAGAAAATTCTACATATGTTATCATGGATAATGAAGGAACAGTAGAGGGGAAGATCTTTCCGGAAAGTTCTGGAAAATGGAAATTGCCAGATTCTATATTTTATGGTACAGGCAGAGAGTATCAAGATGTAAAGATAAATGTCGATATGTCAACGATAGAAATCAATGGGGAATGGTATGTACTGGTAGCACCGAATGATGATAATTATGTAATAGCCGATGTGAAGGATTCTGTAGGAACAGAATTTCTGGAAGCAGAAAATAACAAAAATGAAAAGATATGTTATGGATACATGGAACACAAACCGAAAGATTACTGGATTTCTGTAAATGGAGAGAAGATATCACTTGATTAAAAGAATATGTATTAGAAAAGAAAGAGACAATTATACAGAAAAATGATCGACATGTTGAGCAAGTCAATTTATTTGTGCGTATATGCCCTGGTATTTGGAGGATTACTGAAATCTTTTTATTTCTATTTGGCGCCGGTCGGTGTAATGGAAATTTTGGCAGTTCTGGTAAGCCTGATGATCTCAAATATTCTATCTATTCCTACGGTTATTATACCGTCAAGATGGAAAACCCCTTATAATGTGGCGGATAGTTATAACTGTCAGAATCCATTTTATGTACACGGTATGTTAAATGACAAAAAGGAATCGAAATATGCTCTTCCTATCAGGAAAAACGGAGAGTTAAAAAGTTTTTTGTTTTTGCGAAAAATAATGATTCTGTGGCTGGGAGTGTATTTTACATATCTGGGGATGCAGTATTTAAATTCAGATATAAATAGTACAGTGATAGAAATCCCTCTGGATATCTCGCTGGCTTTTATGATCATGGCAAGATCATGCATGTGGATATATTATGTGAAATTTTATAAAAAGAATTATAAATGCCCAACAGATAAAGAAGGAAATTGGGCGCCATTCAGTTTTCTGTGCCAGAATATCAATATGTATTATGAAAATCCGGTGTGTTACAGGGATTTACAGACACATTCTGATGTAATGGAAAAAGGTTTTGGAATTTATCAGTATATAAATACGTATAAAGCTCCTCGAAATGGAAAAACTTTTTTCTACAGATATGACAAAACAGATGAGATACATATTCTGGCATATGTAAAAACAGATTTGTTTCAGGAAGCAGATATCGGAAAATTAAATAAAGCTTTTGTAGAATTTTGGAAGCAATATATCAAAACAGAAGAGGAAAAAAAGAAAATATATTTTTCCTTTGTGCTGGAAGTAGAAGATGATAATCGTGTTCTGAAGAGCATTGTACGGAATAATTCAGGGATAATGATGTATAAAAGACGATACCGTCTTGGAGCGGTATATAACCGTTATTATAATCGCCTGGAAATCCTTCCGGTATATAGATATTCGAGATATAAAAAACAATATGAGAAAATGAAAAAAGATCTGTTGGATTGTCTGGGCATATCGGATGTTGTATAGGCCTGACGACTAGGGGGGGGATCATAATAAACCGAAAAAGAAAAAAAAATATACCTGAAAAAATTTTGTTATTTTGTATTTTATTTTTGTCATATCGTTGGATTTTTGAAGATGATGGATTCACATTTGGAATAGCCGGTTTGGGATATTTGGCATTGACTGGATGGGTATTCAGATTTGGCGGAACACCGGATCAGGATATTTCTTCGGAAAGTGTAGATGAAAATCCTTTATATGTTTATGGGATGATGAGAAAAAATCGAAAATGGCTTTCCGGAATCAGAGGGTGTTTTCTGTTTCAAATGTTGCTTTTGACAGATGTTTTTTTTGCAGCAGTATATTCCTGTTGGAAATGTTGGACGAATAGCAGTGGGAATGATGCGATTGAAAAAGCGTTATTATCACTGTATATTTTAATGACAGCGGGGTATGTTCAATTTTTGAAGCATAGTGCTAGGATTCATGCAAGAAGCTACATGTATATAGAGAATAAAAAAGGAATCTGGATGCCATTCAGTTTTATTTGTTGCAAATATGAGAGGTTAATAGATATCAAAATAACTTTTCCAGAAGAGGTCGAAGAACGAAACGTTGTATTTGAAAAAGGGCTTTTACATAACCAGTATCAAAAAAAGTCAGAATATGAACTGGATGAAAAAGGAAAAGTAAGTTTTTTCAAGAAAAATAGAAATAATCAGGTGAATATCTGGGCGCTTATAGATATTACAGATATGGATAGAAATGATGTTTTGTTGTTAAATGATAAATTTGCAGAGTTCTGGATCAATGAGATGACCAGAGAAGAAAAAAAGAAGGATATTCGTTTTACATTTGTGATCCAGGTAGATGAAATAAATGATTACCTGCAGGAAACTTTTTATGAAAGCGGGGGAATCTTTATGGCTAAGCACAGAAGCCGGCTGCCTGTATTATATGTACGCAAACACGATATCCTGAAAGTAAAATGGGCTGATAATGATTCAAAATATATAAGTATCAATAAGGAAATGAGAAAAGAGTTAAAGAAAATATATGATGATTCGGAGATAGAATCCATTAATAGCTGAAGAAAGGAATCATATGGCGAATCTGATATCCTTAGGTGCTGGGGAGTTCACTCGGTCACAACCGAGTCAGCCATGACCGAATAAAAAATATGTACATATCTACTTCTCAAACCTGCAAAGCGCCTTCTGCTGTGCTCCATAAATGGAGTGATTTCCGTTGACCAGATAAGCGAGGATGCATACCAGGATAAGGGGGATGGTGTTTCGGGTGCCGAAGACTTCCAGGCCGATGAGAATCGGGGCGATGAGGGTGTTGGTGGCGCTGCCGAATACTGCGGCGTAGCCAAGTGCCCCACAGATCATCGGAGGGATCCCGAGGATGGAACCTAAGACGACTCCAAGGGAAGCGCCGATGGAGAACAGTGGTGTCACTTCGCCACCCTGAAAACCGATGGCAAGTGTAAATACAGTAAACAGAAGCTTCAGAATCCAGTCATATCCGTAGATCGTTTCTCCGGCAAAGGAAGCGGAGATGAGATTGGTTCCAAGACCTGTGTAGCGTCCGCCATAGCTCACAAACAGCAGAGCTGCCAGTGGAATGGCCATGACACCGATGCGGATCAGCGGATTTGAGATTTTTTCCCCGAATAATTTCTTTGCTTTCTGAAGAAGTACGGAAAAGCATCGTCCGGCGAGACCAAAGGCAAGTCCGAGAGCAATGAGAGAGATCATGCTTCGGAGATCGGTCACAGTCCAGGTGTCTTGGATATCCACAGCAAATTTTTCCAGTCCCAGGAAATGAGAGGTGAAGGAGGCTGTATATGCGGCGATAAGTGCCGGCAGCAGCGCATCGTACTCAAGATATCCGGCAACGATCACCTCCATGGCAAAAAATACAGCGGCTAATGGCGTCTGGAACAGACCGCCAAAACCGGCAGCCATACCGGTGATCAGCATGACGGGCTTGCGTTCCCGGATATGCAGCCTGCGTCCGGCCTCGTGGGAGAGTGTAGCACCGATCTGCACGGCAACACCTTCACGGCCGGCACTTCCTCCGAAGAGATGAGTGATCCAGGTGCCGATCATTACCAGAGGGACAAGAACCAGAGGAATCTGGTCTCTTTTTTTCTGCCCGGTTTCGAAGATCAGGGACATGCCATTTAAGCTTAAGGTGCTGAAATGATGATACATCCACACAATAAGAAGTCCGGACAGAGGCAGGAAAGGCAGCAGATATTGCCAGTATGCGGTGCGAAGATCAGAGATCGCCAGCAGGCCCCGGCCGAAGATAGTATCTACGATCCCGACGCAGATTCCCACGACCACTGCAAGGACAGCGTATTTCAGCTGCAGGATCCGATGTTCTTTTTGGATAGTTTCTTTTGTCATAGTAACTCCTTTCAATCTCCCCGTTTTGAAAAATCCATCAAAAAAAGCTGATAACCCCGTGCATTGCACAGAAGTCATCAGCTCATTGGCGGTTTCGATAAAGATCGGGGGAGAACTTCATTCCCTTTCTGCCTGAGAGTATAGCATCCGAGGCTGATATCGTCAATAGTCAGACGGAAATCCGGAGTATCTTATTTGTTACAGGTGTGCTATGATTAAACAAATCGGCAGGTTACGGGTGAAGCAGTAAAGCGTAATGTGCTGCGACTAAGACCTGGACATATGAGAATGTAAAAATAACGGAGGAGACATCATGGAAGAACCAAGAATTGACAAAACAGTCTATACAGGAAGACCGGAGAACACCGAGGGCCGTCTGGAGAAGGAAATCGCAGTGTACGATTTTCTGGATAGTCTTGGGATTGAATATAAAAGAGCAGATCATGAAGCACTGATGACCATGGAGGCCTGCGAGGCAGTGGATCAGCTTCTGGGAGCGCAGATATGCAAAAATCTTTTTCTCTGCAACCGACAGAAAACGGATTTCTATCTGCTGCTGATGCCGGGAGAGAAGCCGTTTAAAACAAAATTTCTGTCCAAACAGATCGGAACAGCCAGACTTTCCTTTGCAGACGGAGAGCAGATGGAGGAATATCTGAACATTACACCGGGGTCCTTAAGTCTGATGGGACTGATCTTTGATAAAGAAAAGAAGGTACACCTGGTGATCGATAAAGAAGTCCTGGATGAAGAAAATTTCGGATGCCATCCGTGCATCAATACTTCCACTTTGTTAATGAAGACCAGTGATGTAAAAGAAAAAATCCTGCCGGCGCTGGGCCACGAATATCAGGTGGTCGAGCTGCCGACAGAATAAAAAATCAACGTATGGGCATAAAGTCCTTTTTGTTGGACTCTGCTATGATGTAATGGGGGCGCTGCTTGACCTCCATATAGGTTTTGGCTATGTATTGTCCCATGATACCCAGGCAGAAAAGCTGCAGGCCGCCGATGAAGATGATGACACAGATGGTGGAAGCCCAGCCTGGGACCGGATCATCGAAGATCAGCTTTCGGACGATGATGGCTACCAGGACCAGAAAGGAAAAACCGGTCATGGTCGTTCCGAACCAGGAGGCGATGGTCAGCGGTACCTGAGAGAAATTGATGATGCCGCTGACGGCGTATTTAAACAGTTTCCAGAAGTTCCACTTGGTCTCACCGGCTACGCGTTCGATATTTTTGTAGGGGAGCCAGCAGGTGCGGAAACCGATCCAGCCGAAGATTCCCTTGGAGAAGCGGTTGTACTCACTCATGGAGACGATGGCATCCACCATACTGCGCTTCATCAGACGGAAGTCTCTGGCGCCGTCCACAATATCTGCATCCGAGATCTTATTGATCAGCTGATAAAATTTCCGGGCAAAAAAGCTCCGGATAGGTGGCTCTCCGTCACGGCTGACACGTCTGGTGGCAACGCTGTCATATTCTCCGGATTCCAGCTTCTCCAGCATTTCCGGGAGAAGGGACGGCGGATCTTGAAGATCAGCGTCCATTACTGCTACATAATCGCCGCCGGCATTGCAGAAGCCTGCATACATGGCAGCTTCCTTTCCGAAGTTTCTGGAAAAAGAAAGATAGATCACATGAGGATCCTTTTCGGAAAGCTCTTTTAAAATCTCAAGGGTTCTGTCTCTGGAACCGTCATTCACAAAGATCAGCTCATAATCACAGTTCATTTGCCTGAGGACAGAAGTGGCTTCCGGGTAAAAAAGCGGAAGGGATTCTTCCTCATTGAAGCATGGTATAATTAAAGAAATCATTTTTTGCCTCGTTTTCCAGATCATAAAAAATGATCATTTTGGCGGTCATCTGTAGTCCGCCCTGGTTTCAGGTTGCTTTTGGATGGGTACTATCATATCATATTTGTCCGGAATCGGCTATAAAACAGGGGATTTTTTTCTTGCACCGCTGTTTTTTTGTGATAAACTGTAAAAAAAGACAAACAAGAGGTGTGATATGCTGGAAAAATTTAACAGCTTTATGGAGAAATGGATGGCTTTTGTGACGCCGGCCTGTCTGCTTACAGGGGTGCTGTTTCCGGATATTGCGAAGCATGGCGTGCCCTATGTGACGTATGCTTTTGCATTTATGACCTTTATCGGTGCGTTGAAATCCAGGTTCCGTGATGTAGCAGATGTGTTTAAGCGGCCGCTTCCGCTGATCCTGATGCTGCTGATCCTTCATGTGCTGGGACCGGTGGCCGCCTGCGGTCTGGGACATCTTCTGTTCCCGGGCAATATGAATTATATCACAGGAATGGTGCTGGAATTTTCCGTACCTGCAGCGGTGATCAGTCTGATGTGGGTGTCCATTTATAATGGAAACAGTCCGCTGTCACTTTCGCTGGTTGTGATCGATACGATCCTGGCTCCCTTTCTGATCCCGGCAGTATTGAAGCTCCTGGTGGGCTCCAGCGTAAAAATGGATACTGTGGGAATGATGAAGGAGCTGGTTTTTATGATCGCTCTGCCGGCAGTCCTTGCCATGTGTCTTAATGAAGTCAGCCATGGAAAGGTTATGGAGACCTGGCCGAAAAAGCTGGCACCTTTTTCAAAAATGTGCCTGATCTTTGTGGTAACCTCCAACTCCTCCAAAGTTTCTCCTTATATGAAGCATCTTAACGGAGAACGGCTGGAGGTAGCAGCAGCGATCCTGGTCCTGGCAGCAGGGGGATATGCCATTGGCTGGATCATTGCCATTCTTACAAGGCAGAATAAAGCGGCAACGGTTTCCATGATCTATGGTTCCGGAATGCGGAACATCAGCGCCGGTGCGGTGATCGCAGGAGCGTATTTTCCGGCGGAAACATTATTTCCGGTTATGATCGGAACGTTATTTCAGCAGATCCTGGCGGCTTTTTACGGAAGTATGATGCGCCGGGTCCAGACCGGACAGCAGGAAAGGGAGAAGGAGCATGGAGTTTCAGCATGAATTGATCATTCCCAATGAGGGATTTCCTTTTAAGCTTTTTCTTTTTGAAGGAAGAAACGGAAATTATGTAAGGGAAAAACACTGGCATACTTCGATCGAGATCTTTGCGGTGATGGAGGGGAGCCTTTATTTCTATATCGATGAGAAAGAGTATCCTCTGAAGGCAGGGGAGTTTCTGATCATTAATTCCAATGAAGTACATTCTATTCAGGCGCCAGTACGTAATGAGACCATCGTACTGCAGATCCCGCTGAAGCAGTTTTCGGATTATTTTACCGCTCAGAGATTTATCCGTTTTCGGAGCAGAAACGAAGAGTCTGAGGAAACAGACAGGCGGATGGTTTCTCTGATCCGGGAGATGTATCGGGTGTACGTATCCGGGGAAACGGGGTACGAATTCCGTATCAGGGCAGTGTTCTATGAAGTCCTTTATCTTATGGTTTCTGCATACAGGGAAACAGAGGTGGAGGAGAATGCGCTGAAGATCAGCCGCAGATTGGATGCTTTGTCAAAAATAACCACTTATATGCGGGAGCATTACAAGGAGGATCTCAGGCTTTCCGGACTTGCAGCCATGTTCGGATATTCCGATGCATATCTGTCAAGGATGTTCCGGAAATATGCGAAGGTCAATTTTAAGACATATTTACAGGATATCCGCATGGCATACGCCTATAAGGAGCTTTTGCATACAGATCATACCATCAGCTCTATCGCACTTGACAACGGGTTTGCAAGCAGCAGGGCTTTTTCCAGGGAATTTGTAAAGCGTTACGGGATCCTGCCGGGAAGAGTGGAGCGTCAGAATCATAAAAATGTCAAAAAAGTGCTATGAATGAGTCAAGAAAAGCGGCGAAAAGCATACCATGATGTGGTATGCTTTTTTCAGTTCAAAACGAAGATACAGAGAAGCTGTGAAACAGTAATTTTGTAAGGAGGGTTAAATCGTGAAAATTCAGAAAGTAACAGATCCGGCTTTCCGCAGATACGGAAAGGTTCTGGAGGGATACAATTTCGGTCCGCTTCTGAAGGAGATGAAGCATACACCGGTTCCGGAGGATGTGGTATATGTTCCGTCAGCAGAGGAGCTGGAAGCTCTCGATGTGGAAAAAGAGCTGAAAAACAGAGCGTTTGGTGGATTACCTGTCCAGATCGGATATTGCAATGGTCACAATAAAAAGCTGAATGCCCTGGAATATCATCGGAATTCCGAGATCAATGTAGCAGTGACAGATCTTGTACTGCTTATCGGACATCAGCAGGATATAGAAGAGGATCTTACATACGATACCTCAAAGGTGGAGGCATTTCTGGTACCGGCAGGAACTGGGATCGAGGTTTATGCCACAACGCTCCACTATGCACCGTGTCATGTGAATGAGAGTGGATTTCAGTGTGTAGTTGTTCTTCCGAGAGGAACCAACACAGAGATTGATTTTCCGATGTCAGGGGACGGAGAGGACGGTCTGATGACAGCCAGAAATAAATGGCTTATCGCTCATGAGGATGCGAAGATCGAAGGCGCATTCAACGGATTGAAGGGTGAAAATATCACACTTGACTGATTTTGGGTGAAGTGAATAGTTACAAACGAACAATAATATCACCGGTGGAAAATCTGCCGGATATAAAAAGGAGAATGAAGATTATGAACAACATGCCAGAAGTTAAGATCGGAATCGTTGCAGTCAGCAGAGATTGTTTTCCGGAAAGCCTTTCCGTAAACAGGAGAAAAGCTCTTGTAGACGCTTACACAAAGAAATACGATGCAAAGGATATCTACGAATGTCCGGTCTGTATCGTAGAGAGTGAGATCCATATGGTCCAGGCTCTGGAGGATATCAAAAAAGCAGGCTGTAACGCACTCTGTGTATATCTTGGAAACTTCGGACCGGAGATTTCTGAGACCCTTCTTGCAAAGCATTTCGAGGGACCGAAGATGTTTATCGCAGCAGCTGAGGAAACACAGGATAATCTCTGCCAGGGACGTGGAGATGCTTACTGCGGTATGCTGAATGCAAGCTACAACCTGCAGCTTCGTAATGTAAAAGCCTATATTCCGGAGTATCCGGTAGGTGATGCAGAGGACTGCGCGGATATGATCCATGAATTCCTTCCTATCGCAAGAGCGATCGAGGGATTGAGCAACCTGAAGATCATCAGCTTCGGACCGCGTCCTACAAACTTCCTTGCCTGCAATGCACCGATCAAACAGCTTTACAACCTTGGCGTTGAGATCGAGGAGAACTCAGAGCTGGATCTTTTCGAGGCATTCAACAAGCATGAAGGTGATGAAAGGATCCCGGCGATCGTAAAAGAGATGGAAGAAGAGCTTGGTGCGGGAAACAAGAAACCTGAGATCCTTCCGAAGCTTGCACAGTACGAGCTGACTCTGAAGGACTGGGTAAGAGATCACAAAGGATATCGTAAATATGTAACACTGACAGGAAAATGCTGGCCTGCATTCCAGACACAGTTTGGATTTGTTCCATGTTATGTAAACAGTCGTCTGACAGCACAGGGCATTCCGGTATCCTGTGAGGTTGATATCTATGGTACATTAAGTGAGTTTATCGGACAGGTAGTAAGTGATGATATCGTTACACTTCTTGATATCAATAACTCCGTTCCGAAGGATATGTACAAAGAATCTATCGAAGGAAAATTCAACTATACACTTCAGGATACCTTTATGGGATTCCATTGTGGAAACACAGCATCCAGCAAGCTGTCCTTCTGTGAGATGAAATATCAGATGATCATGGCAAGATCCCTTCCGATCGAGGTTACAAACGGAACTCTTGAGGGAGATATCAAGCCTGGAGATATCACCTTCTATCGTCTGCAGAGTACAGCGGACAACAAGCTTCGTGCATATATCGCACACGGCGAGGTTCTTCCGGTTGCAACACGTTCCTTCGGTGCTATCGGTGTATTTGCAATTCCGGAGATGGGACGTTTCTACCGTCACGTGCTGATCGAGGGAGGATTCCCGCATCACGGTGCTGTAGCATTCGGACATCACGGAAAAGCTCTCTTCGAGGTGTTCAAATACATTGGTGTACCGGTTGAAGAGATCGGTTACAATCAGCCGGCAGGCGTGAGATATCCGACAGAGAATCCTTGGAGATAATTAAAACAGGCAGGTAAGATCATCCGTATGTGCTGCCTGATACAAGCAAGTCCCCACTCGCTGCTTATTGTTTTTCGTAACCTCGCAGGGGACTTTCTTGATTTGGTTAAATACGATTCAGAAACCGCGGGCTCTCAGGCGTGCAGGCGCTGCGAACTGAGAGCTGCGGTTTCTGTATTTACAGGAGGAAAAATTACTATGTATTATATTGGCGTTGATCTTGGAACTTCCGCTGTAAAGCTTCTTCTTATGGAAGGATCCGGAAAGATCTGCAACATCGTATCAAAAGAATATCCGCTGTTCTTCCCCCATCCGGGCTGGTCTGAGCAGAATCCGGAGGACTGGTTCGCCCAGAGCATGGAAGGGATCAAAGAGCTCACAGAGGGGATTGACCGCAAAGAAGTAGCAGGAATCGGTTTTGGCGGTCAGATGCACGGTCTTGTAACTCTGGATAAAGATGACAATGTGATCCGTCCGGCGATTCTCTGGAATGACGGCCGTACCGGTGAGGAGACGGAATATCTTAATACGGTTATCGGAAAGGAAAAACTTTCTCAGTATACCGCAAACATTGCATTTGCAGGCTTCACTGCACCAAAGATCCTCTGGATGCAGAAGCATGAGCCTGAGAATTTCAAAAAAGTGGTAAAGATCATGCTTCCGAAGGATTATCTTGCCTATCGCTTAAGCGGATCCTTCTGCACAGATGTATCCGATGCTTCCGGTATGCTTCTTCTGGATGTGAAAAACCGCTGCTGGTCAAAGGAAATGCTTGAGATCTGCCATATCACAGAGGAACAGCTTCCGAAGCTGTACGAGAGCTGGCAGGTAGTCGGAAACCTGAAAGCGGAAGTTGCAAAAGAGCTTGGCTTCTCAGAGGATGTGAAGGTTGTAGCAGGTGCAGGCGACAATGCTGCGGCAGCTGTGGGAACAGGAACGGTTGGCGATGGCCAGTGCAACATTTCCCTTGGAACATCCGGTACGATCTTTATTTCCAGCAAAGATTTCGGAGTGGATGAAAACAATGCACTGCATTCCTTTGACCATGCAGATGGAAGCTATCATCTGATGGGATGCATGTTAAGCGCTGCTTCCTGCAACAAATGGTGGTCAGAGGAGATCCTTAAGACAAAGGATTTTGCGGCAGAGCAGGCACCGATCCAAAAGCTTGGCGAAAATCAGGTATTCTTCCTTCCATATCTGATGGGAGAGAGATCTCCGCATAACAACCCGGATGCAAGAGGTGTATTTTTCGGAATGTCCATGGATACCACGAGAGCAGATATGACCCAGGCAGTTCTGGAGGGAGTTGCTTTTGGACTTCGAGATTCCCTTGAGGTTGCAAGAAGCCTTGGGATTCATATTGAGCGCACCAAGATCTGCGGCGGCGGAGCTAAGAGCCCTCTCTGGAAAAAGATCATTGCAAATGTGATGAATCTGAAGGTGGATGTGCCGGAGAATGAGGAAGGCCCGTCTATGGGCGGTGCAATGCTGGCAGCAGTAGGCTGCGGTGAATACCCGGATGTGGAAACGATCTGTAATAAGCTGGTCAGGGTAGTAGATACGGTAGAACCGGAACCGGAGCTGGTTGCAAAATATGAAGAAAAATACCGGAAATTCCGCAAACTGTATCCGGCAATGAAAGAGTTGTTCAGATAACAGCCATTTTCACGGATAAATATTGTTATGCTTCATAGGTATGGAGCACTGAACGGTTAAAGATCAGGAGCATGTCACAGCTCCTGATTTTTTCTGTACTGTCTTGGTGTACAGCCCTTGATTTTCGTAAAGACCTTTGTGTAATAATTAGAGTCCGAAAAACCGGACAGCAGTCCTGATTCCGTAATAGAACAGGAAGGATTTTCCAGATATTCCAGGCTGCGTTCAATGCGGTATTCCTGGATGTATCCGAAGAGAGTGATATTCATGCATTTTTTGAAAAGCCGGCTGCATTCGCTGGGACTTAAGTGGATCAGGTCTGCAACATCATTCAGGAGGATCTTCTCAGAGTAGTGTTCTGCGATATAGGACATGATCTGACGGATGCGGCGGTAGTTTTCTTCATCCTGACCGGATGGAAGAGTTGCCCGGGAGATCGTATTTTCATACAAGATCTTCCAGATGTGCTGCAGTCTGGCGATGATCTCAAATTCATACATGGGTTCCCGGCTACTGTCCAGGTCGATGATGTCACGGATATCTTTTATGGCCTCGGAATGCCATTTACAGGATAGATCAAGCGGTACGGCGGACAGGGAAAAGCTTCGGAGGATCGGTTCTGTATATTTCTGAAAAAGAAGGCTTCCCGAAAATCCGTAGATCAGTTTGGGGTCAAAGGTTATGGGGATATACTGACAGTCCTGATCCTGATACATATATCCGGCATGAAGGGCATTGGCATTGCCAAAGATTGCCTGTCCCTCTTTCAGGTGAAAGGTATTCTGATTGATCTTGTAGAGCATTTCGCCCTTTTCGATATAGGTAAGCTCGATCTCCGGATGCCAGTGCCACAGAAAGGAACCGGTCTCATAGCCGGAAAGCCGCTCGTAGCTTACCAGGAATGGGAAGGAGCTGTCTCCGTGTTTTTTCAGTTCTTTTCCGGCGGGATCTGTGATGATCTGCAAGGTGTTACCTCCTTCCTTCTGTGCGCGGATTCTGAAGTGTATATCTGCTTTTCATAGTGGAATTTATTTTATCAGAAAAGGCAGAAAATGCAAAGGGATATTCCGGGATCACCACAAAATAATACGGTTTTTACACAAAATTGTTATGGACAGAAAAGACGGAACTGTTATAATAAAAGTACATGAAGCGTTACTATTCACTGGTGATATTCTGCGCATTGCGAAGCGTGTTACTGAGAACGGAGTGAACAGTAACCATGAAGCGTGACAGAGCGGAAGATTTTTTCAGGTTCTTCCGGATCTGGGGTGTAAACTATATAACAGGAGGAAGAAAAAATGGGAACAATTAAAATTCCGGCAGCAGAAGTGCTGAAAAAAATCTATGGCGAGACAGAGGAGAGCAGCGCCCGTTATACCAATCTTGCTGTGAATTTCGAGAAGAAATATCATCATGACAAGGCAGAGTTTTTTACTGCTCCGGGCCGTACGGAGATCATTGGCAACCATGTTGATCATAACGGCGGTCAGATCATTGCGGCAAGTATCGATCTGGATACCATCGGTGCTGCTTATCCAAATGGAACCAATGTGATCCATATGATCAGTGAGGGTTACAAACAGGAAGTAGTTGTTGATCTTGACAAGCTCAGCACAGAAACCTATACAAAAGGTACAGATGCTCTTGTTGCAGGTATTATGGAGTATATGCAGAAAAAAGGCTATGCTACCGGTGGATTTGACGCTTATGTTTCCACCAAGGTTATTGCCGCTGCAGGTGTAAGCTCCTCTGCTTCCTTTGAGATGCTTGTATGTGCGATCGCCAATTATTTCTTTAATGAAGGTAAGCTGGAGTATGGCGAGTATGCGAGAGCAGGTCAGTATGCTGAGAATGTTTACTGGAAAAAGGCTTCCGGTCTGATGGACCAGATGGCTTGTGCTGCCGGCGGCCCGATCCTTCTGGATTTCTCTGATAAAGAGAATATCAGCTGTGAGAAGATCGCATTTTCCTTTGAGGATATGGGCTGCAGACTTGTGATCGTAAATACCGGTAAGGGCCATGCAGATCTCAGTGAGGAATATTCTTCTATTCCTATGGAGATGCGTGAGGCTGCGAAGGCTATGGGCGTAGAGCTTCTCTGTGAGTCCAGTATGGAGAATCTTCTGGCACATGTGAAGGATATTCCGAATGACCGTGCTGTTCTTCGTGCGATGCATTTTTATGAAGAGAACAGACGTGTTGCAGATGCTGTGAAGGCTGTTGAGAATAAAGACGGTGAGGGATTCCTGCGCCTTCTTGAAGAGTCCGGTAATTCTTCCTGGGAATGGCTGCAGAACTGTTATTCTCTGCAGAATTGCAAGGAGCAGAAGATCACGTTGAGTCTGGCGCTTACCAAGCTGTTTCTGAATAAGATCGGTGCTGGTATCTGCAGAGTTCATGGTGGTGGTTTTGCAGGAGTTATCATGTGCGTGCTTCCGATCGAGAACGCAGATGCGTATGTGGACTATATGGCTCAGTATGTTGGAAGGGAAAATGTCTATCCGATGAATATCAGGAGTACAGGGGCTGTTCATGTTGAGTGATTTTTGACGGCATAACGAACGTCATGGAGGGCGGTTCGTTTCCGAATGCGGCTTTGGCGGCATCCGGAAATGAACCGCCCTTTGCGCTGTACTATGATTTTTTATTTTTTAATCAAAATTTTATGATTTGTTTCTGATTTAAATTTATGGGTTATGGTATAATGAGAAAAATTTTAAGAGAGTAATAAAAAAGAATTTGCAGAAGTTTTCAAGGTGAGGTTTCTGGAGTTGTTTTTGAGTTTTGTTTTTTTCATTATATTTCATAAGAAAGGTTTGACATATTTATGAGCAGAAGAGAGTTTCTTGAGGTTTTACGGGGGCAGCTGTCCGGACAGATGACCCAGGGGAGAGCTGCGGCTCATGTGCGGTATTATGAGGATTACATTCAGTCTCAGGTCCGGAACGGCCGAAGTGAATCAGATGTCCTGGCAGAACTGGGGGATCCCAGGCTGATCGCCAAGACTTTGATCGATACAGATGACAGTGCAGCTGTTTATGATGAGTCCGGTTATTCTGAAGAGAGCTACGGTGCAGATGATTATGCGGATAATGGGATGGAGAGCAGTGCCGGAAAGGCAAGAAGCTTTAAACTGGATCTGAGCACATGGTATGGGAAGGCGATCGTGATCGCCATTGCAGCGTTAATTGTGATACTTTTAACAACTGTTTTGGTGGCAGTTGCTCCATTTTTGATAATTTTTGGTATAGTTTTGTATTTAATATCCTGGTACAGGAAGAAAAAAGTGTAATTGTTCCACAACAGCTGTGAATTAAAGACAATTTCCGTGTAATGAAATGGATTGCTTGTGAAAAAAGTATTTATAAGAATTGCATAAAAAATACGTGTTTGGTCTTGGTTTATAGTGGATTTTACTGTATAATCTGGATTAACAAGTTGAGATTGTGTCTGTTTTGTATAAAAACAGATGATGCCATTGAGAAGAGAGAACGGCAGAAGATATGCATCGAAGGATGCGTTATTTTCTGCCGATTTTTTTATCTGTTTTTTATGGAAGGTGATCAGAATGGATTGCCTTATTGAGGTGCGGTAAAATGTATAAAATAGATAAAAAAATAATTACTATTAAATGATGATTGTATAAAATAAATAAAGAAATATTGAAAAATAAGAAACTAATTGTTGATTATATGCAAGAAATGTGTTATCATTTGGTAAAAAGTTGGTAAAGATAACAAACACGCAAATACAAAGGAGGGTAGTGGGAGGGCATTTTTGACAGCAGAACGTAAATGAGAGTTTTGCTTAATGTATTGGGGTAATTGCTGGAAGATATAACGGAAATGTTTTTCAGCAGAATGTGTAATGAGCAACATGATCAGCACTGTCAGGAGGACAGAGATATCGTGATGATGCAGCTGATCGGTAGTACGTAAATTTATGAAAAGCAGGTGATATACAATGAAAAGTAAAAAATCTTTTTTCAGGACAGTGGAGCCTTATCTCTATCTGGTTCCTGTAATGATCCTTTTTATACTGTTTGTATTCTGGCCGTTCGTTAAGACGATCCAGCTGAGCTTTGCCAGAACCACACCTCTTGGTCAGGTGGCACAGTATGTAGGACTTGACAACTATACGAATATTTTTACAGATGGAACGTTCCTTAACAGTTTGGTGACAACACTGAAATTTTCTGTTATGCGAGTTATCCTTTCTATTGTGCTCGGTTTTATACTGGCGATCATCAGTACAGAGAAGATCAGGGCAAAGGGATTTTTCCGTACTGTATATGCACTTCCGATGGCTATTTCCGCAGCAGCGGCATCTGTAGTGTTCATGTTTATTTTCCACAGCTCTCTGGGTATCCTGAACAGGGCTCTCGGAACTCATATCGGATGGCTGACAGATAAGAAATATGCACTGATCGCAGTTACGATCGTTAGTGTATGGATGGCGATCGGTATGAATTTCATTTACCTTACTGCAGCGATCCAGAGTGTACCGGCTGAGCTTTATGAGAGCGTTGCCCTGGATGGAGCGAATTTCTTCCAGAAGCACCGTCATGTAACGATTCCGTCAATCTCTCCGACACTGTTCTTCCTTCTCATCATCAATGTCATCAACTCCGTACAGGCATACGCAGAGTTCAAGATGATGACCCAGGGCGGACCGGCAGAGAGTACCAACGTTATCGTGTATGAGATTTACCAGGAGGCATTTATCAACAGCCGTTTCGGTGTGGCCTGTTCAGAATCCGTAATTCTGTTTGTTATTTTGATCATCCTGACTGCACTGCAGTTTAGACTGGAAAAGAAGGTGACCTACTGATGAAAGAAAAACCATATGTAAAAGTGGCGATGTATGCGCTGAATATTATTTTTGCAATTATTATTATTGTTCCTGTTATCTACTGTTTCAATGTTAGTATGATGGATCTGAAGGAGATCTACGGCGGAAAGTTCTGGCCGTCCCATCTGACTATCGAGAACTACACAAGAGCATTTCAGCTTGCACCGTTCTTTACCTTCATTAAGAACTCACTGATCGTATCCGGTGTTATCACATTTGCTCAGGTCGTCACAGGTGCTCTTGCAGCATATGCTTTTGCAATGATGGAGTTCAAAGGCAAAAAGGTCCTGTTCTATATTATGCTGGCAACCATGATGATCCCGAGCCAGGCGATCATCATCGCAAACTACCTGACTATTGCTGACTGGGGTATCCGTAATACATACGCAGCGCTGATCCTTCCTAATGCAGCAGCAGCTTTTGCGGTATTCAACATGCGTCAGGCATTCCTGACACTGCCGAAGGAGATCCATGAGGCGGCAGAGATTGACGGATGTACAAATTTCAAGTTCTTATATACCATCGGTGTTCCGCTTATCAAACCATCACTGGGTGCTCTGATCATCTATGTATTCCTTCAGAGCTGGAACTACTATCTGTGGCCACTGCTTGTAACAGACAGTGTAAATATGAGAACGGTTCAGATCGGTCTTGGTATGCTTCAGGGGGCTGAGGCAACAGACTTCCGACCGGTTATGGCTGGCGCTATGGTTATCCTGATTCCGTCGATCCTTGTATTTATCATTGGTCAGAAGCAGATGATCAGTGGTCTGACAGCAGGTGCTGTTAAGGGTTGATCCAATCACATAAGAGCAAGTAGCAAAAATGTTAATTTGTCCGACCTGTATTGGGGCGGGTCGGACCATTATAAAAGGAGGGTTTCTATATGAACAACAAAAAATGGATGGCGATTCTTTTAGGAGGAATCATGGCTGCATCTCTGGCAGCTCCGTGCTCAGTAAGTGCAGCTGAGAAAACAACACTTACATTCTGGCATGCAATGGGCGGCACAAACGGTGAGGTGCTTCAGCAGATCGTGGATGATTTCAACGCATCCCAGGATGAGATTGAGATTAAAGCTGAGTATCAGGGAACCTATGATGATACCATCACAAAACTGAAAGCTGCTATGCAGAGTGACTCCGGTCTTCCGGATGTCTGCCAGATGTATGACGTAGGAACAAAGTTCATGTATGACAGTGGTGCTGTCATTCCTGTAGAAGATAAATTTGAGAGCACAGGCTATGATAAGAGCTCTGTTATGGAGGTTATCAGCAGCTACTATACCGTAGACGGCAAGCAGTATGCAATGCCATTTAACGTATCCACACCTATGCTGTATTACAACAAAGACGTATTTGAGGCAGCAGGACTTGATCCTGAAACTCCGCCAACAACTTATGATGAGGTTCTTGAGGATGCCAAGAAGATCGTAGAGAGCGGAGCAGCTCCGGTTGGTTATTCACAGGCTATTTACGGATGGTTCTTTGAGCAGCAGCTTGCAGGACTTGGTGTAACATACGGAAACAATGACAATGGACGTAAAGAGGCAGTTACAGCTGTTGATTTTGATTCCAACGGCGGCGGCCTGAAAGTATTTGATATGTGGAAAAAGCTGTATGATTCCGGATATTTCGAAGATTACGGAACAACAACAGCAGATACTCAGACAGCATTCTTCTCCGGACAGGTTGGTATGATCATCGAGTCTACTGCTATCCTGAAAAATGCAGTTGATTCTTCTCCGTTCGAAGTTGGTACAGGATATCTTCCGAGAATCGAGCAGAATGATGAAGGCGGTGTTATCATCGGTGGTGGATCCCTGTGGCTTACAGATACAGGCAACGAAGCTAACGAAGATGCAGCATGGAAATTCATCGAGTACATCACAACTCCTGATGTACAGGCTAAATGGTCCATGGGTACAGGATACTTTGCGATCAACGAGAAAGCTTATGAGACAGAGGATATGAAGGCTTACCTCAAAGAAAACCCGAACTTCGAGACAGCTATCAACCAGCTGAAGGATTCTCCTGTAAACTGCAATACAGCAGGTGTTCTCTCAGGTGTACAGACAGAAGCCCGTCTTACATTCAACGAGATCATGCCGCAGGTATATGATGGCAAGCTTACAACTCAGGACGCTGTTGATCAGCTTGCAGCTTCTGTAAACAAAGCGATCGAGAACTATAACGAGTCTATTAAATAATCAGAATGCCCTCTGATCAGTAGATAGAGCAACAGATAGGGATACCGCCGCTGGGCGCCGGTATCCCTGCTGTTTTACATGCTGTGAGACTACAGATCATGTATATCCGGGGTATAGGATCATATGAAAAACTGCGTAGTGAGACGGACGGAGTGAGTCCGGCTGACTAGACAGCTTTCGAATGGAGTGAGTGTGGCCTGCGGCGTTCGTGCAAGGCAAAATGAAGTGATGCGCGATTGGCGTTATCACCGGCAGAAAATAATGTTACAACAGGAAAGGAGCAAATTTATGGGCGGAATTCTCGGAGCATGTAATGCAATATCGGATTATTTGCACACTTTAAATATGGGATCGACGCTGTTTCGGCTGATTCTTGCGATGTTTCTTGGATGTCTGATCGGTATTGATCGTGGAATGAAGAAGCGTGTGGCAGGTGTAAAAACACATATGATCGTCTGTATGGGGGCAACTTTGGTTATGATGACGGGCGATTTTATCCATGTATATTCTAATGGGGCAGGAATCGGAGATACTGCACGACTTGGCGCACAGGTTGTCAGCGGGATTGGTTTTCTTGGAGTGGGAACTATCATTGTGACCGGACAGAGACATGTATCCGGTCTTACGACAGCAGCCAGTCTTTGGACTTCTGCGTGTATCGGACTTGCTGTGGGAATCGGCTTTTACAGCGGTGCGATCTTTACCACGCTGGGGCTTATTCTGGTGTTCAAATATGCGAAATATATAGAGGTTTATGTGGAAGAGCATTCCAATACCTATGACGTATATATGGAGTTTGAAAATGAAGACAAGATGAGTATGGTCATAAAGAAGCTCCGGGAAGAGGACATCATGATCTCCAACGTAGTTATCATCAAAAAGAGATCCAAAACACAGAGTGTGGTGATCCAGGCAACAATGGAGGCTGCCAAATGGAAAGCACGCCATACTGTATTTCGTGAGGTAAGACAGCAGGAAGGAGTTATTTCTGTGGAGGAAATATGATCGGGAATCGGGAATACAATGAAACTTATCATGTTTTTGAGAAAGTTAAGAGCATGTTAAAGAAAAAACGATGTATTTTACGAAAAATGCACTTGAAATATGAAGAATAGTCTGATACAATGAATACAAAGTGAAGAAGGAATCTGATTCAGCTTGCTGAATACAGAGAATGCCATTGAGAACAGAGACCGGCATGAAGACACATGGATAAGTGTGTTTTTATGCCGGCTATTTTTATGCGCAAATGTTAATGTTTCAAAAGGATTACAAGGGTTACAAAGGGTTACGGCATAAAAATAATGGCATATTCACTTGAAAGATTGCTGTTCGTAAGCAGTACTCCTCGCAGAATATATACCTGCGGACGGCAATGCTTGTGTTGCAACGGATATTCTGCTGTTTCCGGCGCAGAGAAAGCCGGGGACAGTTCAGAAGATCCGCAAACAGGAAAGGAGAAACAGATCTATGTATGATGTGATCATTATCGGAGCAGGAGTTTCCGGAGCGGCAGCGGCGAGAGAGCTTTCAAGATATCGGCTGAAAATCTGCGTTCTGGAGCGAGAAGAGGATGTATGCTGTGGAACTTCCAAGGCAAACAGCGGAATCGCTCATTCCGGTTATGATGCAGAACCGGGAAGCCTTATGGCGGAACTGAATGTGAAGGGCAGCAATATGATGGGACAGCTTTCGAAGGAACTGGATTTTCCTTTTAAACAGACGGGTTCATTGACTGTCTGTACGACTGAGAATGGAATCGCCATGCTGCATAAGCTGCGTGAAAGAGGACTGAAAAACGGAGTAGAGGGACTGAGGATCCTTGACAGAGAAGAGGCACTTGCCATGGAGCCGAATCTGTCTGATCAGGTGCTGGCAGCGCTGTATGCACCGACAGCCGGAATTGTCTGTCCCTTTGAGCTGAACATTGCAATGGCAGAGAATGCATATAACAATGGTGTGGAATTTAAATTTGACACAGAAGTAAAGAACATCCGAAAACAGGAAAAAGGTTTTGTTGTGGAAACCTCAAAGGGTGATTTTGAGACAGGCTGTATCGTCAATGCTGCCGGTGTCTATGCGGATGTTTTTCATAATATGGTAAGTGAGAAAAAACTGCATATCACTCCTCGTAAGGGTGAGTATATGCTTCTTGATAAAAGTGCAGGAACACATGTGAATCATACGATCTTTGCACTTCCAAATAAGAACGGAAAAGGAGTTCTGGTAACACAGACTGTTCACGGTAATCTTCTGATCGGGCCTACAGCTACGGATCTGGAGGATCGGGAGGAAACAGCGACTACCTCAGAGGGGATGGAGGAAGTAAGTGTCAAATCCCGGAAAACAGTAAAGGATATTCCACTGCGGAAGGTGATCACAAGCTTTGCAGGGCTTCGAGCTATCGAGGACGGTATGGATTTTGTGATCAAAGAGGTGGAGGATGCCCCCGGATTTATCGATTGTGCAGGAATCGCATCCCCGGGACTTACCAGCTCACCGGCCATTGGCTGTATGGTTGCTGATATCGTAAAAGAAAAATTACATCCGGAAGTAAATCCGGATTTTGATCCGGTGAGAAAAGGGATCCTGGATCCGTCAGAGCTTTCTCTGGAAGAAAGAAATGAGCTGATCAAAAGATCACCGGAATATGGAAATATCATCTGCAGATGTGAGATGATCTCTGAGGGAGAGATCCTGGATGCGATCCGAAGACCTCTTGGAGCGAAATCCCTGGACGGAGTAAAACGTCGTACAAGAGCAGGAATGGGAAGATGTCAGTCAGGCTTCTGCTCTCCCAGAACAATGGAAATCCTCAGCCGAGAGCTTGGCATTTCCATGGAGGAGATCACAAAAACAGGCGGAGCTTCCAGACTGATCGAAGGAATCAACAAGAAAATTGCAGAGGAGGGCGAGAACCATGAATGATAAGATTATGGTGAAGAGAGATATCGTGATCATAGGCGGAGGCCCTGCAGGACTGGCAGCAGCCCTGGCTGCAAAGAAAGAGGGAGCAGAGAGTATCCTGATCCTGGAACGTGATAAGGAACTGGGCGGGATCCTGAATCAGTGTATCCATAATGGATTTGGCCTTCATACATTTCAGGAGGAGCTGACAGGACCGGAATATGCGGCACGTTTTATCCGGATGGTAAAAGAGCAGCAGATCGAGTACCGGCTGAACACCATGGTCATGGATATCAGCCAGGATAAGGTGATCACTGCCATGAGCCGCCAGGAGGGAATGTATCAGATCCGGGCAAAAGCTGTGATCCTTGCCATGGGCTGCAGAGAGAGACCGCGAGGTGCACTGAACATTCCGGGATATCGACCGGCAGGCATTTATTCAGCAGGAACAGCACAGCGCCTTGTAAATATGGAAGGATTTATGCCGGGAAAAAAAGTAGTGATCCTGGGATCCGGTGATATCGGACTGATCATGGCCAGACGTATGACGCTGGAAGGTGCAGAGGTTAAGGCAGTGGCAGAATTGATGCCATATTCCGGAGGCCTGAAGCGAAATATCGTGCAGTGCCTGGATGACTTTGGAATCCCGTTGAAGCTTAGCCATACAGTGGTTGACATAAAAGGAAAAGAACGTGTGGAAGGAATCACTCTTGCAGAGGTAGACGAAAACAGACGCCCGATTCCCGGTACAGAGGAATTTTTTGAATGCGATACGCTTCTTCTTTCTGTTGGTCTGATCCCGGAGAATGAGCTTTCCGGACAGGCAGGTGTGAAGCTGAGCAATGTGACTTCCGGACCGGTGGTAAACGAAAGTCTGGAGACAAATGTAGAAGGTATTTTTGCCTGCGGAAATGTTCTTCATGTTCACGATCTGGTGGATTTTGTTTCGGAGGAAGCCGGCAATGCAGGAAGAAATGCGGCTCTCTATATAAACAACAATGGAGAGGACAAAATACCGGAAGAGATAAAGATCACGCTTTCGCCCCAAAACGGAGTCCGCTATACAGTGCCGTCTGAGATCCGTACCGGTCATATGGCGGAGGAGCAGCTGGTCCGCTTCCGTGTGGGAAATGTATATAAAAATTGTTACATTCGTGCATATCTGGATGGAGAACGGATCTTTTCCAGAAAAAAACAGGTGGCAGCACCCGGAGAGATGGAACAGATCAAATTGAAAAAAGAGCAGCTTCTTTCCATTCTGGAAGGAAAACAGAAACAGGATAAACATGAACTTGTGATCCAGGTGGAGGAGTGATGAAAATGGAAAAAAGGAATCTTACTTGTATCGGATGTCCTATGGGATGCGCCCTTCTGGTGGAAATGGATGGAAAAGAGATCATTTCCGTCACAGGAAATACCTGTAAAAAAGGTGCGGAATATGCAGTGAAGGAAGTGACAGATCCGACCAGGATCGTGACAACGACCGTGCGTGTGAAGAATGGAAGCATGCCGGTGGTGTCAGTAAAGACAGCACAGGATATTCCGAAAGGAAAGATTTTTGACTGTGTGGAAACGCTGCGGGATGTATGTGTGGAAGCGCCGGTTCAGATCGGGGACGTGATCCTGGAGAATGTAGCAGGCACAGGCGTGGATATCGTGGCTACAGGAAATGTGAAGCAGATCATACAGTGATCTGCAAAGGATATATATGGCAATCTGTATGCTTATAATATGTCAGCCCTCCGGCAGACAAAGCGAATAAAATAAACCTGAAAAGGCTTTTTTATCGCTTTGTTTGTCATGAAATAAAATATACAAAATGCACAAAAAATATTAGTGCTTAAAAGAATGATTAATTAAAAAATAACAAAAAAATATATAAAAATCGATAAAAAATGTTGAAAATAAATAAACGCTATGATATAATCAGGAATATGAATTAGCAAAAATGCTCATAACGATGTAATGCATTGAATGGAGGATGATTAGAATGAAAGTATTTGGACATCGTGGTTTCAGCGGAGAATATCCGGAGAATACAATGCTGGCGTTTCAGAAGGCAGTGGAGGCTGGTTGCGAGGGGATCGAGCTTGATGTACAGCTGACCAAGGATCTGGTTCCGGTGATCATGCACGATGAGAAGGTTGACCGTACCACAGATGGAAACGGATATATCTATGATCTTACATATGCTGAGCTGTGTAAACTGGATTGCAGTTATCCGGATAAGTTTGCCGGAAAATTCGGCAGGCTTCAGATTCCGACTCTGAGAGAGTATTTGGAGTGGATGGCAGAGGAGGAAGATCTGATCACAAACATCGAGCTGAAGAACAGCGTTTATTATTATGGTGGTATGGAAGAGAAGGTCATTGATATGATCTGCGAATATGGTCTGGAGGATCGGATCATTCTTTCCTCTTTCAATAACGCATCCATTGTATTGTGCAGACAGAGTGATGAGACTATTGCAGGAGGCTTTCTGGTAGAGAAATACGTGGATAATGCAGGGGTTTATGCAAGAACCTGTGATGTGCAGTATTATCATCCGAATCTGGAATACCTGAAGGAAGAGCATGTACGCAGCTGTTCCCAGAACGGGATCGGAGTGAATGTCTGGACTGTAAACGAGGAAGAGGATATGAGAAGGATGAAGAAATGGGGAGTAAACTCCATCATCACCAATTATCCGGACAGAGGAAGAGCAGTGGCAGACGAGGATTGAAACTGCGATGTAAAGGCGCTTTCTGTGAGGCACATACAGGAGGCAGGCTAAATTTGAAATCTCCGGCAGGAGGGGGTCCTGCTGCAGATCTATATAAGCAAAATAAAAAAACTATAATAATGTATATGGAGGAGTTTTACAATGGAGAAAGAAACAAGACCTTTTATTTCCTGGCAGCTTGCAGATGATTTTATGACTGCAGTATTTGAGAAAATGGGAGTTCCGACGGAGGATGCAAGACTTTGCGCTGATGTACTTCTGGAAAGTGACAGACGTGGAATCGAGAGCCATGGCTGCAACCGCTTTAAACCGATCTATATCGACCGTATCAAATCCGGAATCTTAAATCCTGTAACAAAGATCGATATTCTTAAAGAGACACCGACAACTGCAGTTCTTGATGCTAACGATGGTATGGGAATGGTAGCCAGCAAGAAGGCTATGGACATGTGTATTGAAAAAGCACATAAATACGGCATGGGTATGGTTGCAGTCCGTAACTCTTCCCATTATGGAATCGCAGGATATTGGACAGGTCTCGCAGCAAAAGAGAATATGATCGGTATCAGCGGTACCAACGCAAGACCATCCGTTGCACCGACATTTGGTGTTGAGAATATGCTTGGAACCAACCCACTGACATTTAGTATGCCTACAGATGAGCCGTTCCCGTTTACACTGGACTGTGCAACATCTGTTATCCAGAATGGCAAGATCGAATACTACGCACGTATCAACCATGATACTCCTAAGGGTCTTGTTATTTCCAGAGAAGGAGAGGAGCTTACAGATAGTGCAGAGATCCTTAAGAAGATCAGAAGCCAGCAGGCAGCACTTGCTCCTCTCGGTGGATTTGGTGAGACAACCGGAGGATATAAGGGATACGGATACTCTACTGTTGTTGAGATCCTTTCCGCTGCTCTTCAGTCCGGTCTCTTCCTGAAAGCTCTGGATGGTAAAGACGAGGAAGGAAAGATCCGTCCATATCATCTTGGACATTTCTTTATTGCTATCGACACAGAGGCATTTATGGGTGCAGAGGCATTCAAGAAAACATGCGGTGATATCCTGAGAGACCTGAGAGGCTCCGAGAAGGCTCCTGGACAGGAACGTATCTACACAGCAGGCGAGAAGGAATATGATGTATGGATGTATCGTAAGGATAAGGGAGTTCCGGTGACAGAGGCAGTTCAGAAAGAGTTTATCGGACTTCGCGATGAATTCGGACTTACACAGTTCAAATTCCCGTTTGAGAAATAATGTATCTGCAGAAGGGAAGTCCGTAGGGGCTTCCCTTCTTTTACCAGAGAAGAAGATTGTCTGAGAATTGTAATACAGCCGGAAATAAAACAGATATATTTGGCAAATGCGTCTGGTCTTTGAAGCAATAAACTGATACAATAAGAATAATATCTTCAAATAATGCGCGGAGATAAAATGATATTGTGTGAACATTGCGGAGGAAGAGAGAAGATGAACAAAGAATTTCTGGACGCGATCGAGGCGAACCCGATCATAGCGGCTGTAAAGGATGAGCAGGGGCTTCAGAACTGTCTGGGCAGGGAGGAGCTTACCGTGATCTTTATCCTGTATGGAGATATCCGTTCTATTGGGGGAATTGTGGAGCGGATCCACCAGGCGGGGAAGATTGCGATGGCACATATAGACCTGATCACAGGTTTAAGCTCAAAAGAGGTTTCTGTGGATTATATTTGTAAAAATATCCATGCAGATGGGATCATTTCAACAAAAGCATCCATGATCAACAGGGCGAAGAAGCTTGGAATGTATACAGTTCTGCGTTTTTTCCTTATTGATTCCATGGCGATCAAGAATATTGAGAATCTGGGAAATCAGCATGAGCAGCTGCCGGATGTGGTAGAGGTTCTGCCGGGGCTGATGCCGAAGATTCTTAAACAGATATGTAAAACAAGCAAGGTGCCTGTGATCGCAGGCGGTTTGATCTCCGATAAGGAGGATGTGATGGGAGCCCTGGGGGCGGGGGCAGCAGCGGTTTCCACTACAAATCAGAAGGTATGGGAATTATGAGGCTGCAGAGGCATTGAGCCGCAGCCAAGAAATGTATTGGAGGATTTTTTATGGCAAAATATGTTATGGCGCTGGATTCCGGAACGACCAGTAACCGCTGTATTCTTTTTGATGAAAGCGGAAGGATCCGCAGTGTGGCGCAGAAGGAGTTTATCCAGCATTTTCCGAAACCGGGATGGGTAGAGCATGATGCAGGTGAGATCTGGTCCACACAGCTTTCTGTTGCCAGAGAGGCTATGAACCAGATTGAGGCAACGGTAGAGGATATTGCAGCGATCGGTATCACCAATCAGAGAGAGACCACCATTGTCTGGGATAAGAATACGGGACAGCCGGTTTATCATGCCATCGTATGGCAGTGCAGAAGAACTTCAGAATACTGCGACAGCCTGAAAGCGAGGGGACTGGAAGAAAAATTCCGTCAGAAAACAGGACTTGTTATTGATGCGTATTTTTCTGCCACCAAGGTAAAATGGATCCTGGATAATGTGGAAGGTGCCCGCGAAAGAGCAGAGAAGGGTGAGCTTTTGTTTGGTACCGTGGAGACCTGGCTGATCTGGAAGCTGACCAAGGGAGCTGTTCATGTAACAGATTATTCCAATGCATCCAGAACGATGATGTTCAATATCAATACACTGGAGTGGGATGATGAGATCCTGGAGGAGCTTAATATTCCGAAATGCATGCTCCCGCAGGTAAAAGAGTCCAGTGAGATTTATGGTGAGACAGATCCGTCCTTTTTCGGTGGAAGGATCCCGGTAGCCGGTGCTGCCGGGGACCAGCAGGCGGCGCTGTTCGGACAGGCCTGCTTTGAGAAAGGTGAAACCAAGAATACATACGGAACCGGTGGCTTTCTTCTGATGAATGCAGGAGATAAACCGGTATTTTCCAATAACGGGCTGGTTACAACCATCGGATGGGGACTTAACGGAGAGATCACTTATGTTCTGGAGGGATCCGTATTTGTGGCTGGTGCTGCGATCCAGTGGCTTCGTGATGAGCTTCATCTGGTGGATTCCGCATCGGATACCGAGTATTTTGCAGGAAAGGTACCGGATGCAAACGGCTGCTACGTCGTGCCTGCGTTTACGGGACTTGGAGCTCCCTACTGGGATCAGTATGCCCGCGGCACGATCGTGGGGCTGACCCGTGGTGTAAATAAGTATCATATTGTGCGTGCGACTTTGGAATCACTTGCATATCAGGTCAATGATGTGCTGGAAGTTATGAAGGAAGATGCAGGAAGTGACCTTGCAGTTCTTCGTGTAGACGGCGGAGCAAGTGCAAATAATCTTCTCCTGCAGATCCAGGCCAATATCAGTAATGTGGCTGTAGAACGTCCGGAATGTATTGAGACAACTGCTCTTGGTGCCGCATATCTGGCAGGTCTTGCTGTGGGATTCTGGGAAAGCAAGGAGGCAGTACTGGAAAGTCGTGATGTGGAACGTATTTTCCGCACGGAGATCGATGACGAGAAGCGAAATGCCATGGTAAAAGGCTGGAGAGCTGCAGTAGGCTGCTCCAGAGACTGGATCAAAAAGATCCAGTAAAAGATAAAAAAGAAAAGTCATGCAGCGGGACCGGATGAAAATGTCCTGTGCATGGCTTTTTTGCGTTTCCGGAATGTCACAGACAGACCGGCATAGTAAGCGATCGCGGAACAGATCCGCCGGAGCTTACAGAGTGGTCAGATCGATCCTGTAATCGTCGGAACCCTCTCCGTCAGCAGTGTAGTAAGCTGCTCTTTCTTCTGCATTTACATAGATGTGGAGCTCTTTGCCTTTCAGGCCCTTTGCTTCTGCATCTTTCTTAACAGCTGCCTCAAGGTCGGCAACTGTGATGGATGTCTCAAAAATTTCAAGTGTGATGCCGCTGATCTTATGATTTTTTACAGTGTTCTTAACTTCTTCTACTACTTCTGGTGCCTTGGCTGCTACAGTCTCTGTTGCCTTTTTGACTGCTTTAACGGTTTTTTCAGCTGCAGGTGTTTTTTCAATCTTTTCTACAGTTGATTTCACGGTAGCTTTGGCCTTGGTGGTTGCGCTCTTCAGGTTGCTTGTTCTGCTGTTTCTTCTTTTTTCCATAATGGAACGCTCCCTTCCGCATATTTCGCTGACAGAACGGATCTGCCGGAATATGTACCTGTTTACAGTAGCATGAATCCGGTGGAAAGTCAAATTTTTGCTTGGGTGTTGCATTTCCGGCAGTTGTCGTATAAACTGGATTACAGAGAAAATCAGACAGGGGTACAGAGATTGAAGAATATTCAGGAAGATATTAAAACAGGAAAATTTAAGCAGGCATATCTCCTTTACGGTGAGGAAGCCTATCTGAAACAACAATATAAAAGAAATCTGGTGAAGGCTCTGAACCCGGACGATGATACCATGAATTTTACCAGATATGAAGGGAAGGGGATCGATGTCCGGGAGCTTTTGAGTCTTTGTGATACCATGCCCTTTTTTGCAGAGCGAAGAGTAGTCCTTCTTGAGGATACGGGATTCTTTAAGAACAAATGTGAGGAACTGGCAGATTATATGAAAGCTCTGCCTGATTATCTGTATCTGGTGTTCTGCGAGTCTGAAGTAGATAAAAGAAGCCGTATGTACAAGGCGGTAAAAGCCTGCGGCAGCATCGGGGAATTTAAACAGCAGGATGAAAAGACTCTTATGCGGTGGGCAGCAGGGATCCTTGGAAAAAATGGCCGCAGGATCACCCAGAGAGATGTGGAGCTTCTGCTGACCATGACGGGAACAGATATGGGTAATATAAGGATGGAGCTGGAAAAGCTGATCTCCTATACGGTCGGAAGAGATGTTGTGACGGCTGCAGATATCCAGGCTGTCTGTACCACGCAGACAACCAATAAGATCTTTGATATGGTGCGTGCGGTGACGGAGAAGAACCAGAAGCGGGCCCTGGATCTGTACTATGACCTTCTGACTCTTCGTGAACCGCCGATGCGGATATTGTTTCTTTTGGCGAAACAGTTTCGTCAGATCTGCCTGACCAAGAAAATGTCACAGGAGGGTCTTTCTCAAACCGAGATCGCTTCCAAACTGGGAGTACCCTCTTTTGTTGTGCGGAATCTGGCATCCTGTGCCAGATCCTACACTGTGGAAGAGCTGGAGAATGCTGTGCGGGATTTTGTGGATGCGGAAGAGGCGGTAAAGACAGGTACACTTGGAGATGTGCTCAGCGTGGAGCTTCTGATCGTGAAGTACAGCTCGGCGAGAGCAGTGAGAGTCTGAGTTTTACGGAGACGGGTTCTGCCACAGGGTCGCTCCGTTGTCCCTGAGCCATTTTTCGCAGGCTTTATACTCCGGCATCACAGATGCCACCACTGCATAAAAGGCAGGGGAATGATTCATTTCTTTTCTGTGGGAAAGTTCGTGTACCACAACATAATCCAGGATTTTTTCCGGGGCGAAGATCAGCCGCCAGTTGAAATTCAGGTTTCCTTCGCTGGTGCAGCTTCCCCAGCGGGTTTTTTGTTCCCGGATCGTGATACGGCCGTAGGTTACGCCCATTTTTCTGGCGTAGGCTGCGGTTTTTCTTTTGAATATTTTTCTGGCGGATTCCATATAATAACTGCGACGGAATTCCGAAAGAGGCGGGTTTTCAGCCTGGGGCTGTGCCGGCTCAGTGGCAGCGTGTGAGAGATGCTCCAGGATCCAGCTTTCTTTCTGTGAGAGAAAACGATGGATGGTGGAATCTGGCATTGTGTGTGGAGCGCGGACAGTTACCTGACCGGAAACGCTGACCTGGATCGCCAGGGTTTTCCGGCTACTGCGGATAATGCGGTAGGGAAAGGGATGAGATATCATAAAAAAACTCCTTTTGGTCAATACAGAAATCTATATACAAAACAGAAATCTATATACAAAAAAGACAGTCGCTGACGGTTCGACTGTCTTTCCTTTTACTTATAAGCTTATAACTAAAATATTCCGTGGTCTATTACGCAATGCTGTTGACAGCTTTGGAAAGACGGGAAATCTTTCTGGCGCAGTTATTTTTGTGATAAACGCCCTTGGATGTAGCTTTGCTGATTGTGGAGATTGCGTCCTTAAGAGCAACCTCTGCAGCTGCCTTATCCTTATTCTCAACTGCTGTCTCAACTTTCTTGATGGAAGTCTTAACTGCAGAACGGATTGCTTTGTTTCTTGCAGCCTTAGTGCTGTTAACTAAGATTCTCTTCTTTGCGGATTTAATGTTAGCCAATTCGTACACCTCCGATTCCTTAAAAATATAATATTAAATTACATTCACAGGAACAGACACGGGCGCTCCTATGAAACATGCTTATATATATTATTATACGTGCACAGGAATGTCAAGATGTTTTTCGCAAAAATTCCAAAAAAATATGCAAAAAATACCAGATGCTGTGTGGAAAAGGGGAAATGATACATATTTATGGGAAAAAGGGGAAATAATAAAAGGGAAAACACCGGAAAAGCTGCAGGCAGCAGCGAAAAAGTCTTTGCAATCTTACAGAAAAAGAGGATGAGAGTATGGCTGGAAGGAGCAGAATCAGAACAGATCTGGCGCTGGAAGCAACGGAACGCTTTCAGGCGGAAAACGTAGAAGTACGTGGAGTAGAGATCAGGGAAAGATACGATGAGGAAAAGGATGTTCGGACTACCGTAGTGCGGATCACAACGGAAAACGGAGCCAGGACCATGGGAAAACCACAGGGAACCTATATTACCATTGAGGCACCGGATCTTTCCGTTCCGGATGAGGATTATCACAGGGAGATCTCGGAAGAGGTGGCACATCATTTAAGGGAGCTGATCGATCTTGGACGTCAGTTGTCAATTTTGGTGGTAGGGCTTGGAAATCAGGAGATTACTGCGGATTCCCTTGGCCCTCGTGCAGTTTCCAATCTTCATATGACAAGGCATGTGATCCGGGAATATGGGCTGAAGAGCAATGAACATATGAAAATGCATCAGATCAGCGGTATCGTTCCGGGTGTGATGGCACAGACCGGAATGGAAACTCTGGAAATTGTTCGGGGTGTTGTTTCGGAGACAAAGCCGGATGTGGTGATCGCCGTAGATGCGCTGGCGGCCAGAAGTACGACAAGACTTAACCGGACGATCCAGATCACGGATACCGGGATTAGTCCGGGCTCCGGCGTGGGGAATCACAGGGAAGGCCTGAATGAAGAGAATCTTTCGGTCCGTGTGATCGGGATCGGTGTTCCGACTGTGGTGGATGCGGCTACTATTGTCCATGATTCCATGGCAGAGCTTCTGGAGGCACTGGAGGAGGATGAGCAGAAGGAGTTTCTGGAAGAAATGATCTCGCCGAAGCTTTACACCATGTTTGTAACACCAAAGGATGTGGATGAAACGGTACGATATTTAAGCTTTACCATTTCCGAGGGACTGAATCTGGCTTTTTCCGATAGTCTAATCGAAGAGGACAGGTCATAAAATACCATAAGAGGTGATCGTGGGTGACGAATATCCAGAGGGCTTTCTGCGTGGTTTTGAGCCTGATCTTCCTGGGTGTGGTGGCTGTCCTTCCGGGAGATTTTTTCAGGCATGGTGAGATCTACAGACAGCTGCCGCTGTATTGCTTTCTGGAAAAGAAAGCTCTGCAGAAGGAAAATGGCAGAGACCGGGAAACAGAGATGCTTTTGCAGAAAAAAAACGCAGAGCATCTGGGTGAAGAAGTGGAAGCAGAGAACCGAAAAGAGCAGGAGACGCTGCTGATGGCCGAGGCGGAAGAGGCGGAGAAGAAAGAAGCCCTTCAGAAGAAAGAAGCCCTTCAGAAGAAAGAAACCCTTCAGAAGAATGAAGAGCTTCAAAAGAAAAAAGAAATCCAAAAGAAAGAAGCGGAAGAGGCAGAAATGGCAGGGAAAAAATCCTCTGCCGGCAAAAAAAATGAAAAGGAGACTGTTAAGGGAAATACAGAACAGGAAGTTGCTGAGCCAGAAATTACAGAGCCGGGAGGTTCAGAACAGGAAGCTACGGAGCGGGGGGACACAGAACCGGAGACTCCTCCGTCAGAGGAGAACCAATCCGGTGAAAATACTGCGAAGGAACAGGAGACTGTGGCACTGCCACATCCGCAGATTGACTTGTCTCAGGCGAAACTGGCAGATTTTGACTATGTGATGAATCAGTTTTTTATATTGGATTCCAATACGGAGACGAATGCACAGCAGATCAGTGCGCCCCGTTTTCTGAAGGAGGATCTGTCCGTTAAAAAGGATTCATCGGTACCCCAGATTCTGATCTATCATACCCATTCCCAGGAGGCTTTTGCAGATTCAAGGGAAGGACAGACTGAGGACACCATCGTAGGAGTGGGAGATCATCTTACTGAACTTCTGGAAAAAACATATGGATACCAGGTCATTCATATAACTGATGCCTTTGATATGATGGGAGGAACACTGGACAGAAGCAAGGCTTATGATTATGCCAGGGCATCCATAGAAAAAGTGCTGGAAGAAAATCCCACCATTGAAGTTGTGATCGATCTTCACAGAGATGGTGTGCCGGATGAGCGTCATCTGGTAACGCAGGTGAATGGAAAACCTACTGCTCAGCTGCTTTTTTATAATGGATTAAGCTATACAGTCAGTCAGGGGGCAGTGAGTTATCTGCCCAATCCTTACATAGAAGAGAATCTGGCATTTTCCTTTCAGCTGGAATATCAGGCGGCACAGTATTACCCCGATCTTTACCGGGGGATCTATCTGGCAGGTCTTCGCTATAATCTGCATCTTAAGCCACGGGCCCTGCTTCTGGAGGCCGGAGCACAGACAAATACCGTGGAGGAAGTCCGAAATGCCATGGAACCATTTGCAGATATCTTAAACAGAGTTCTGAAAGGCAGTGACAAAGAAGGCTGAAATATGATATGATAAAGAACAGTATGGAAAAATATGCGTTCTGAACGCTTTATACGAGAGAAATTTAAGGAGGACTTCCTGAATGATAGACCAGAGTAAAATTCGGAATTTTTGTATCATTGCACATATCGACCATGGCAAGTCAACACTTGCGGACCGTATCATCGAGATGACGGGACTTCTTACCGAGAGGGAAATGCAGGCCCAGGTTCTGGATAACATGGACCTTGAGAGAGAACGAGGGATCACCATCAAATCCCAGGCGGTTCGTATTGTATACAAAGCCAAGGACGGAAATGAGTATATTTTTAACCTGATCGATACCCCGGGACATGTGGACTTTAACTATGAAGTTTCCCGAAGCCTTGCTGCCTGTGACGGAGCGATCCTTGTTGTGGATGCAGCACAGGGAATCGAAGCTCAGACACTTGCCAATGTATATATGGCACTGGACCATGATCTGGATGTGGTTCCGGTGATCAACAAGATCGACCTTCCAAGTGCGGATCCGGAGCGTGTTATCAATGAGATCGAGGATGTGATCGGAATTGAAGCGCAGGATGCACCGCAGATCTCCGCAAAAACAGGACTGAATGTAGACCAGGTCCTGGAGCAGATCGTCAATAAGGTCCCGGCGCCGGCGGGGGATGTGGATGCACCTCTGAAGGCTCTGATCTTCGACTCTGTTTATGACCCTTATAAGGGTGTTATCGTATTTTGCAGAGTGAAGGACGGACGTGTGAAAAAGGGCACGAGGATCCATATGATGGCGACCGGATTCACCACGGAGGTTGTGGAGGTTGGATATTTTGGAGCGGGTCAGTTTATCCCGTGTGACGAGCTGACAGCAGGTATGGTCGGATATATCACAGCCAGCATCAAGAATGTCCGTGATACCCGTGTGGGTGATACGGTAACGGATGCGGACAACCCCTGTGCAGAGGCACTTCCGGGATATAAGAAGGTAAACCCTATGGTTTATTGTGGCCTTTATCCGGCAGATGGTGCCAAGTACGGCGATCTCCGTGACGCGCTGGAGAAGCTTCAGCTCAACGATGCTTCCCTTTATTATGAACCGGAGACATCGGTCGCCCTTGGATTTGGTTTCCGCTGCGGCTTCCTGGGACTTCTTCATCTGGAGATCATCCAGGAGCGTCTGGAGAGAGAGTATAACCTGGATCTTGTAACTACAGCACCGAGTGTTATCTATAAGGTCTATAAAACCAATGGTGAGATCATCGAGCTGACCAATCCCACCAACCTTCCGGATCCTTCAGAGATCGAATACATGGAAGAGCCTATGGTGAAGGCGGAGATCATGGTAACCACAGAGTTCATTGGTGCGATCATGGATCTCTGCCAGGAGAGACGTGGTCAGTATGAAGGCATGGAATATATGGAAGAAACCCGTGCACTCCTGAAATACAGACTGCCGCTGAACGAGATCATTTATGATTTCTTTGATGCACTGAAATCACGTTCCAGAGGTTATGCATCCCTGGATTACGAACTGGACGGATATGAGAGAAGTGAGCTTGTGAAGCTGGATATCCTTGTGAATAAAGAAGAAGTGGATGCTCTTTCCTTTATCGTGCATGCAGATACTGCTTACGAGCGTGGAAGAAAGATGTGTGAGAAGCTGAAAGACGAGATCCCGAGACAGCTCTTTGAGATCCCGATCCAGGCAGCTATCGGAAGCAAGGTCATTGCCAGAGAGACGGTAAGAGCCATGCGTAAAGACGTACTTGCCAAGTGTTACGGTGGAGATATCTCCCGTAAGAAGAAGCTTCTGGAAAAACAGAAGGAAGGTAAGAAACGTATGCGTCAGGTAGGTAACGTGGAGATCCCGCAGAAGGCATTTATGAGTGTCCTGAAGCTGGATGATAAATAGGAGATGACTTTTTGAAAAAAAATATAAAAAAACTGTTTCTGGCAGCAGGACTTCTGGCTATAACAGGAGCTCTGCTTACCGGATGTGGTTCAAAGAAGAAAAATGCAGAAGAGGAAAGTGTGATCAAAATCAGTACAGCGCCGGAACCGACTGCCACTCCTGATCCGAAAACCGTAGATCCGGATGCAGTGACGAGCAATGGAAATCTGACAATGGTCAATGAGTACCTGGCAGAAAACGGCAGTGAGGCATTGGGGATCGATGGCGTGACACCGACACCGGCTGCTTCGGATGGAAGCACGGATAATGCGGATAGTGCCGGTGAAGATACAAGCTCCGATGAGGATAATGATACATCAGGTAGTGGTGGAGAGGAAGGAGCCATGGATGGAGAATGAGGCGAAAAAACCGCTGGAGCTCTATATCCATATTCCGTTTTGTGTAAAAAAATGCGATTACTGTGATTTCCTTTCCGGACCTGCCGGAAAAGAGAGGCAGCGTGAATATTTCCAGGCTCTGGAAAGGGAGATTGCCGCTGTTCCGGATTTTTCGGACAGGGAGATCACCACAGTTTTTATCGGCGGAGGAACACCTTCCGTGCCGGATCCGTCTCTTGTTGGAGAGATGCTGGATCAGATCAGAAATAAGTTTTTTGTGGCCCCGGATGCTGAGATCACCATCGAAGCAAATCCGGGGACTTTATATAAAGAAAAACTTCAAATATATCTGGAACACGGAATCAACCGACTAAGTCTGGGACTTCAGTCCCCGCAGAATCGGGAATTAAAGATCCTTGGAAGGATCCATACGTGGGAAGAGTTTCAGGAGAGCTTTTTTATGGCAAGGGATGCAGGCTTTTCCAACATCAATATTGATCTGATGAGTGCCATTCCGGAACAGACCTATGCTGACTGGGAAAAAAATCTCCGCACGGTGGCAGGGCTTTCGCCGGAACATATTTCCGCCTACAGTCTGATCATTGAGGAAGGCACTCCTTTCGGGGAGAGAAAGCTGAAATTGCCGGATGAGGATACGGAGTACCGTATGTATGAGAATACGGCAGGGATCCTGGAGGAATATGGGTTTCATCAGTACGAGATCTCCAATTATGCGAAAGGCGGACGGGAATGCCGTCATAATAAGGGATACTGGCAGAGGATCGATTATCTGGGACTGGGACTTGGGGCGTCTTCACTTCTGGAGCATATGCGTTTTTCCAATACTGCGGATATGAAGGAATATATTGGAAACAGTGCGTTTCCGGATAAGATCCGCCAGAATATGGAAAGCCTTACAGAGGCAGATGAGATGGCTGAGTTTATGTTTCTGGGGCTTCGGATGACAGAGGGCGTTTCAATGGAAGCGTTTGCGGAATATTTCGGAAAAAATATGGAAAACGTTTACGGAGAGGTCCTGAAAAAACATCTGGAGATCGGAATGCTGGAACAAAAAGGAGACAGGATATATCTTTCGAGAAAGGGAATCCATGTGAGCAATGGAGTGATGGCGGATTTTCTGCTGTAGAAAAATTTGTCGATTTTTTCACCTTGACGAACGGATGTTCTGACGGTATACTGATAAAAAATCAGAAGTTTTACAGCGGAATAAGAGAGGTAGATTCTGCTGTTGAGAAGAATACCGGAGTATTTTTTATGACCGGACAGAGTAGGAGGCTTTCATGTCAGCAGAAGCAAACGATAAGAAGCGTTTTATTAGGATACGCGGAGCCAATGAGAATAATCTTAAGAATCTTAGCGTCGATATTCCCAGAGACCAGTTTGTGGTACTTACCGGACTCAGCGGCTCCGGCAAGTCATCTCTTGCATTTGATACCATTTATGCAGAGGGACAGAGACGTTATATGGAGTCACTTTCTTCCTATGCGAGGCAGTTCCTGGGACAGATGGAGAAACCGGATGTGGAGAGTATCGAGGGCCTTCCGCCGGCAATCTCCATTGATCAGAAGTCAACGAACCGGAATCCCCGTTCTACAGTGGGTACGGTAACGGAGATCTACGATTATTTCCGACTTCTGTATGCCCGTGTGGGAATCCCGCACTGTCCCAAATGTGGAAGAGAAATCCGCAAACAGACGGTAGATCAGATGGTGGATCAGATCATGATGCTTCCGGAACGCCAGAAGATCCAGCTTCTTGCACCGGTAGTGCGGGGCCGCAAGGGAACCCATGTTAAACTTCTGGATCAGGCCAGAAGAAGCGGATATGTGAGAGTGCAGATCGACGGAAATCTCTATGAGCTTTCTGAGGAGATTAAGCTGGATAAGAATATCAAACATAACATTGAGATCGTTGTGGATCGACTTATTGTGAAACCGGGAATAGAGAAGCGTCTTTCCGATTCCATTGAAACTGTGCTGGATCTGGCGGATGGTCTGCTGGTAGTAGACACTATGGACGGGAAGCTTCTGAATTTCAGTCAGAGTTTTTCCTGTCCGGATTGCGGCATCAGCATTGATGAGATCGAACCCAGGAGCTTTTCCTTTAATAATCCGTTTGGTGCTTGCCCCCAGTGTCTGGGTCTTGGATATAAGATGGAATTTGATATCGATCTGATGATCCCGGATAAGAAACTGAGTATCAATGAAGGGGCTATCGCTGTTCTCGGATGGCAGTCCTGTACCACGCAGGGAAGCTTTTCCAGAGCAATCCTGGATGCCCTGGCAAGGGAATATGAATTTTCTCTGGATACACCTTTCTGCGAGTATCCGAAGAAGGTCCAGGATATCCTCATCCATGGTACCGGCGGTCATTCTGTGAAGGTTTATTATAAAGGACAGCGGGGAGAGGGCGTTTACGATGTGGCGTTCCCGGGACTGATCCGCAATGTGGAGCAGAGATACCGTGAAACCGGTTCCGAGGCCATGAAGCAGGAATACGAGAGCTTTATGCGGATTACTCCGTGCACCACATGTAAGGGACAGAGGCTGAAGAAGGAGTCACTGGCAGTGACCGTGGCGGATAAGAATATTTATGAAGTGACCAATATGCCGGTACAGAAGCTGCAGGGCTTTCTCCGCGATCTGAAGCTTTCAAAGCAGCAGGAGCTTATCGGAAGGCAGATCCTGAAAGAAATCCGCGCCAGAGTTGGATTTCTGGCAGAGGTTGGCCTGGAGTATCTTTCACTTGGAAGAGCTACCGGAACCCTTTCCGGCGGAGAGGCTCAGAGGATCCGTCTTGCCACACAGATCGGATCCGGGCTTGTGGGGGTTGCATATATCCTAGATGAGCCGAGTATCGGGCTTCATCAGAGAGATAATGACAAGCTTCTGGGGGCACTGATGCGTCTCCGTGATCTTGGCAACAGTCTGATCGTGGTGGAGCATGATGAAGATACCATGCGTGCTGCAGACTGTGTCATCGATATCGGCCCCGGAGCCGGAGAACATGGCGGACAACTGGTCGCAATGGGGACAGCTGAGGATCTGATGAAAAATGAGCAGTCTGTGACAGGAGCTTATTTAAGCGGAAGGCTGAAGATCCCGGTACCGGAAGTGAGGAAGGAACCAACCGGATTTCTTCATATAAAGGGTGCGGCAGAGAACAACCTGAAGCATATCGACGTAGATATTCCTCTGGGAGTGATGACCTGTATCACAGGTGTTTCCGGTTCCGGTAAGAGTTCTCTGATCAATGAAATCTTGTACAAGAGACTTGCCAGAGACCTGAACCGTGCCAGAGTGATCCCCGGGAAACATGATGACATCCTGGGTATCGATCAGCTGGATAAGGTGATCAATATCGACCAGTCTCCGATCGGAAGAACTCCTCGTTCCAATCCTGCCACATATACCGGGGTTTTTGACCAGATCCGTGATCTTTTTGCAGCCACCGCAGATGCCAAGGCAAAGGGTTACAAGAAAGGCCGTTTCAGTTTTAATGTCAAGGGCGGACGGTGCGAGGCCTGCAGCGGTGACGGAATCATCAAGATCGAGATGCATTTTCTTCCGGATGTATATGTGCCTTGCGAAGTCTGCAAGGGCAAACGTTACAATCGTGAGACTCTGGAAGTGAAGTATAAGGGCAAGAGTATTTATGATGTATTGAATATGACTGTGGAAGAAGCACTGACATTTTTTGAGAATGTACCGTCGATCCGGAGAAAGATCGAGACCTTGTATGATGTAGGGCTTTCCTATATCCGTCTGGGTCAGCCCTCCACCACTCTTTCCGGAGGAGAAGCACAGCGTATCAAGCTTGCCACAGAACTCAGCAAGCGCAGTACCGGAAAGACGATCTATATCCTGGATGAGCCTACCACAGGACTGCACTTTGCGGATGTCCACAAGCTGATCGAGATCCTGCGCCGTCTGTCTGAAGGAGGAAACACCGTTGTGGTCATTGAGCACAATCTGGATGTGATCAAGACGGCGGATCATATTATTGATATCGGACCGGAAGGCGGTGACAGAGGCGGAACGGTAATTGCCAGAGGAACTCCGGAGGAAGTAGCAGAGAATCCGGTTTCCTACACCGGTAAATATGTGAAAAAATATCTGGAACAGAAATAACCGGTAAAAGTTCTTTTCAATTTCTGTGGTTTTGTATATAATGAAGTGCGGGAACGTTTCGGCACAGACCGGAACAGAATAAGTCAGAAATGCGTCAGCATATGAATGTGTATGACGCAGGCGGGAGGATTTATGCCGGCAAAGGATATTGGAATCGATCTGGGAACCAGAAACAGTCTGGTGTTTTCCACAGGCAAGGGAATCGTTTTAAGAGAGCCCTCTGTGGTTGTTTATGATAAAGATACAGAGAAGATCAGAGCAATCGGTGAGGAAGCCAGACAGATGGCAAGTCATCTGACTTCTAATATGGAAGTGATCTGGCCAATCCGAAGAGGTGTGATCGTAGATTATAATGTAATGGAAAAGATGCTGAAATATTTTATTTCACAGGCTATGGGACGGAGAGCGTTCCGGAAGCCGAGAGTCAGCATCAGTGTTCCGAGCGGGATCACGGAGATTGAGCGTAAAGCAATTGAGGAAGCTGCCTATCAGTCAGGAGCCAGGGAAGTTTTTCTTGTGGACGAGCCCATCGCTGCTGCTATCGGTGCAGGTGTAGATATCACCAAGCCATTTGGCAATCTGATCGTGGATATCGGTGCAGGGACCACGGATGTTGCGGTCATATCGGTAGGGGGAGTGGTTGTTTCCGCTTCTGTGAAGGTTGCAGGAGATAATTTTGATCATGCGATCATGAATTATGTACGTGAGAAGCACAGCCTCTTTATCGGGGAGGATGCAGCGGAGAATATCAAGATCAAGATCGGAACAGCCAGTGAAGAAGCGGATCTTCGCACGATGGAGGTCAAGGGCAGAAATATCATCACAGGACTTCCGAAGGTGGCAACACTGACTTCTGAGGAGATCCGGACTGCTTTGCGGGAAACGACCGGGCAGATTGTGGAGACTGTCCATGGCGTTCTTGAAAAAACACCGCCGGAGCTGGCGGCAGATATCATGGACAGAGGAATCGTTCTTACAGGCGGAGGTGCCATGCTGCATGGAATGGATGCATTGATCGAGCAGAAAACAGGAGTCAGCACACTGACTGTACAGGATGCAATGCTTGTAGTGGCTGCAGGAACAGGAAAATATGCGGAAATCATGTCAAGGATATAAACCGTTATGAGTCGTCTGGACGGCACAGGAGCAGAGAAGAGACTGCCGCAGGAAACTCATACAGATAAGGCGCTGCAGCTGCAGTGCCTTTTGCTGTTATCAGAGGTTTACAGATGGAGAAGAAAATGAGTGAGACAGTTACAGGATATATAGATCATGTGATCTTCCGGAATGAAGATAATGGATATACGGTCATGGTACTGAAAGGGATGGAAGAGGAACAGGAACTGACCTGTGTGGGAACATTTCCTGCGATCACCCAGGGGGCTGCCATTGAAGCTTCCGGAAATTATACAACACACCCGGTGTATGGGAAACAGTTTCAGATATCCTCCTACGTGGAAAAAATGCCGGAGGATGCACTGGCCATGGAACGCTATCTGGGTTCCGGCGCGATCAAGGGGATCGGTGCGGCACTGGCAGCCAGGATCGTACGTCGTTTCGGCGATGATACCATGCGTATTGTGGAGGAAGAACCGGAGCGTTTGGCTGAGATCAAGGGAATCAGCGAAAAAAAGGCCATGGAGATCGCAGAACAGATGACGGAGAAAGCAGATATGCGCCGCGCTATGATCTTTCTCCAGAAATACGGGATATCGCTGAATCTCGGCGCAAAGATCTATCAGAAATACGGGCAGACTGTATATGGAGTCCTGCAGGAGAATCCGTATCGCCTTGCAGAGGATATCAGTGGTGTGGGATTCCGTATCGCAGATGAGATCGCTTCCCGGATCGGGATCCATACAGATTCAGATTACAGGATAAGAAGCGGAATGTTGTATACTCTCCTACAGGCTTCAGGAGAAGGCCATATCTATCTCCCGAAGGAGGAACTTTTTTCCAGGGCATCCGGACTTTTGGGAGTAGATTCCTCCTATATGGAAAAACATCTCATGGATATGGTAGTAGACCGGAAACTGATCCTGAAAGAAACAGAAAACGGTGCAGTTGTCTATCCCACACGATATTATTATCTTGAGCTGAATTCAGCCAGAATGCTCTGTGAGCTGAACATCCTCTGCCCGGAAGATGAGGAGATGATGGCGAAACGGATCAACAGGATCGAAAAGGAGACAGGAACTCGGTTAGATGAAATGCAGAAACAGGCAGTGGCGGCAGCTGCCAGTCATGGTCTGTTCATTCTGACCGGTGGGCCGGGAACCGGAAAGACTACAACGATCAATGCGATTATCCGTTATTTTGAAGAGGAAGGCGCTGAGCTGCGGCTTGCAGCTCCCACCGGCCGTGCAGCCAAGCGAATGACAGAGGCTACCGGATACGAGGCTCAGACGATCCACAGACTTCTGGAGCTGAATGGAATGCCGGAGGAAGAGCAGGAAGGCCGTGCCGTTCATTTTGACAGGAATTCGGAGAATCCGCTGGAAGCGGATGTGATCATTATTGATGAGATGTCCATGGTAGATATCGCACTGATGCATTCATTGCTTCTTGCAGTGACAGCAGGGACCAGACTGATCCTGGTAGGTGATGAAAATCAGCTTCCCAGTGTAGGACCGGGAAATGTTCTGAGGGATATTATCCGCAGCGGCTGTTTTCCGGTAGTAGAGTTGAAAAAGATTTTCCGCCAGGCATCTGAAAGTGATATTGTGGTGAATGCACATAAGATCAACCGGGGCGAGCAGGTGACCATCAATAACAAGAGCCGGGATTTCTTTTTTCTGAAAAGATATGACGCGGACATCATTATCCGTGTGGTGATCGCACTGATCCAGGAGAAGCTTCCGCGTTATGTAGATGCAAAGCCCTATGAGATCCAGGTGCTCACGCCTATGCGTAAGGGACTTTTAGGTGTGGAGCGGCTGAACCAGATACTTCAGAGATATCTGAACCCGCCGGATGAAAAGAAAAAGGAGAAAGAGATCGGACAGCGCCTTTTCCGTGAAGGGGATAAGGTGATGCAGGTGAAGAACAATTACCAGCTGGAGTGGGAAATCCTTGGACGATACAAGATTCCTGTGGATAAAGGTGTGGGCGTGTTTAATGGAGATACCGGTATTATAACGGAGATCAATGAATTTGCGGAAACGGCTACCGTGGAATTTGAGGATGGCAGACAGGCAGAATATTCCTTCAAACAGCTTGAGGAACTGGAACTTGCCTATGCAGTGACCATACATAAGTCCCAGGGCTCAGAATATCCGGCAGTGATCCTTCCGATCCTTTCCGGACCAAGGATGCTGATGAATCGGAATCTTCTGTATACAGCAGTGACCAGAGCCAGAAAATGTGTTACCGTAGTAGGCAGCGAGACCACTTTTGCGGAGATGATCCGTAATGAAAAACAGCAGCAGAGATACAGCTCTCTGGACAGACGGATCCGGGAGCTGGATGAATCTGAACAGAAAGAGAGCGCCATCGGGGAGAAAGGACTTTCTTGAAAAAAACAGCAGATTTTTTACTGGACATGCTTTACCCGAAAAAATGCCCGCTGTGTCATCAGATACTGAAAGAAAAAGACCGGCTGATCTGTCCGGAGTGTTCCGGAAAGGTCAGGCCTATATCCGGTCCTAGGTGTATGAAATGCGGAAGACCGGTAAAAATGGAAGAGGAATACTGTGAAGACTGCCGCAAGGGTGCCCATCATTTTACGGAGGGCAGAAGTATTTTCTGGTACGGAGAGGTCTGGAGACAGTCTTTGGTACGATTTAAGTATTACGGATGTCGGGAATATGGGGATTTTTATGCAAAGGCAATGAGCGTCTTCGGAAAAAAATATCTGGAACGGTGGAAGCCTGATCTGATCGTTCCCGTTCCTCTGCATCCCAGAAAAAAAAGGATGAGAGGTTTTAACCAGGCAGCATATCTGGCAGAAAGGCTCAGTGTTCTTACAGGGATCCCATGGAATGAGCATCTGGTAAAGAAGATACGAAGCACAAGATCTCAGAAAAAACTTAATGCCATGCAGAGGCGTCAGAACCTGAAAAATGCATATCAGGTAACCGAAAAGATCCCGGGTTTTTCTGTACTTGTGGTGGATGATGTATACACAACAGGAAGTACGGCAGATGCCATGGCAATGTGTCTTCTTGAGGCCGGTGCAGAGAAAGTTTATTTTCTGACAATATGCGCAGGAAGGGCATGAAACAGCCGAAAAAACACTTTTCATAGGTATGGAACTATGCTACAATAAATTTGATTGCAGTTAAACAGTATAACTGTATGGAAAGCGTAATGCAGATCATATATTGGGGATTTTCCTGATAAAGAAAGCTTATGAGGAGTTATTTTTATGGTAAATGAAGAAAAAGTGAAGATTATGAACCGTCTGGCTATGTATGAACATGGCGAAGGCAGGAAGTATCTTCCGGTGAGCAGATATTATCGAAGTGATTATATTGGACTTGCACTGATCAGAAACTTTTTTCTGGTAACGATCGGATATGTATTGGGACTTGCAGGCGTTGCCGCATATTTCAGCGAATATCTTATGGATAATGTGAATAAGATTAATCTGGTCGAGGTTGGGATCTATATCATCGTCGGTTATCTGATCGTGCTTGTTGTATATTCGATACTGACCTACATCCAGTATTCTGTGAAATATTTCCGGGCAAAAAAAAGTGTTAGGGAATATTATCAGGATCTTACAAGACTGGAAAAAATCTACGGGCGGGAGGAAAAAAGGAATCCGGTCCGGAGAAATGCAGGAGGACATAGAAAATGACAGCTTTACTTGAGATCAAACAGAATATCAAAAGATTTTACGGACAATATGAAGTATATATACTGCCGGTCCTGAAGTTTGTTCTGGCATTTGCCTATTTTCTCTGGATCAACAGCAATATGGGTTACATGAAACAGCTGGATAATATTTTTGTTGTCCTGATCCTGGCGCTTGTATGTTCGATTCTTCCGGTTTCCGTGATGATGTTTATGGGATTTGCGTTGATGATCGGGCACTGTTATGCAGTCGGGATCGAAACGGCAGGATTTATGCTACTTCTTATTCTGTTAATGCTGATCCTGTTCCTAAGATTCAGCAGGTCACAGAATCTTGCAATGATCCTTACACCACTTTCTTTCGGATTTGGTGTTCCTGCACTTATGCCGATCGGAGCAGGCCTGCTGGGTAGCGCATTGTCAGCGCTTCCGGCCGGATGCGGTGTTGTGATTTATTATTTTATACGGTTTGTACATGCACAGTCGGCGGCACTCAGTGATCCTGCCGCAGAGATCACAGAAAAACTGAAGCTGATCTCTGACGGACTTGTCCACAACTGGGCAATGTGGATCACGGTGATCGCGTTTGTGGTAGTGATCCTGTTTGTGAACCTTCTGAGAACACGGGCGTTTGATTATGCATGGAGGATCGCTGTCATTGCCGGTGGCGTGATCTATATCCTGGTTATCCTTGCCGGAGATTTCTGCCTTAGTATTACGGTAGCCATGGTGCCGATGATCCTGTCCACAGTGATCTCCGTACTGGCAGGATTTGTTCTGGAGTTCTTTGTTTTTGGCGGAGATTACAGCAGAACAGAACGTCTGGAATATGAGGATGATGAGTACTATTACTACGTAAAAGCCGTTCCGAAGGCATCGGTCGCCACTTCTGAGAGAAGTATCAAAAAGATCAATGCGGAGCCGGTAAAAGAAGAAAAAAAAGAAGACAATGTTGTGTCTTTCAGTGATGATGTATTTCCTGAGAAGAACGAAATGCATACAGTAAAGATGCCGGATATGGTTTCCGAAAATACAGTAAGTGAGAAACCGCAGGGATTGGACAAGATCGATTTCGAAAAACAGCTGGAGGAATCGCTGAAGGATCTTTAAACAGGAACGATTGGGATAGCTCAGGAAGAAAGGAGGAGACTTATGCAGAATGTGCTGACAGTTGTGGGCGGATATCTTGGGAAAATTTCCCTTCCGGGACTTGGCGTGATAGATATCATTGAGATCGGACTGATTTCCTTTTTTGTATATCAGTTTATGGCATGGATCAAATTTACACGTGCATATACCCTTCTGAAGGGCATTTTGATCGTCCTTGGATTTATCCTGGTCGCATATATCTTCAAAATGAATACGATCCTCTGGATCTTCCGGAACCTGGCTAATGTGCTGGTGATCGGTGTGATCGTAATCTTTCAGCCGGAGCTGAGGAAGGCGCTGGAGCAGCTGGGACAGAAGAAGTTTGTTTCCAACATTATTCCCTTTGATTCTGGCAGGGAAGTGCAGGAGCGTTTCAATGACAAGACTATCAACGAACTGGTAAAGGCCTGTTTTGATATGGGTGAAGTTAAGACCGGAGCACTGATCGTGATCGAGGAAGAGATCCGGCTTGATGAATATGTGAGAACCGGTATCAATATTGACGGTATCCTTACCAGTCAGCTGCTGATCAATATTTTTGAGCATAATACACCTCTTCATGACGGAGCGGTGATCGTGCGGGGAAACCGCGTAGTAGCAGCAACCTGCTATCTGCCTCTTTCAGATAATATGGAACTGAGCAAACAGCTGGGAACAAGACACAGAGCAGGTGTGGGTATCAGCGAAGCTACGGATTCTCTTACGATCATTGTTTCGGAAGAGACAGGACAGGTTTCTGTGGCCAGAGGCGGTGAGTTATCCAGAGGGCTTAACAGTAAGCAGCTTCGTGAAGTACTTGTTTCTGCTCAGAATAAAAAGGTTGTTGACAACGGTAAGCTGAGAAATCTGCTGAAAGGGAGAGTGAAACATGAAGAAAAATCTGACTAAGAACATCCCTTTGAAAATCATGTCGATCATTGTGGGAATCCTGGTGTGGCTGATCGTAGTAAATGTTGATGACCCTATCATTACAAAAGGCTTTGTGATCTCAGATGTGCAGATCATCAATGAAGCTTATGTGGATCAGCTGGGCGAGATGGTCATGCAGGATGATCGTGAAAATTCAGTACGTGTTTATATTACAGGTGAGCGGAAGATAGTCAACCGTCTCACCTCAAGTGATATTAAGGCAGTTGCAGACCTGCAGCAGGCTCAGTCTACCGATACAGACCCTGTAATGATCCCCATTACAGCAACCTGTTCCGGGATACTTCCAGAGAATATCCAGGTGTCACCGCAGAATCTAAGTGTCCATCTGGAAAAAAAGGTGACCAAGGAATTTGCGATCAACGTTACCAGTGATGACAGCAAGCCTGCACAGGGGCTGGAGGTTGCTTCGCTTACCGCAAATCCGGAAAAAGTCCGTATTACAGGACCGGAATCCCTAGTTGGTAAGATAGACAGTGTGAGTGTGGATGTAAGTTCAAAGCTTGAGGGAATCGACCAGGATACGACGATCACAGGCGCAGAACTGACCATCACAGATAAGAATCAGGATACACTTTCATCAAATTCCATGAGCTATCTGAAATTTGACAACAACGGAAAGGTCAATGTCACGGCAAAGCTCTGGAAGGTGCGTTCTGATATACGGATCAGTGCGGGATATACGGGAGAACCGGCAGAAGGTTATGTTGTGGACAGTGTCACGACAGTACCGGAGACTTTCAGCGTAGCCGGAAGTGAAGAAGCACTGAACAATCTGAAACTTCAGGGAAATACTATTTATCTTGACAATGAGAATGTGGATATTTCAGGAAAGAGCAATGACGTGGAAAAGAAAGTAAACCTGTCAGAGCTTCTTCCGGATGGCCTTAAGCTGACATCCGGATCCAGTACGGACCTCTGGATCACAGTCAATATCCTGCCGGAGGGCAGTAAGATATACAGCTTCCCGACAGAGGATATCAAAGTAAAGGGTCTGCCTGATGATCTGCAGCTGGCATTTGAAGTTGCGGATATTGAACTGAAGGTGCAGGCGGAAGACGGAGATCTTTCCCAATTTGATCTGAAGTCGGTAGGAGCAGCACTTTCCATGGATGACTGGGAGGAGGGCAGCTACGAAGTACCGATCAAAATCAGCCTTCCGGAAGGCTACAAGCTGCTGGAGGATGTAACCGCCGAGATCAAAATCTCCAAGGTTTCCAATGTAGACAGCAGCAGTCAGTAAGTAATCACAGCTTTGGACAAGGCTTGAAGGATAAGTAATATAAAGGGAGACAGCAGCAATGTTAAGTTATAAGGTAACGGTCAGGAACCCGTCAGGGCTTCATCTTCGTCCCGCAGGGCTTTTGTGCGGCGAGGCAATAAAATACAAATCGTCCATAACATTTCAGTATGCCGGAGGTACAGCGAATGCCAAAAGTGTTCTGAGTGTTCTGGGTGCCTGTGTTAAAAGCGGGGATGAGATCACACTGGTCTGCGAGGGTGAGGATGAACAGGCTGCGATAGATGCGCTTGTGGCTCTTATCGAAGGCGGACTGGGCGAATGATACGTAACAGATACAATAATTATTTACAGCAGCATGATCAGGAGGGATTATTGTGAAGAGAAGAGTTGTGGCAATTTTTCTCAGTCTGACATTATGCATGGGCGGAACTCTGGAAGCCGGCGCTGCGGCTTTGGGAAGTACAGACGTGCAGATGGCAGCAGAGACAGCCGGCGATCCGGCTGAGGATGTATTCAGTGATGAAGCGGAAACGACTGTACAGCAGCCGGAGACAGAAGAGGATCAGACAGGTAGTACTGACAGTACAGACAGTTCAGAAGAAACACCTGTTACACCGGAGAACCCCGCAGAGACACCGGATGTTATAGAAACACCGGAGATTACAGAGACACCGGAAACTACAGAAGCACCGGAGGCTACAGAAGCACCGGATGCGACAACAGAAGACAGTACAGATCCGGGCGATGATTTCAGTGCAGGTGATGCACAGGAACTGGATGCACCGTCAGCAGATACCGCAGTACAGAACAAAGTAGAGAACAACAAGGCAGAGGAAACTTCTGCTACCGGAGCATCACTGGTAAATGGTGTAGTCGTTGCCAAGACAAGTGACTGGGTTTCTACAAACGGTTTTTACAGACTCCGCAAAAAGAAGGTTGCTGCATCTGCAGCCCCGGAGGGAAAAGCTTCTGAGGATCCTGCAGAAAGCAGCGAAGAAGAGCAGAAAACAACAGTTGATGAAACAGCTGCAGCAGCACAGGAGGTACAGCAGACTGAAGAGCTTCCGGATGGTGCAGCAGAGAGTGAGCAGGCTCAGGTACTCCAGAATGAGTCAGCAGAAGGAGAGCAGGAGACTGCAGCCGAGGAAGGTGCAGCAGAAGAAGTTTCTACAGAGGAAGTATCCGCAGCAGAAGCTTCTGCAGAGACAGCATCCGCAGATGTAGTGTCTGCAGAGGAGACATCCGCAGAGACAGTACCCGCAGAAACAGAGACGGCAGTCGAAACATCAGAGAGCGCAGATAACGCAGAGACTCTTGCCCTGGATGAAGGGAACGCTTCTCAGGCATCAGAAACAGGTTCCATCGAAGATAATTATTTTACCGCACAGGATGGTCTTCTTAAGATCAATACCAACGGACATGTGGGATATTATCTTTTTAATGAAGACGGATATCTGGTAACCGGCCGCATGACCCGTGAGCCAGGTACAGCAGGTTATACCGGAACACAGAAGACAGAATGGTATTTCCTCGAAAGTTCCAAAGCTTCCCTGTATTCGGATTCCACCGGAAAAGCGATCACACCGTGGACATCCAATCTTGGCCAGCAGAAGAGAAATTACTGGTTATGGACAGGAACTGCTTTCCGCTATTATAATTCTCAGGGTGATTACAAATCCATAGAGGCTCAGAACCTTGCAGGCAAGATCAAGAAGATCGGAAATGCTTATTATACATTGATGCGCAACGGAAAACCGCGAACAGGGATCCTGAAGCTGACAACCGGTTCCACAACATATCAGTATTATTTCCAGCCGGCATCAAAGGAAGGGGAGATCCCGGGAAAGCTTTTTTATGGCGGATGGACATATGTTTTAAACAGCAAAAATCAGAAACGTTTTATCTATTGTAGTCCGAAGGCTGCCACACGTGGACAGATCATGAAACATGGAATTTATGTATCGAAGGTAATGTCAAAGAAATATTTGTACATGTTGAATGCCAGTGGCTATGTTATGACGAATACAATGGCGAAGGCGCAGAATAATGCATATTATGTTACAAATAGCAAGGGACGTGTCATTAAGCGCAAGCTTGTTAAATACAAGGGCAGCAGATATTATTTCGGAGACAATGGTAAGAGAGTTTCCTGGAGGAACTGCTGGCATGGCTGCCCGGGTGCATCCAACAAGATTTATTATTTCGGAAGTACAGCAGGAAAGATCGTTGAAAAATATGGCTGGCAGAAGGTGACTGATGCAAAAGGTCAGTTCTTCGGATGGTTTTACTTTGACAAAAACGGAAACCATTATAAGAGCCAGATGATAACAAACAAGTCCTCCAAAAAGAGCTATTACTTTAACAGCACAGGACAGCTTGCAACCGGAAAGACCAAGATCGGAAAAAATTATTATTTCTTTGCAACATCAGATGCCAATGCGCACAGAGGCTGGATGTACAAGAGTACATTGATCCGTTACCAGAATAAGTGGTATTATGCAGGCGGCAACGGTGTTCTGAAAAAGTCAGGCTGGCAGAAGGTCGGTAAATACTGGTACTATCTGCAGAACTATACCGTTGTGACAAATAAATCCATGAAGCGTGGTTCCGTAAATGGTTATCTGGACAGCCAGGGACGTTTTTCCACCGGCTGGGTGATCGTCAGCGATTACTATGATCAGGTCAAATATATCGATCCGAACAGCGGTTCCAGGTATCTGACCAATACAAGCAGATGGATCAATGGAAAACTGTATTACTTTGATAAGAACGGTTACCGCCGCAATGATGTTTCAAATATTTACGGAGGACCATATTACCTGGAGGTTGATAAGACCAACGGTGTTATGACTGTATACACAAACAGCAGCAAGACGATTCCGGTTAAGACAATCCGTGTTTCTGTAGGTCTCTCCGGAACACCTACATGGGATGGTACATACAGACTGAGCCGCAGTCTGAGATGGCAGCCATTGATGGGACCGTCCTGGGGACAGTACGGAACACATGTTGACGGATGCGGACAGGGAGGAATCTTTATCCATTCTGTAGCTGGCTCGACCAGGAGTGTTTACAATCTTCCGGCAGGTGAGTACCTGAAACTTGGTCAGCCTGCATCTCACGGATGTATCCGTACCTGTGTGGCTGATGCGAAGTGGGTATATGAGAACTGTAACGGTTCTACGATCCACATTTACAGCAGCGGAAATTACGTTAACAATGAAGCCTTCAAGGGACCGTTAGGCCGCAGACCGTTGGCAACCTTCCGTGGAGCCGGAAACTTTGATCCTACAGACCCGGAAGTTCCGTGATCTATACCGAACAGTACCAGAAAGAAATATATAGAATAACCGAAGACCGATGTTCAGCTGTATGAAGCTGACATCGGTCTTTTTCCATATATGGCTTTACTTTCCATTTTTCAATATGTATAATAAAGTTATGCACAAATTAACAACATACTTTATGGAAGGAAACTAAAATGAAAAACTGGAAGAAATGGCTGGTGGCAGGCTGTATGGCAGCACTGCTGGGAATCGGAACAATGGGAACTACAGCGATGGCCATGGGCGGCGGAGGCGTAGACCGAAGCGAGGCAGTTGCTGAGGAAGAAAAGGTCCCCAGCGGGAAGGCAACACAGAATTCCAGGGTAAGTTCAAAGGCCTGGAAGAAGCTCAACGGTGTCTGCTATAACGGAAGCGGCCAGAAGCTGGAAGGTGCTGTCACACGTGGAATCGATGTTTCCGAGTGGCAGGATACCATCAACTGGGGTCAGGTCAAAAAGTCCAATGTAGATTTTGCCTTTGTCAGGATTTCCTATGGCCTGAACCATCTGGATAAGACATATGATTACAACATGAAACAGGCGGAGAAGGCAGGAGTTCCGACAGGAACCTATGTGTACAGCCTTGCGCTGAATACACAGCAGGCACTGAAGGAAGCACAGCTTGCCATCCGTAAAATGGATGGATATAAAGTATCCTATCCGGTGGTTTATGACATTGAATATGATCAGATGCGTAATCTTTCCGCATCACAGATCGCGGATCTGGCAAAGACCTTCTGCAATGAGATAAAAAAAGCCGGCTATCATCCAATGATCTACTGTAATACAGACTGGTATGACAACAAGCTTGACTGGAGTAAGATGACAGGGTATGATGTATGGCTTGCACGGTACGGTGATACGATCCTGGCTCCTGACAAGAAAAAGTACAAATATACCATCTGGCAGTCCACCGATGGTGACGGCGGCGGATATCTGAACACCACCAAGGGGCTGGTTGCGGGAATCCCATCTTATTCTACTGTAGATATTGACTTCGGTTATGTTGATTATACCAAGATCATCACACCCAGATGGCATGCACAGACCGGATACAAAGCATCCACCAGACCTGATACCAGTAACTATAAGGGGAAAACCGGCTGGGCAACAGAGAACGGAAAGAAATTTTATTATGTCAATGGTGTCAAAAAATACGGCTGGGTTCAGGTAAAAAATAAGAAATATTATATCCATAAGATCGCAGGAATGTACCGTTCAAGGCTGATCAGGGATTCCAAGAACATTTCCAGATATGTAGACAAAAATGGAGTCCTTGTGAAAAATACCTGGATCACCTATAAGGAGAAAAAATATTATTTTGACAAAAACGGACATGCATTAAAGGGCATGAAAAAGGTTGGAAAGAACTATTATTATTTTCAGGCCAAATATGGATACAGGATGAGACATGTGCGGTACATGAACAGCAGGGATGATGTATATTATTTTGGCGGTGACGGCGTTATGGTCAAAAAGGTATTCTATACATGGAGCGGAAACAATGAAAGCCATACCTATTATTTTGGCTCCAATGGAAAGATGCAGAGAGGCTGGCTCAAACTGGACGGAAAGAGATATTATTTTGATCCGGAAACAGGAATCATGTACAAAAACTGTACTATTGAGAAAAACGGAAAGAGCTATACATTCGATGAAAATGGTGTATACACAACTGTATCCGCAGCAAATAAGAAAAAATAAAAAAATGCCGGCAGCGAACATAAAGCTGCCGGCATTTTTATGATCATAAGGTATAAACAAGGATTCCCAGGATGATGATCAGATTTCCGATGATCTTTCCGCGGGAAATCTTTTCTTTCAGGATCCGCCAGGAAAACAGCAGGACAAAAACATAGGCGGCAGTATCGATCACCGGTCCGAATTTCATATCCACTTTGGTGTAGCACCAGGTATTCAGGAGCAACACTCCAAAAAAGATACCATAGGCCAGGATCACCCGCCAGTTCAGATATTCCCGGAGAGGGTTTTTGTATTCCATATTGGCACTCTGCTTCAGAAGTACCTGGGAAATTGCCGAAAAAAAGGTTCCTGCCAGCATGATCAGCATAAACGTTCTATTCATATCTCTGCACCATCCAGACTCCGATCAGAACGATCAGGATGCCAATGATGTTCTGAAACGAAAGATTTTCGTGAAAAATGATCACAGCCCATACCTGGGACCACAGAAGATAGACGCTTTTGTTGGCGTAGGCCGTGGAAAGGGAAAATTTTTTGATCACCTGCTGCCATGCAATGGCGTAGATCCCACAGTTTGCGATCATAAGAAAAAGAAATACATAGAGAAGAGGACTATGAAGCCCTTCTTTATTGTAATAAACCGATGCAAGCTTGGAAAAAACGCTGGTAAGAGAAAACAGCAGGATATTCAGATGAAGCTGAATATAATCTTTGATTTTTGTCATGTTTCCTCCATATCATAAATGCGATTATCATAGACTGATAATCAATATATATCATCCGACAGGTTTATGCAAGAAAATGTTTGAACAATGTAACGGTTTACAACAGGAAATGAAAATGATAAGATTAAACGATAAGTGTCAATTGATACAAAAGAGAGGAAAAACGATATGTGTTTATATTCAGTGGTTGTTCCTGTATACAATTCAGAACATACGCTGCAGGAACTGTACACCCGTCTGGAAAAAGTATTCCGTGAAACGATAAAAGAAGAATTTGAACTGATCCTTGTAGATGACGGGTCCAGGGACCGGTCTTTTGCGGTTATGCAAGAACTCCGGGAAAAAGATCCCCGTGTCAAGATCATCCAGATGGCAAGGAATTTTGGACAGCATCCTGCGCTTCTGTGCGGATTTGCCCACGCAAAGGGACAGTTCATCGTAACTATGGATGATGACCTTCAGCATCAGCCTGAGGAGCTCCCCAAAATGATCAATGTAATGAAGGAACGTGACGATGTGGATGTGATCATTGCAAGCTATGAAGGACGTAAGCATAATCTGATCCGGAAGCTGGGCACAAAGCTGTCTGTATGGGCAACTTCCAAAATGCTTGGCAAGGATCCGAACCTTCAGATCACCAGTTATCGACTGATCCGCCGGTTTCTGGTGGAAGCCATGCTGAAGACCAATACATATCTTCCGCAGATTGGAAATCTTCTGGTTTTAAGCTCCAACCGTATCATCAATGTTCCGGTGCAGCATGCAGCACGTGCATATGGAAAGAGCGGATATTCTTTTCGCCGCCTTGTGAAGGATCTCATCTATGATATTACTGCCCATACGGCATTTCCGTTGCTTATGGTGCGAAACATCGGCATTGCCAGTTTTCTGGTAAGCTTTTTACTGGGGATCTATTATCTGGTGAGATATTTTCTGTGTGGGATCTCAGTGGAAGGCTGGACATCTCTGATGCTCGTGATGCTGGCATTTTTCGGACTGACATTGCTTTCAATCGGGATCATCGGTATTTATCTCATGAATATTCTCAATGAGGCCAAAAAGATGCCGCACTATGTGATCCGTCAGGAGGAGACAGACTGATGAAAAAAGAGATCGGCGGCTATCTGGAACTGGAAGAACCGGCGGGACAGGAATACTATCCGGATCTCTGCGGCGTGAATCTCGGAAGAACAGCGCTTTTGTGGCTGATGGAGGCACGCAGGTGCAAAAAGATCTACCTGCCATTTTTTCTCTGCGATTCCGTAACCGGTGCCTGTGAAAGGTCCGGGGCAGAAATCGAATTTTATCATATGGATGAAGGGTTGCATCCGGTTCTTGAGGAGAGAACTCTTCCGGAAGGAGAATATCTGTATCTGGTAAATTATTATGGCCAGCTTACCGATGATAAGATCCGGAAATATAAAAAAATCTATGGGAATATCATTGTGGATCATACGCATGCGTTTTTTCAGAAGCCGCTGCCGGGTGTGGACACTTTGTACTCCTGCAGAAAATTTTTCGGAGTCAGTGACGGAGCATATCTGTCCACCGATGCGGAGCTGGAACCGGAAAAGAAGCCCCTGGATCATTCCATGGGAAGAATGGAGCATATTCTGGGACGTTATGAATATGATGCCGGAACCTTCTATCAGAAAATGCTGGATAATGCAGCAAATTATCATGAGATGGAGATCCGCCGAATGTCCCGTCTGACCGGAAACCTCCTCAGGACTATGGATTATTCCGGTATCAAAACAAGAAGAGAACAGAACTACCGTCTGCTGTCGCAGCTTCTTCCTTCAAGGAATGCTTTTACAGGGGAGGTGCCGGAGGGACCGTTTGCCTATCCGTATTATCATAAGAACGGATTAGAGCTTCGACGCTGGCTGGCAGGCCGGAAGATTTTTGTGCCGACAAACTGGCGTAATATCCTGGAAGAATTTGACAGGGATACCATGGAATATGACTGGGCTGCCAATGTGCTGCCGCTTCCCTGTGACCAGAGATACGGGGCAGAAGAAATGCAGTATATCGCGGATTCCATAAGAGAATGGGAGGAAACGGAATCATGAAACACAGATTGCTGATACTGGGAACGTTGGGAGAATTTGAGCAGCTGGTGCAGAAGGCCCGGGAAAAAGGATACTACACCATTGTCTGCGACGGATATCCGGATGGTCCGGCAAGAAAATTTGCAGATGAGGCATTTCAGATCCCGGTAACAGATACGGAACGGATCGCCTGTCTCTGCCGAGAAAAAGAGATCGATGGGATCATCACATCCTTTTCCGACCTTCTTCTGGAATGTATGGTAAAGATCGCGGACCGGGCAGGAATCCCCTGTTATCTGAAACCGGAGCAGCTTCCCTGGTATCGTGATAAATCAGCGACCAGAGCACTGCTTACTGAACTGGGACTTCCCACTCCGGGCTTTCGAAAAATCCCGATCGCATATTTTAAAGACAGGTCCAAAAGAACTCAGCTGAAAGAGCTGCTTGAGGGACTTCGTTATCCGGTGGTCAGCAAGCCACTGGATAAATACGGCTCCCGTGGGATCTATATATCCGAAGATCTGGAGGAGCTGATAAACGGGGCAGAAAAAACAGCAGGATTTTCTGATATGCCGGAGATTTTGGTGGAAGAATATAACGATGGCTATGAATTCAATATGATGACCTGGGTGCGGCATGGAAAAGTCCATGTGATCAGTATTGCAGACCGTGAAAAGACATTTGTTGCCAAAGGTGAGATCCCCATCAGCACAAGAAATGTGTATCCTTCCAGATTATTGTCAAAAGTTGAAAAGCCTGCCACAGAACTTCTTCAGGCATATGCGGACAGAACCGGTCAGAAAGACGGAGCCCTTTCCATGCAGTTTTTCTGGAAGCCGGGAGAAGGTATCCAGGTCTGCGAGATCGCCGCACGATTTTTCGGATATGAGCATGAATTGACCGATATGGTCTATGGCTTTAATATGGAAGAGCTTCTTCTTGCATCTCTCTATGATCCGGATAAGCTGGAAAAAATGCTGGCAGAACACGATGTTCATAAACCACAGTGCTGTGGAGCTGTCATTTATTTTCAGGGAAGGCTTCTTACCATCGGGGATCAGTCTGCGGCAGTCCGGCTGGGAGAGAAAGAACAGGTGGAAAAGCCCTGGATCTTTTATCAGGAAGGAGAGAAGGTCATTGAGCATGGTCCTAATCCGTATCTGGCATTATATTATGTAAAAACAGAGAATCGTAAGGAAATGGATCTTCTCACAGAAGAGTTTTATGAGGAAATGCATATTCTGGATCCCAACGGCCAGGAGGTGGCATACCATAATCAGATCCCGGATTATGCACCGGCAGAAAAATAGGCATTGAATTTACAACATGAGTGTGAGAAAATGGGATGTGCAGTTAATGTAGAAAAACCATGAAGAATAAGAAATAAAGAGGAAATACATGATTGATTTTAACAGACCTGCGTTTACAGGTAAGGAATTTGAGTACATCCGTGACGCAGTAGAACGGGGAATGCTCTGCGGCGACGGGATCTACACGAAGAAATGTTCTGCATGGATGGAAGAGCGCTTTCATGTGGGTCATGTGATGCTGACAACCTCCTGTACCCATGCACTGGAGATGGCTGCTTTTCTGGCAGATATCCAGCCTGGCGATGAGGTGATCATGCCGTCTTATACTTTTGTATCAACGGCAGATGCATTTGTGCTTCGCGGTGCAAGGATCGTATTTGTGGATATCCGGCCGGATACCATGAATATTGACGAGAAGCTGATCGAACAGGCGATCACAGATAAGACCCGCGCGATCGTTCCGGTCCATTATGCAGGAGTAGCCTGCGAGATGGACACGATCATGGAGATTGCCGGAAGACATGATCTGAAGGTAGTGGAAGACGCGGCCCAGGGTGTGGATGCCTACTATAAGGGAAAAGCCCTTGGTACCATTGGAGATTTTGGCTGCTACAGCTTCCATGAGACTAAGAACTATACCATGGGAGAGGGTGGTGCGATCCTGTTCAACGGGGAGCAGTACCTGGAGAAGGCAGAGATCCTGAGAGAAAAAGGAACGGACCGCAGTAAGTTTTTCCGTGGTCAGGTAGATAAATACCGCTGGATGGATTATGGATCATCCTATCTTCCGAGCGAATTGAATGCGGCATATCTTTATGCCCAGCTGGAGCAGCATAAGAAGATCAGCGATAAGCGGATGCAGATCTATGATTTTTACAATGAGAACCTTAGATTTCTGGCGGAGGAAGGAAAAATCCAGCAGCCTTATGTACCGGAAGAATGCACACATAATGCACATATGTACTACATTAAGGTACATGATATTCAGGTACGTACAAGGCTTCTGAAATATCTCCGCGAAAAGGATATCTGCAGTGTGTTCCATTATGTGCCCCTTCATTCCGCACCGGCAGGAAAAAAATTCGGAAGATTTTCCGGAGAAGATGTTTATACTACAAAAGAAAGCGAGCGTCTTATGCGACTGCCCATGTTCTATAATCTGGATATGGAGGATGCGAAGAGAGTTGTGGATGCGATTGCTTCCTTTGACGGGTTTTAACAGAAGAAGGGGAGAGCTATGAAAAAAACAAAAAAATTACTGGCAGTTTTCGCAGCAGTCAGTGTGGCGTTGATGCTGCCGTTACAGACCATGGCTGCAGTGGATCTGAATGCGAAATATGATATCAGCACCAACCAGATCCAGGGATGGCCGGCAGGACCGGATATTACCTCAGATACCGGTATCCTGATGGATGCAGACACAGGAGTTGTTCTTTATAACAAGGGCGGAGATGAACAGAGATATCCGGCCAGCATTACCAAGATCATGACCTTGCTGGTGGCAGTGGAGAACTCCACCATGGATGAGAAGGTGACCTTTACAGAGACCGGGGTGCGTAATGTTACGGCAGATTCCAGTAATATCGGCACAAAGGTGGGCGAAGTCCTGACTATGGAGGATTGTCTTCATGCTCTGATCATCCAGTCTGCCAATGACGTTGCGGCACAGATCGCAGAGCATATCGGCGGGACAGAGCAGGCATTTATCGATATGATGAACCAGCGCGCCAGTGAGATCGGATGTACCAATACACATTTTGCAAATTCCAGCGGACTTCCGGATGATAATCATTATTCTTCAGCACGGGATATGGCGCTGATCTTCCGAGAAGGCCTGAAAAATGAAACATTCCGTACGGTCGTGGGCACACCGGACTATATCATCCAGCCTACAAATATGAACAGCCAGCAGAGGATCCTGCATACTCATCATCCTATGTTTGCACCGGAAAGTGGATTTTACTATGAAGGCTGCATTGGTGGAAAAACCGGAACTACCGTTGCGGCAGGGCATACACTTGTCACAGGAGTGACCAGAGATAATACCACATATATTGCAGTGACTATGCGTGGAACAGAGCTTTCCAATTCCTGTATGGACAGTACAGCTATGTTCAATTACGCATTTGAGAATTTCACAAAAACAGAAGTAAATGGCGGCTATGTATTCCTTCCAAAAGGGGTGGAGCTGAATTCCCTTACCGAGAAGTCAGAGAATACCAATGGGAAAACAGAAACCGGTTACTATTTCGGAGATTATCTGATCGGTACCGCAAGTGTTGCACAGGCAACTGATACACCGGTACCGGAACCGACCGCGGCGGCAGAGGACAGCCAGGAAGCGGACAGCTCCGAAGTGGAAGCTTCCACAGAATCAGCAGAGGAAGATAACAGCAAAACAACAGAGAAGAGTACAGCCGGAGAGAGTACCAGCGAAAAAAAGAGCATTCCTGCCCTGCGTAAGATCCTTCTTATGATCATGGCAGCGATGATCCTGATCCTGATCGCCCTTCTTGCGGCTCTCAGAATAAAAGAAAAGAAACATCACAAATAAATCAAAACAGAAAAGGAGAAAGAAAAAATGGGAAAAATAAAAGTAACACAGTGCGGAGATATTGAAGGACTGAAAGTGATCGAGCCAACTGTATTTGGTGATTCCAGAGGATATTTTATGGAAACATACAATTATAACGATTTCAAGGAAGCAGGCATTGATGTGGAATTCGTTCAGGACAATCAGTCCAGCTCCCGTTACGGTGTTCTCCGCGGACTTCATTTCCAGATCAGCTATCCCCAGGATAAACTGGTACGTGTGGTAAACGGAGAAGTGTTTGATGTTGCGGTTGACCTTCGTGAAGGCTCCAAGACCTTTGGAAAATGGTATGGTGTAGTCCTTTCCGCAGAAAACAAGAAACAGTTCTTTATTCCTAAGGGATTTGCTCATGGTTTCCTAGTACTTTCCGAGAATGCAGAGTTCACTTACAAGTGCTCTGATTTCTATCATCCAAACGATGAGGGCGGACTGATCTGGAATGACAAGGACATTAACGTTGAGTGGCCGATCCCGGAAGGCATGGAGCTTATTTTCTCCGACAAGGACCAGAAGTGGGGAAGCTTCGAGGAATATAAGAATCGATAAGGAATTGCAGAATGAAGAAAATATTAGCTTTGCCGGCGGAGCTGTACCAGAATCGAAAGCTGGTTTTAAGCCTTGCAAAAAATGATTTCAAAACAAAATATGCAGGATCCTATCTTGGTATTGTCTGGGCATTTATCCAGCCTATCGTAACGATCCTGGTCTACTGGTTTGTATTTTCCGTAGGACTGAAGGCCGGAACGGTATCGGATTACCCTTTTGTACTCTATCTGGTATCCGGTATCGTGCCGTGGTTTTTCTTCCAGGATGCATTAAACGGTGGAACCAATGCCCTGATCGAATACAATTATCTTGTGAAGAAGGTTGTATTCAAGATCAGCATCCTTCCTATCGTAAAGATCATCTCCGCACTTTTCGTGCATGTTTTCTTTGTGGCCTTTGCGCTGATCTTATGTGCATGCTACGGATATACACCAAGCCTTTATACACTGCAGATCATTTATTACTCTGTCTGCACCTTCCTTTTTGTACTGGGACTCGTGTATGCTACAAGTGCGATCGTCATTTTTTTCCGTGATCTGACCCAGATCATCAGTATTTTTCTTCAGGTGGGTGTATGGCTTACACCGATCATGTGGGATATCAATATGCTTTCTTCACATCCATGGCTGATCAAGCTGTTTAAGCTGAATCCGATGTACTATGTAGTTACGGGCTACCGTGATTCCATGCTTGGTCATATCGGGATCTGGAACCATGCTTCATGGACGATCTATTTCTGGGTAGTTACGATCCTGCTTTTCGGACTGGGATCTGTGATATTCAAACGTCTGAAGCCGCATTTTGCAGATGTGCTTTAATTGAATGCGGATGGCGGATATCCGCCAGATCCGGACCGGATAGTTCCCATGGGGGATTTGCTCTGTAAGGATAAAAAGCAGAACGGCGGCAGATTGTGAGAGTGAACGATTTACACAAAAGTGAGGTTGAAAATGGCAGAAGATATTGCGATTTCAGTAAATGATGTCAGTAAGATGTACAAGCTTTACGATAATCCTATGGATCGTCTTAAGGAGTCCCTGGGATTATCCAGAAAAAAGAAATATAAAGAGCATTATGCGCTCAACCATGTATCCTTTCAGGTGCATAAGGGAGAAACAGTGGGAATTATCGGAACAAATGGTTCCGGTAAATCCACGATCCTGAAGATCATCACCGGCGTACTTTCGCCTACGGCCGGAGAAATAGCCGTAAACGGAAGGATCTCAGCGCTTCTGGAGCTGGGAGCCGGATTTAACGGAGAATATTCCGGACTTGAAAATGTATATCTCAACGGAAGCATGATCGGTTTTTCCAGGGAAGAGATCGATGCCAAGCTGCAGTCTATTCTGGATTTTGCAGATATCGGTGATTTTATCTATCAGCCGGTAAAAACATACTCCAGTGGTATGTTCGTGCGTCTGGCTTTTGCGGTAGCTATCAATATCGATCCGGAGATCCTGATCGTTGATGAGGCTCTTTCCGTAGGAGATGTATTTTTTCAGGCAAAATGTTACCGGAAGTTCGAAGAGTTTAAGGAAATGGGGAAGACCATTCTGTTTGTAAGCCATGACCTGAGCAGCATCGGAAAATACTGTGACCGTGTTGTGCTTCTAAACAAAGGTGAGAAGCTTGCAGAGGGTGGTGCCAAGGAGATGGTCAATCTTTACCGTCGTGTGCTGGTCAATCAGTATGACGATGCAGATCTGGAAGAAAACACAGACGATGCAGAAGAGGGACAGACGACGGAGAACCAGGCAGCTGGAGCAGACGTTTCACTGAAAGCACATACCGGAAGCGGTAAAGCTATGAAGGACAGCCTGAACCTGAATCCCAAGGTCCTGGAATACGGCAGTAAGCTTGGCGAGATCGTGGATTTTGCCATCCGGGATGATACAGGTATGATCACCAATGTGATCGAAAAAGGCAAGGAATTTTCCGTTCAGATGAAAGTGAAGTTCCAGGCAGATGTCAGCGATCCGATCTTTGCATTTACCTTGAAAGATCTGAAAGGCACCGAGATCACAGGAACCAATACCATGTATGAACATACGCCTCTGAAACCGCAGAAGGCAGGCGATGTCCGTGAGATCACCTTCAAACAGGTGATGCCTCTGGAGGCAGGGGAATATATGCTGTGTCTGGGCTGCACCGGATATAAAGACGGCGATTTTACCGTATTTCATCGTCTTTACGATGTGTGTAACCTGACCGTGATCACAGATAAGAAAGCAGTGGGATATTTTGATCTGTTTTCCAAAGTATCTGTGAAATAAGTGGAGGAACGACTATGGCGGAGTTGAATTTAGATTATTATACGGCGAAGGATCATTATTCCGATGGGGATATCGAGGAAACACTTCTGAAAATGGCACAGGAAGGCAAATCTTTTGAAGACTTGCCGGAGGAAGAGGTGAGTTTTCCAATGGTCTACCATTTTTCAGGGCTGCGGGAGAATATCTTAAGCTGGTACCCTCTGAAAAAGGCAGATTCCGTTCTTGAGATCGGAGCCGGATGCGGAGCCATTACCGGAATGCTTTGCCGCAAGGCCGGTCATGTGACTTCCGTGGAGCTTTCCAAACGTCGGGCAGATATCAATTATGCGAGAAACAGGGATAAGGAAAATCTGACGATCATGGTTGGAAACCTGAATGACATGACTTTTCCGGAAAAATTCGACTATGTGGTAGTAAACGGTGTGCTGGAGTATGCCATGAGCTTTACCGAGGGAAAAACTCCTTACGAGACATTTCTTCAGCGTATGGGCGCTTATCTGAAGCCGGAGGGAAGACTTCTGATCGCCATTGAGAACAGACTGGGATTGAAGTACTTTGCCGGAGCACCGGAGGATCACACAGATCTTCACTTTTTCGGGATCAATGGATATCCGGGAAATCAGTCTGTGCGCACCTTTTCCAAGAATGAACTGGGAGAGCTGCTGGAAAACAGCGGCTTTCCTTTTCTGCGCTTTTACTACCCGTATCCGGATTATAAATTTCCGACAGAGATTTTTACAGATGAGAGCCTTTATACCAATTCCTACGGAAGAAGCTATCCTGTATACACAGATAAGACAGCAGATCTTTTTGCAGAAAGTGAAGGCGTAAAGGCCTTCGAAAAAGAGAAGATCCTGGACAGCTTTGTGAATTCTTTTCTTGTGGAGGCAGGACGTACCGAAAACCGGGACCCGGAGGAAATCCTTTATGTGAAGCTGAACCAGGAGCGAAAAGAAAAGTTCCGTCTTCTGACCAGAATCGTCCGGGAGAACGGAGAGGTCCGTGCGGAAAAAGAGGCTATGGTGCCCCAGGCTGAGGAATTTGTGGAAAAACTGGAAAAAACCGGAACAGAGAGTACCGGATCCGATAAATACAAGAATCTTCCCTGCAGGGCAGAAAATGGAAAGATCTCTTATCCGCTCCTTACCGGAAAAACTCTTCACCAGGAAATCGCAGAGCTTGCCCAGAAAGAAGATCTTGAAGAGATCAAGGCCCTTCTTAAAAAATTCTATCAGGAATTTTTCGGGGCTCGTCAGGTTGTGGATTACAGGACCGGAGAGTTCCGCGAGGTATTTGGTGATCATCCGGGAAGAGAGGATTACGAATGTGTCTGCCCGGCCAATGTGGATCTGATCTGCAGCAACATCTTTATGGGAGAAAAGGAAAATCAGATCATAGATTATGAGTGGATGTTTGATTTCCCTGTGCCTGTGAATTTTATCATGTGGCGCCTGATCCATGAACTGTATACACATATTTCTGAGCTGCCGCGGTTATGTCATGAGGATGAGATGATGGCGGAGTTTGACATCAGCTATACAGACTATGAGATATTTATGGCTTGGACCATGCATTTCGTCTATGAGTATGTGGGCTGTGGTTCCCTGATCCCGTTTGAACAGAAAAAAGTGCCGGTTTCCGTAACAGAGCTGGTGAACAGAGAAAGAGAAAAGCATCAGATGCACAGCAAGATGTACTATGATCTTGGTGAGGGATTCTGTGAAGAGCATACTCTTTATGCAGAGGGAAAACTTTCCGGAAACCGTTTCCGGGTAGAGTTTGCGCTTTCCGGTATCAAAGGAATACGAAATCTCCGCTGGAATCCCGCAAACGGTCATTTCCTGAAAGTGAGGATAGAGCGTCTGGATTGCGGATGCAGTGCGGAGCTTGTGCCTCAGGGTGTCCATATGAAGGTGGATAACAGTACCACTGCGTTTTTTACCACCGATGGCTTTTATCTTATCGATGTTACGCACCCGGAAAATGTGGACAGGATCGTAATAGAGGGAAAACTTGACTGCCTTGAGCTTCCGGATGTGGAAAAGCTTCTGGCCTTTGAAAAAGAGCGGGAAGTACGAAGAGAACAGGAGCGTGTCAGAAAAGAGGCTGAACGTGCCGCAAAGCAGGCTGCAGAGGAAGCAGCACGTGCGCAGGAAGAGGCCCTTCGTCATCCAGGCAAAAAAGCGCAGGTAAAGAGACTGGTCAAAAAGGTTCTTCGTTATCATACAGAGCCGGCAGCAGTGATGGGAGTGGAGACAACTCCTACCTGTATGGGCAGTGTTGATTTCTTCCATTATGAGAATGGCACCTTAAATGCCATTGGCTGGGCCTTTGATCCGACGTTTGCGTCTATGGGACAGCCAAGGATCGCATTTTATCAGGGAACACAGAAGCTTCAAGAGGCTTCCTGTACTACGATCTACCGTACGGATGTGGCTAATGCCATTGGAAATCCGGATGCGGAAAGTGCCGGATTTTCTTTCCTGGCAACGGTTCTTGCGCCGGCAGAGACTTCTGTTTTCCTGGAATACGGAACCGCAGCGGATACCGGAAGATTCCTTATCGGAAAGATCCCGGGAACCAGGGATCAGAAAGAGCTTCTGGTATACGCGATCGAAGATCCGAAGAGTATCGGAAATCTCCGCCATTTCAAACAGCGTCATGTACGCAGCACGAGAAAGGCATATCCACAGGCAGTCTATCAGCAGAAGGTGGATGTGATCGTGCCGGTTTACAACGGACTGGAGTATTTTGATGCCCTGTTTTCCGGAATTGAAAAAACGAAGGTTCCTTATCGTCTGATCCTCGTAAATGACAAGAGTCCGGATCCTGAGGTAGGAAACTATCTGGAAAAATATGCCGCAGAGCATGACAATGTGGTACTTCTGAATAATGAGACCAATATGGGCTTTCTTCCGTCTGTAAACCGTGGATTAAAGATGGCGGAAAATCATGTGGCTCTTGTAAATACAGATGTGGAGGTTCCGGAAGAGTGGCTGGAGCGCCTGATGCTTCCGATCTTTGCAAAGGAAAACATTGCAACCACTACACCGTTTACCACCTGCGGAACCATCTGCAGCTTCCCGGATTTCTGCCGGGATAACAAACTGTTTGAGGGAATGCCGCTGTGGGAGATCGATGATGAATTCCGCATGATCCGTCCGCAGTATCCGGCTATGCCTACCGGTGTGGGCTTCTGTATGGGTATGAACCTGAAAGCGATCCAGGAGGTTGGCCTTCTGGATGAGGAGAATTTCGGAAAAGGCTACGGTGAGGAGAATGACTGGTGCCAGCGTGCCATAGCTGCAGGCTATGAGAACGTGCATGTGGATAACCTGTTTGTATATCACAAGCATGGTGGAAGCTTCCCGTCTGAGGAAAAGCAGAGACTTCTGAAAGAGCACAGTGAGGCGCTGCTCCGCAAGCATCCGGATTACAACAAGGATACTGCGGATTACTGCAGAAGAGACCCGCTTCGTCCGGTAAGACTCTACGTGGAAATGAAGCTTCTCAACAGGAAGCTGGATGTGCCTACCATTGTGGCCTTTGACCATGATCTTGGCGGCGGTGCAACGGCTTATCTTGTGGAAAAAAGACGTCTGGCTCTGCGGGAAGGATACCGTTTTGTGACCATCCGCTATAATATCGTAAGCAATCGTTTTTACTTTACGTATCAGTATAAGCAGTATGAGATGGAATTTTTTGCAAATGATCTGGAAACTGCCCTTGGTGAGCTGATGCGTGTGGATGAGATCTGGATCAACGAGCTTGTAACCTATCAGAATCTTTACGGAACCCTGGAACGTATCCTGCGTCTTAAGAGAGAGCAGGGTGCGAAGCTCCTTATGCTTCTTCATGATTTCTTTGCCCTTTGCCCGGCAGTGAATCTGATCGATGCAGAAGGAAAATACTGTGGTGTTCCATCCTGTGAGGTCTGCGATAAATGTATTCCGGATAACCGCAGCAATGCCTGCACAGAATACGGAACCGGAACGCTCTGGCGTACAAAATTCCGGGAATTTCTGTCAAACTGTGATGAGATCCGTGCATTTTCCGATGATACGGCAAGGCTGTTCAAGCGTGCTTATCCGGATGTATACAATCTCCATGTGATCCCGCATGCACCCCATTACCTTCCGGCAGTGAAAAAAAATAAAAAAACCACAGAGACCTTTAACATTGGTCTTATCGGCGTACTCTGCTACAAAAAAGGCCTGGAGGTTGTGAAGGCGCTTGCAGGATATATCGAAGAGAATGAACTGAATATCCGTCTGAGACTGATCGGTACTTCCGACGAAGAGATCGAAAGTCCGGTATTTTCCCAGACAGGAAGATATACAAGAGAGGAGATTCCAAGACTTACCCTGGAGCAGGATATTGATATGTTCCTGATCCCGTCCGTATGGCCGGAGACCTTCTCCTATACAACCTCGGAGATCATTTCCATGGGATTTCCGGTAGCGGTACTTCCGGTAGGTGCACCTGTAGAACGTGTGAAACGCTATGCCAAGGGCCTTGTCCTGAAAGATGAGAAGCCGGAGAATATTGTGGAAGAGATGATTTCTCTGTGGAAAACTCTCGGCGAAAGTGAGCTCCCTGTGGAAAAACGCAGGCTTCTTTTCGTAGGAGAGGAGATTTCCTTTGCTTCCAGATATCGTGTGGAGCATTTCCGGGAGCAGCTGATCCTTAAAGGCTATGCATCGAAGTTTATCCAGATAGACCAGGCAGAGCAGGAAAAGATCGAGGAATATACAGCGATCGTGATGTACCGCTGCAGCAAGCTGATGGAAGCAGAACTGCTTGCCAACCGGGCGAAAGCAGCCGGAATCCCTGTTTACTATGATGTGGATGACCTGGTATTTAATTACGAAAAAATTTCCGGGCTGCATTTCCTGAAGGGAAGCGAGTACAGTGACTTCCGCACAACTACAGACCGTATCCGCGGATGTATGGGATTCTGCGACGGATATTTTACATCTACGGAGACACTGGCAGGAGAGATCCGGGAAGAATTTCCGGAAAAACCGGTGGTGATCAACCGAAACTGTATGAGTATGGAGATGGAGATCCTGTCTCACGAGGCTGTGGAGCAGACAGACAAGGCTAAAGACCGGATCTATATCGGATATTTAAGTGGTTCCAAAACGCATGATCAGGATTTTGCCCAGGTGGAGGCAGCACTTCTGGAGGTGATGGAGCGCCACCCGGAGGTTTACCTGAAGCTGGTGGGTGTATTGGATGAATCCGGAATGGAGCCGGTGCAGAACCGCATCGAGAAGCTTCCGTTTATGGACTGGAGACAGCTGCCTGCCGTGATCGCAGGACTTGATATCAATCTGATGCCGCTGGAGAACAGCCTGTTCCACTGGTGCAAATCCGAGAATAAGTGGACAGAGGCTGCCCTTGTAAAGGTTCCGAGTGTCATGAGCCGTAACTGTGAGATGGAATACGTGGTCGAAAACGGAAAAGATGGCTGGATGTGCACCACAAAAGAAGAGTGGGTCAATGCCTTGGAAGCTCTGGTTACTGATGAGAAGGCCAGAAAAGCCATGGGTGAGGCTGCACATCAGAAGGTTATGGAACATTACCTTACAGTAAATACCGGAAAGGATGCAATGGAGGAATTGTTATGCAGCGAGAGCTATACGAAGTAGAAAAGGACAGGTTTGACCTGAAGGACAGTTCTCTGTATCACCTTCAGGGAACCTGGCCGAAGGATCATAAGCCGGAAGCCGTTCTTGACGGGGAAAAGCTTCCGGCAGCCATCAGTGCCCAGGAGCGTGTCAGCGCCCTGGAGCGCTTTAAGGATCTGGATCTGGTAAACGGAGAACGTGTGCAGATGGAAATCTGCCTGCCGGATCTGGAGGGCAAAAAGAAGCTTGTTGTTTATGCGGTAAAGGGTGAAAAACGTATCCGGTGGTTTTCTGTTTCGGCAGCACAGCTTTACAGGAAACAGGGAAAACCGCAGTACTTTATTGAGAGCATCGAGGTGGAAGCCGGGGAAAAGATCTGCCGTGTCCGTGGCTGGGCAGCCTTTAACAGCCCCCTGACCATACGCCTGGAGGATCGCAGCCGGAAGGAAATCCCCTGCGAGATCACCAGACTGAAACGTGTGGATGTGCAGAATCAGTACCAGGAAACAGAAATCGATGAGAAGAGCGGTTTTTTCTTTGAATTCCATTATGACAGTGTGAAGGAATTCTACATTGTATTTGAGGCAGGCAATGTGCGGACGCTTCGTCTGGTACATCTGCAGCCACAGAAGCGCCTTGCGGAGAAAGCTGCGGTATATTTCCGTAAGGGAAGCCGTTACATGAAGCTTCACGGGGCAGCAGCCCTTACCGGAAAGGTATTTGGAAAGGTGCTGGACCGTAAAAACCGTCCGGTGGATTATTCCAAATGGATCGTGAAGCATCTGCCGGACAAGGCAGAGCTTGCAGAAGAAAGAAAAACGAAATTTTCCAGGAATCCAAAATTCAGTATTGTGATCCCGCTTTACAAAACACCGGAAAAATATCTCCAGCAGCTGGTAGATTCCATAGAAGCCCAGACCTATGGGAACTGGGAACTCTGTCTTTCCGACGGAAGCGGAGCAGATTCTCCTCTTACCGATTATTTGAACAGGCTGGAAAAAAGTGATGACAGGATCCGTGTGATCCGCAACGACCAGGCACTTCAGATCGCAGAGAATACCAATGCGGCCATGAAAGCGGCAACAGGAGATTTTATCGTGTTTGCAGATCATGATGATGAGCTGACGCCGGACGCCTTGTTCCGGTGTGTGAAAGCGCTGAATGAGGATCCGGAGCTTAAGGTTCTGTATTCTGATGAAGATAAGATGTCCATGGACGGGCACAAATTCTTTCAGCCGCATTTCAAACCGGACTTCAATATTGATCTTTTGTGTACAGTAAACTACATCTGTCATCTTTTTGTCGTAAAAAAAGAAATCGTGGATCAGATCGGAATGCTGAAAAAGGAATTTGACGGTGCACAGGATTATGATTTTGTGTTCCGCTGTGTGGAAGCTGCGGGAAGAGAGCAGATCCATCATATCCCCAGGATCCTTTATCACTGGAGATGCCATGAGGATTCCACAGCAGAGAATCCGGAAAGCAAAATGTATGCCTTTGATGCAGGAGCACGTGCCATCAAGGCTCATTATGACAGGCTCGGAGTTCCGGTGGAAATCGAAAAAGGTGAATATCTTGGACTTTACCGTACAAAATTTCTCTGGGAGGAAAAACCGCTGATTTCCATCATCATCCCAAACAAGGATCACATCGATGATCTGAAGAGATGTATTGATTCCATCGAAGAAAAGGCAACTTACCGCAATTATGAGTATGTGATCGTGGAGAACAACAGTACGGAGGATGAGACCTTTGCTTACTATAAAGAGCTGGAAGCATCCAATCCGAAAGCCCATGTGGTGTACTGGGATGGTATTTTCAACTATTCTGCCATCAATAATTTCGGAGCTGCTCATGCTAAGGGTGACTATCTGCTTCTTCTCAACAATGATACGGAGATCATCAGCCCGGACTGTCTGGAGCAGCTTCTGGGATACTGTATGAGACCGGATGTGGGAGCTGTAGGAGCGCGGCTCTATTATGAGGATGATACCGTGCAGCATGCAGGAGTAGTCATTGGCTTCGGCGGCATTGCGGGACACTGCTTTGTGCAGCAGAAGAGAGACGCTACCGGATACTGCCACAGGATCATCTGTGCCCAGGATTACAGCGCTGTAACCGCAGCCTGCATGATGGTGAAGCGTGAGGCCTTTGATAAGGTTCACGGATTAAGTGAGGAATTCCAGGTTGCCTTTAATGACATAGATTTCTGCCTTCGTCTGGGAAAAGCCGGATATCTGGTTGTATACAATCCTTATGCGGAGCTTTATCACTATGAATCCAAATCCAGAGGTCTTGAGGATACACCGGAGAAGGTGGCAAGATTTAACCGCGAGATCGCTTCCTTTGAGAAGCACTGGCCGGAGATCCTCCGTGACGGAGATCCTTACTATAATCCGAACCTTACACTGGAGAGCCAGGATTTCTCTCTGAAGCGGATATAGGAGGTTATATTTTGGAAAAGAAAAAAATCTGGAAGGATGAGAGAGTTCAGGCAGGGGTTCTTGTCCTGGCAGCATTTCTGCTCCTGACTGCATGGGCGTTTATGCAGCCCCTGGGGGCAGGCCCCGATGAAAAAATGCGCTACATGGTGGCACAGTATCTTCATGAGCATCCGGGAAAGCTGCCTCTTGGAGATGAGCCAACCATCCGTGATGCGACATGGGGGATTTCCTATGCCTATTATCCGATCCTTTCCTATATGGTATCTGCTGTCTTTATGGGGATCGCAGGTTTGTTCCATGCATCTGCAGACGGATTACTCCATGCGGCGAGGATGGCAGATGTGCTCTTTGTGACTGGAGCGGTATATTTTGTGGTGAAAGCATCCGGAAAGCTTTTTCCGAAAGAGGGAAGATGGCTGTTTGCCGCACTGGCAGGCTTTATGCCGCAGGCATTGTTTCTGGGAACTTATGTAAACACGGATTCCCTGGCGCTTTTATCCATGGCGATGATCCTGTATTCCTGGTCCTGTTATCTGGAAGCGAGAGACTGGAGCTTCAGAAATTCGATCCTTCTGGCTGTTGGAATGGCAGTCTGTGCACTGTCCTACTATAATGCCTACGGATGGATCTTATGCAGCTTCCTGTTTTTCTGCCTGACAGTCCTTCTGTGCAGGGAAGAGCCGGTAAAACAGAGAGTTGCATTTCTGCTCCGGAGAGGGATCGTGATCGCGGCAGTAACCCTTGCCTTATGCGGCTGGTGGTTTATACGAAATGCCGTTCTCTATGACGGAGATCTTATCGGAAGAAAAGCCTGTGCACAGTGTGCGGAAAAATATGCGGCTGTTGATTACAGACCGTCCAGATACCCTACACCGGAGAAGCTGAACTGGTCATGGAAGGATATCCTTCTGTATCAGGACCCGGGCTGGCAGCATAACTGGCTGCTGACAGTTCTGGTAAGCTTTATCGGAACCTTTGGCCTGATGCAGATCTATATGCCTTATAGTGTGAGCAAGGCATATTTCCTGTTCTTTGGAATGGGTGGGATCGGTATTTTGACCATGCTGGGAATATTTTATCCGAAGAAACGTACTGTGGTAAAAGAACGAAAAGCAGCAGGAAGTGAAAAGCTGAAGATAAAAACAATAACAGTGTACGATAAATGGGACAGAAAAGGGATCTTTCATCTGCTGCTGATCCTTCTGATCCTGATCCCTGTGGGTCTGTTTATGTATTATGTATATTATAGTGACAACCAGGCACAGGGACGTTATATCATGCCGGCACTGTATCCGGCCATGTATTTTGTGACAGCCGGCTGGAATCGTCTGCTTGAGCGTTTTGTAAAAAAGGAAAATATCAGAATGTGGATATACCGGGTCCTGACAGCACTTCTGGCTGCTTCGCCGTTTTTATGCTATATCTTCCTGGTAGTTCCGTTTTATGGCTGACACCCCGATGGTGAGATGGCAGAAAAAAATCCCTTCTATGTATCCGGATATGACCGGTACATAGGAGGGATTTTTTGATTCTGAAATATATTTGCCTGGGAACCAAGATCAGGAACGGATGATCCGGATCATGCGCCACAGCAGAAGGATAAGGAGCAGGATGCCCACACCGCCAATGGCAAAATACGGGATCTGGGATCTGGATTCGGAATAAGCTTTTGCAGAATCCATGTTTTCATCATTTTCCAGTACATCGGAAGAGCTTTCCTGGGAGGAATCCTCGACAACTGCAGTTCCCACCTGAGTTCCGCCAAAGGAATAGGTGCGTAAGATCTGACCATCAGATTCCGTATCTTCCGTAGTCAGGTCGTCTGCGGTCGCACCGGATGGAACCATTACAGTGCCGCCGGACAGGATGTGAAAATCATCCTCGCTGAGATTCAGAAGCTGGAAATTGGAAAAACCGTAATCCAGAAGTGAGATCGCTTCGTTGGCTGTCTGACCGGTCGCTCCGTTCATGACTACTGCGATCAGAGTAGTACCATTTCGCTGTGCAGCTGTGACAAGAACGCTTCCGGAAGCAGTGGTGGTACTTTCACGACCGCCGATACATCCTTCATAATAGGAAGCGGATGCAGGATCTGTCATGGTAAAAGAGCTTGTCAGGTTACGGGTACCGCCGGAAACATTGGTAGCCGGGATCGTATAGGAGGTGGCTCCGGAGATGGTGCGGAAGCTGTCATTACGGATAGCCGCCTGCATGATCAGAGCCAGATCATGTGCTGTGGTATGCTGGTTGTCATCCGGGAGACCGGTAGGATTGGTAAATACCGTATTGGTGCATCCAAGTTCTCGGGCACGGTCGTTCATTTTCTGGACAAAGGCATCCACAGATCCGCCGATCTGTTCTGCGACCTGGAGAGCAATGTCATTGGCAGAGGCCAGCATCAGAGCGTAAAGGCACTGCTCCATGGTAAATACCTCTCCGAGCTGTGAGGAAATATGAGCGCCTCCGTCTGTAACACCGGATACACCGGTTTCTGTCATGGTAACCTGATCGTCAAGCTGGCTGTTCTCCAGTGCCAGAAGACAGGTCATGATCTTAACTGCGCCGGCCGGAGAAAGCGTGGTGTCCATATCCTTGGCATAGAGAATCGTATCGGAAGTATCTTCCATGATCACGGCAGATGCGGAAGTGATCTCAGGCCCCTGAGGCCATCCGCTGATCCCATTGGTGGTAACACCGGAGGATACAGCAACAGCGGTTTCTTCTGTGGCGAAAACTGGAGTCTGGAACACCATGGAAGCGGAGATCCCAATAGCCAGAAGCGCTGTGGTTATTCTTGATTTTTTCATGATAAATGGTACTCCTGTATAAAAAATAATTCTTATGTAAGCAATACATACGTAAGCTCAGTATAACACATTTCCTCTCTTCCTTGCAAAAAAAATGATGGAATGGTAAAATATGTTCATCAAACTGGTTACTGTTCACTCCGTTCTCAGTAACACGCTTCGCGATGCACAGAATTTATGC
>OGOS01000024.1_pt1 | contig 107082 bp, 94 predicted proteins | sample 1552701 | NCBI WGS metagenome assembly OGOS01 (sample SAMEA2580128, study PRJEB22360) | human gut metagenome | biome: human gut; feature: human-associated habitat; material: faeces | place: Denmark | collected 2008/2010
CTTCTTTGCCTGACCTTATCTTTACCATGTTGTTCTTCTTCATGATTGTAACAACCATGCGTGAAGTTACATTGAAGGTTCAGTTCAAGGTTCCTCAGGCTACAGAGTTGGAAAAATTGGAAAAGAAATCTTTGGTGTCTTTCATCTACATCGGTAAGCCGATGCCGGAGTTCCAGAAAAAGATGGGTACTACCGACCGTATTCAGTTGAACGATAAATTCGCTGAATCTTCAGAAGTTCAGGACTACATCTATCAGGAACGTGAAAACATGAAAGAGGAAGACAAACCGTTTATGACTGTTTCCCTGAAGGTGGATGCAAAAACCAAGATGGGTATCGTAACAGAAGTAAAACAGGCTCTTCGTCAGGCATACGCACTGAAGATTAACTATTCAGCTACTCAGCGTCAGTAATAGTTTTATAAAATATGAAAAAGGCTGTCTCTTATGAGGCGGCCTTTTTTTGTGTATCTATTCTATGTGTTAGTTTGAGTTGGATGATACTTGGCTAAAGAGTAGAGATAGCAGGAGTATCGGGGCTGACTATTTGCGTGTAGCTTCTGATAGTTGATATGAGGATATACTATTTTCAGTGATAGAAAGATGGATATAAAGTGTTATGTAAGGAAGAAAAGCATGGAGTTTTTCTTTCTCCAGTAATACATCCAGCCATATATATCGGCTAATGCCCATCCGATAGGGATTGACCACCAGATGCCGTGTACACCTATGGAAGGGATGGCAGCCAGTGCATAGGCCAACACCACTCGGGTTCCTAAAGAGAGAATCGTTAAAATGATGGACATTTCCGGTTTGCAGACGGCTCTGTAGAATCCGTACCATAAAAATAAATACCCAATACCGAGGTAAAAACTGCCTTCTATCCGCAAGTATTCAGTACCGATACGGATAATTTCCGTTTCTTCAGGAGAGATGAAGATTTGCATCAGTTGCGGTGCAAACAGGAAGATTGCCAATGAGAGAAGCAGGCAGAAGAGAGTGGTTATTCCAAATGCACTTTTTATACCTTTCAGAATGCGGGCATTTTTGCCGGCTCCGTAGTTTTGTGCAGTGAAAGTAGAGAAGGCGTTCCCGAAATCTTGTACAGGCATATAGGCGAACGAATCAATCTTTACGGCTGCTGTAAAAGCGGCCATGACGGCTGTGCCGAAGCTGTTGACAAGGCCTTGAACCATGAGGATACCGAAATTCATGACAGATTGCTGGATGCAGGTCAGTGAGGCGTATGAAAAGACTTGTTTCAGGAGCTGTCTGCTGACCTTGAAATCCTTTCTGGAGAGTCTGGTTTCTGGAACTTTTTTCCAGCAATAGAAGCACAAACCAATAGCCGAAACAGCTTGGGAAATGATGGTTGCTGCCGCAGCTCCTTCTATTCCGTAATGAAGTTTTACAATAAACCATATATCCAGTACAATGTTTAATACCACGGAAATGGCTAAATAAATAAGAGGAGTCAGTGAATTACCCAATGCGCGTAGAAGATACGCATAGTAGTTATAAAGATAGACAAACCAGATTCCCATGAAAATGATTTTTAGGTAGTCGTAGGTCATATCCTGCAACTCTTGTGGAGTTTGCATGAGGGTGATAATATCTTGTATATAGTAGCAGGAGAAGGCGAATATAATCAGTGTGGAAGTTCCTGTAATCAGCAGGGAAGCAGCTTGTGTACGCCGCAGGTTTTCGTAATCTTTTGCTCCGTAACGCATGGAGAACAATGCACTGCATCCCATACATAATCCGATGAAGATGGAGGTGATAAAGACCATGAGTGTGTATGAAGAACCCACAGCAGCTAAGGCTTTTGCACCCAATGTCCTTCCAATGATGAATGTATCGGCAATATTGTATCCTTGCTGGAGCAAGTTTCCTAAAATAAGCGGATAGGCAAGGTTGAGCATGCTTTGTGTGATGCTTCCTGAAGTAAGGTCCTGCGTGCGACTGGTCTGCATAGTGGTAATTGGAACATAAATAAAAATGGATTTAATAAACCTTTTTTCCGGTTTTATTAAATCCATTCTCGTGTGCGCAGATTTGACAGATTATCGAACTTTTATTAATGACCTTAAAAAGATAACTTACTTCTTGGATTGGTACAATGATAGAAAAGTATAATATCTTTGAGAATTAATTAACCGCTATATTTAAAAATAACTTTCAGTATAATATTCTAATCATCTGTAAACTTATAGCTTTGATTTAAAGCTCTGTAACTTGCCTCTTATTATGCTTATAAGTGATAAGTACTGTAAGAGGCACACCGTTAGCCATGAATAAAAAATTTTTTTTGGTATTTTTCAGAAAAAAAACTTATTAAGGTTGATATTTTTTCTATTGTTACCATATTTATTTATATAAACTTAAAAAAATGAGACAATATAGAGAATTATCAGACATGACTAAGCAAAAAATCAGTCAGGCAATGAAAGGAAAGACTAAATCAACAACTCACAAGGAAGCTATAAGTAACAGCTTAAAAGATTATTGGAAAACTGTACCAAATAAACCTGCACAAAAAAGGTAGGCTAATAAACCTACCTTATGTTACCACTTCTCAAGGTGACAAAACTTGCTAAACAGCAAGCAGAATAATTGCATATATATTATATTAATGATTACATTTGATAAAATCAAACTTATAACTAAAATTGACTATGTCACAAACATAAATATCAATAAATTCATGATAATTAGTAAAGAAGGAAATATTCTTTATTATAAATATAAACAAGATAAACCTTACAACTTATTATTTATGATTAACTACGAACATAATGAGTTAGTATTAGAGTTTACAGGTAAAATTTTACTTGATAAATATCCAAATCTTATCAACCAAAACAACATAAAAGACTGTCTATCGCAAATAAATAAGTTAGGGCTTTGTTATTTAGATATAGATGCCATAATTCATAATAGCGAGGTTGTTAAATGTGATGTAACAAAAGATGTTGAATTTGATTGCATAGACAGAATATTAAAAAACATAAGACCCAACATTGTAAACCACAATAAATGGAAAGATAAACCCTATCGAGGGAAAGAAGGTATAGTATTGGGGAATATAGCTAAAACGCCAAAACATAAGAAGCGACTGATAATATATGATAAAGCCAAGGAATTAAATTCCGCAGATAACAAAGAATTTTTGTTAGCCTGCACAAATTCAGAAGAAATACTATTATATTTCAAAAATAAAATACGCTTTGAGCTTAATCTTAACACAATGGAGCAAATAAGACTGTTACTAAACATTCCAAATAATAGCCTTATGTCCGTATTAAATTCATGCGGTAATCCTATTTTATCGGTAATTGATGAGGCTCTTGTCTATAGCGACTTTCAGGAGTCACCTATGACTTTAAGAGATTATGAACATAGCCTCCTACTTAAGGAATGTAACTATGATTTGAGTGCCGTTGAGGCTAAAATCAGGACATTAGTGAGTAAGAACACCTGTATAAAACGTGTAATGCAGCCGTACAAGGAGGTATATGCCCAAATACAAGCCTCATCATGCCAACGATTGAATATAAGAGAATTAATAGCATAACTGTATTCAAGTAATATGTGTATTCAAATAAATCAGTAAACCAATAAGAATACACTTATACTATGTATTCATTTTATTCTTTGATTTATTTGCATACAATAAAAGAATTTTTTATCTTTGTATCATAGATAAGATGAGTATATAACAAAAAATCATATAATATGAATGCCGTAATTTATGCAAGAGTTTCAAGTACTACCGACCGTCAAAATACCGAAAGACAAGTTGAGGATTTGAAAAAATATGCCGATTACAAAGGATATGAAGTTATTCATGTTTTTGAAGAAAAAATAAGTGGGGCAAAGAAAAATACAGAGCGTAAAGTTCTTGTTGAGGCTTTAGACTACTGCGAAACACATCATATAGATATCTTATTAGTGTCAGAACTTTCTCGTCTTGGACGTAATGCGTTTGAAGTACTTGAAACAGTCAAACATTTAGTTGACAAAAATATAAATTTATATATGCAAAAGGAACAATTCACATTATTGGACGATAAGGGTGATACATCTATGTTTGCACCGATTATGATTGCAACGCTCAGCACTTGTGCCCAACTTGAACGTGAGAATATCAAATTCAGACTAAATAGTGGTCGCCAACTCTATATTGAGAAAGGCGGTAAACTTGGACGTAAAGAAGGTTCCACAAAATCTACAGAACAAAAAGCTGAAGAATATAGACAAGTAATTAAGGAATTAAAACGAGGTATAAGTGTACGAAAAACCGCTAAACTCTGTGACGTATCACCCTCAACAGTTCAAAGAATTAAAGCAGAATTTAACCTGTAATATTATAAATAAAAGGAGGTTGCATCATTTTGATGCATCTCCTTTTATATTAATGTTCTATTGGATTATCAAGTATTTTATATTTAAAAAATATATCTCCATCAATAGTGAACGTTTCATCAGGATTTGATGATGTCGTAAATGTTAAATCATTAAATCCCAATCTTCTACCTTCCGTGTTATAAGGTAATACAGTTATGTCGCCATTTTTAATTTCAGTCCTATTCATACTTACTTTTGAGCCTGATATTTCTCCTTCACCATATACAATAGCAATATGAATAGAAGAATTTTCCAAGTTTTCCCCTGTTATCATATCGCAATATCTTGGATAATATAGGATAAGCATTATAGGCTTTTCTTCACTTTCTGAAATGAATGAAGCTGTAAAACAATAGGCTTCTTCTACGGGGTCTATGAAATAATCAGCTTGTTTAATAGTATATTCAATCCCGTTAAACATAATATCATTTGCAGTAGCGTCTTTATCCGTATCGTCATTACTTTCGCAACTTGTTACACATAATGAAGAGCTAATAGTAATGATTGCAATGAACAAATAACTTATAATTTTTTTCATATCAATTTTAATTATGATTATTTACGTTTAAATACATAGTCCAAAGACGAAAGGAGACAAATAAGAACGTGGACTATTTATCTCTTTACTCAGATTTTTTGTATTAGCTGTTGTTGTCGTTGTTGTTTTTAATTATTATATCAAGAACGGCTGCAAGTTTTTGAGCACTACGAGGATTAGTATTATATACAATATTAGGATATTCTACATTATCAAGTATTATATTAATCTCATAGTTATGTTTGACCTCACCGTCAACCACTTCCGAATGTTTGTACACCTCATAATTTTCTATTTCACTATACTTGAACTCCTGACCATTGATTATAGCCAATTCCAAATTATTATAAAAAAAGGTCCTTCCAAAATCAATCTCAAGTGTTGGCTTGCCATACTTTTTGAAAACGCGTTGTCTTTCTCTGTTCAGATACCAAAGAAGTGCACCCGAAATTATTAAAAACGCTGATATTGCAATAACAATAATAGTACTATTATCCATAATGATTTTAACTTTATTAATTATTAAAAACAATAAAATAAGTCCAATGCGAAGGGAGACAACATAAAAAGCGTGGACTATTTACTATCATGTACCATCTCCTTGGTATCGCCAAACACCATCTGTCAAGTACAACAAGTAAAAGCCCACGCTATATAGCGCAGGCATTACCTTGCAACTTCTTGACAGAATCCTTTATTTTGGCGATTTTAGGAGACAAGAGTACACAAGCTAACGCTTTTTATATTATATGTCTTATAACTACATTATACCATAGGCACTATAATTTTTAATTAACGCTACAAAATTAATACTTTTTCCTCTATTACAAGAAAAATCAAGATGAAAATGGTAATAATCAATTAGATACATACAAGTATTAGTTAAATATATGTAAAAAATCGGATAAAAAAAGCCTCAATCTTAATTAAGAAATACTCTTATTGATTATCAGCTGATTATATTTTATGGGAATAATAGTCGGGACTTTCTTGATTTGCATCCTATTATTTACGGTAGTATATTTGCAATATAAGATTATAAGTACTTAAGATACAATGGTTTTACGTTAATCCATGCCGAACAGAAGTCTTGTATATTAAAATATCCAAGAGGCGAAAAACAAATAACCGTCATTGTACGGAATATATTATTTAATTTAATGATAGAGGAATATTATGAAGAGCTATTTACACAATACAGCCTCAACAAAGAAGACAGTACCGTGATAATTGATTATTTCAAATCACTTGCGGAAATTGTAATTGAATTTTATAATAAGTAATTTTATGGAAAAGAATTGTATAATTTGGACACGTGTATCAACAAAAGAACAAGAAAAGAACGGTGGTAGCTTAGAATCACAACGACTATGTTGCACTGAATATGCCCAATCTAATGGTTACAATATAGTTAAGGACGGCTATTTTGGTGGAAAACACGAATCAGCTAAAACACCAGGTATATTTATAAAGAAAATGATATCTGCAATCAAGACTAAACGTAATATCAAATATGTTATAGTATCTGTAATAGATAGGTTTTCAAGAAATGCAGGACAAGGTATTAATATGTTTAATGATTTATTGAATATAGGAGTAACCATTATTGAGGCTACAACAGGGCTAAATACTGCTGACCACAGCCAAAAACTGATGTTGCAAATGAAGCTATGCTTTGCAGAATGGGATAACGCAAACCGTACTGACAAATTCACAAGTGGGCGTAAAAATTGCTTGAAAAGTGGAGTATATTGTGGGGCTGTACCAATCGGTTATGATAAGGAAGGGAAAAGCATAAACAGAACATTTACCATTAATTCGGATGGGCAATTAATCAGAAAAGCCTTCCAATGGAAACTACAAGGTATGGCTAATTGCCAAATAATAGAAAAATTACGTCCTTTTGGTTTAATTCTTTCAAAACAAAAGTTGCACCACATCCTGACTAATGTATTTTACGCAGGAAAAATAAAGCATAAAATGTTAAACTATGAAATAATAGACGGCAATCAGCCGCCCATAGTTAGTTATTCAGATTTTTTGAAGGTACAAGAAATACTAAGTGGTCGTACAGGTGTTTACAAGCACAAAAAAGAAGCTACACAGTTCCCTCTAAAGCGTCATGTATTATGTTCCAAAGACCATACACCTTTTACAGCATATACGGTAAAGAAAAAGAATATCAATTACTATAAATGTAATTGTATAGGATGCAAAACAAATGTATCAGCTAAAAAAATGCACAGTAAATATGAAGAACTATTAGAGAGTTATGATATACCACAAAAATTTATTGGAATAATGAGAAAAATTATCTCCAAAATGATAAATTCAGAGCAAGATGAACGCATGCAAAGCATTTCACTGTTAAAAAAGCAGAAAAGCGAAAAAGAGAGTAAATTAAAGAAATGCAAAATAAGGTATGGTATGGGAGAAATAGATGATGAAATTTATTCAATGACCGTTGAGGCTCTACAATCAGATTTAGCAAATATTACCCTTGAGCTATCCAAGTTTGATAAAGATTTATCGAACCTTGACAACCGTGTAAATGATATACTTGCAATGTGCTGTCACTTAGACAGTTTTTGGAGAAATGCAGATTTAGAGACAGCTCAAAAGCTCCAAAACTTACTATTTCCACAAGGTATTTTATGGGATAAGGAAAAAGACAATTATCGAACCTTTAATGAAAATGCAGCACTTTCAGTTATACGCAGAATTTCAGGAGGTTACAAGAACAAAAAAGAGGAAAATCCTTTTGGAAATTCCTCTAAAGACAATTTGTGCGCCTGATAGGACTCGAACCTACACGTCTCACGACACCAGATCCTAAGTCTGGCGCGGCTACCAATTACGCCACAGGCGCATGCAGAAATATGTATTTCTGTTTTGCGAGGGCAAAGATAGGAAGAATTTTCATATTCTCCAAATACTGCACCTTAATTCTTTAGCTTTTTGATGGCGGTTTCGATAATGGTGTCCTTTCCTTGCTGCATATCTTCGCTGGTCATATCTACTTTCACGTCTGGTTCGATACCGAATTCCAATTGGTTCATGTCCGGGTCGAACATCGGGCTGGCAGAGAAACGGATGGACCATCCGTTGGGAATTTCCGAACTGAAGGGGAGACCAGATCCTCCTCCGGTGGTATCTCCCATGGTAGTTACATTGGGGAATTGACGCATGGTATTCACAAAGTCGTTTGTGGCACTGTAAGAACGGCGGTTAGTTAATACTACTGCCTTTTTCTGCCAGCGGATACTGTTGGATGGTTCCTGATATACAGGTTCAGGGTCCGAGAAATCATTATGGCCCGGACCTGTTTTATGACGGATGTAGCCAACCAGTACTTTCTCATTTGTAAACCGTGCGGCCAGTTTCTGTGCTGTAGTCAGGTTGCCTCCTCCGTTATTGCGTACGTCGATAATCAGTCCGTCACAAATCTCCAGTTTCTTCAGCATCTGGTCCAGGTTTCCGTCGCCGATACCGTCGGAGAAACTTTCACAATAGATGTAACCGATGTTATTTTCCAGAATCTGGTAGGTCAGTCCGGAGGTAATGATGTAATCCTTTTTCAGGTAGTTGCTCTGGATGCTGTCGCTGAAATTCCGTGGATAAGCATCGAACCATTCCCGGTATTGCGATGTACCCAATGAACTGCTCAGGTTGACGTGTCCGTCTCTTAATTCATTGACCATTTCCGACAAGACTTCGAAAAGTGATTCCCAACTCATGGAGGAAGAAATCCGCTTGGCATAGCGGGTATGTACTTCATCCCAGTCCAGTCCATACGTCTCGTGCTTATAGTCCAAAAAACAATATTGCTCATCGATGATTTTCCAGAGCGATTCAAAGTTGGCTTCTGGAGAATTACCCTGAATGTCTTCCCGTATGCAGGAAGAGAATGTGAAGCAGGACAGCATCAGCAGAAGGCCATATAAGTAGCAATGATAAATCCGTTTCATATCAATAAGGCGTAACGTTTGAAGGCATGGAAATACGGTTCTTCCCTTTCAGCAAGTAGAAGTTTTTCACGATGCCAATCATGAAATCGTGTGAATAAGTATGGTATTTCAGGTGGTTGACTTTCGCTTGCTGGAGGTCACAGATGTACCCCACGCGCATGGTGACTTTCCGGATGGGAAAATCAAGCGTCAACATCTGTCGGAGCGACGGGTTGTTGTGAAGCGAAGTAAACAGTACGTTCTTTCCTTTGTGTCCCAAGGAAAACATTTCGTAGTATGACTGTCCGAATTCAGGAGAGAACATGGCTCCCAACAGCGGAAGATTGGCCTGATAACGTACCACCAGCGGATAGTTTCCGATACGGAACTTGTAGATGGCCATTCCGGATATACCTACACTTCCGTATGCTTTTGCCTGTGCCGGATTGTTGGAATTGCGTGTGTTGTACACGAATCCTCCGTTCAGGTCAATCATCGGACCTGCCAGCAGTTTCAGTTGCTCGTTCAGGCGAAACTGATAGTGCAGTGCATAGGTCCAGTTTACGAGTCCGGCATACATATTGGCGGTCTGGCTCGGATTATGCGTGTACGATACATTAGCCTGCAACAGATTTTGGGCCGAAACGTTTCCGTTCATTAACCGGGTCATACGCATGTTTTCGCGAAGGATACGAATCTCCGGTCCTTTGTATTCCAAGGGTGAAAGGTACGTATCGAGCACGTTACTCATTCCCGCTCCATAGAGTACGGAGCGCATTACGTAACGTGTGGCACGCAGGCTGTCTTCTTGTGCCTGAAGCGAAAAAGCAGCCCAGCATGCGCAAAGTATAAGGTAAATTCGTAGTTTCATACGATTTTAAAAGAGTTTCATTTGTCCGTCGTCTTTCTGGTTTTCATCTTCCTCCATGCCTTCTTCTTCCTTTTCAGGCTCTTCCGGCTCCGGTTCCGGCATGCGGGTTGGCTCCAGCTCCGTAATCTGGCCGACGGTATAAGTCGTCAGTCGCTTACCCTTTGCCTTGAAGCTCTTCACGCCTACAAAGTCGCTGGCTTCCAGAATGAGTGCTTCGCGGAAGCTGTCGTGTCCACCAAAGTCCACTTGGATGCGCGGGTACACCTGACAGGTCAGCAGGATAAGTTGTGTATGTTTGTTGTCTCCCAGGAAATTCTGCTTTTTTGTGGTTGCTTCGAAGGTGAAGCGTTTCAGGTAAGGATAGTTCTGCTGGTCGGCATCGTAGAGCACGGCTGTCCATACCTTGTCAGGATTGAATTTCTCGATGCAGAGAATATCCGGATCGTAATGGTTGCTCAGGTCGAAGTTGGTAGTATAGAATTCTCCGTTCTTGTGTACCACTAAGATGCTGTCTTCACTTTGGAATTCTCCCAGGTATTGTCCTCTTCCATCGTAGTTGAGTCGGAGCACATCGTGGTCGAACCACACCTTTCTGCCTCCGAGCGTAGAGCCCCCTCGCTGTTTCAAGGAAATCTTGTGTACCTCAGCCTTGGTCAGCAAGTTACCCATGGATTGTTTTCCCTTGATATTGATGGTACTGAAATCCCTTTCAAACGTAGGCTTCTTAATGCGGGGCGTAGGACGCAGTACTACACGGATGACTTCTGCCTCTCCATTCGGATTGGCGGTGAAGTACACGATTTTAGAGCCCGGAGTACCTTGCGTTACGTCGTATTCCCTGTCACGAATGATGGAAGTAACATTGAAGCGTTTGATATAATAATAACCTTCCTTTCCGTCACGGTAGATGACGTTGTAGATGGTACGTTTGTCGTTTTTCTTGAATACGTTGACGTACAAGATGTTCTTTCCGACGAACAATTTGTCGGACACGCGGACAATCTTGTATTTACCGTCTTTGTAGAAGATGATTACATCGTCGATGTCAGAACAGTTGCATACATACTCGTCTTTCTTCAGTCCGGTACCGATGAAACCTTCCTCACGGTTGATATACAGTTTTTCGTTGGCTTCGGCCACCTTGGTAGCCACGATGGTATCGAAGTTGCGTATTTCCGTGCGGCGCGGGAAGTTTTTACCATACTTCTCTTTCAGGCGTTGATACCAGTCGATGGTATATTCCGTGATGTGCGCCAGGTGATTGTCTATCTCTTTCAGTTCCGCTTTCAGGCGTGCGATGAACTCATCTGCCTTGTCCTTGTTGAACTTCAGGATACGTGCCATCTTGATTTCCATCAGGCGGAGAATATCTTCTTTGGTCACTTCGCGTACGAACTGCGGGTAGTAAGGCGTCAGACGTTCGTCGATGTGCTCGCAAGCCGCATCCATGGAATCAGCTTGTTCGAACTGCTTGTCTTTATAGATACGTTCCTCGATAAAGATTTTTTCCAGCGAAGCAAAGTGCAGGGTTTCCAGTGTTTCGTCCCGTTGTATCTCCAGTTCCTTGCGTAACAGTGCCAGCGTATTGTCGACCGATTTCTTCAGCACCTTGCTCACTGAAAGGAAATGCGGTTTTTTGTTGTCGATGACGCAGCAGTTGGGCGAGATGTTTACCTCGCAGTCAGTAAAGGCATACAAGGCATCCAGTGTCTTGTCGGACGATACGCCAGGAGTAAGGTGTACTAAGATTTCTACCTTTCCGGCCGTGTTGTCGTCCACCTTTCTTACCTTGATTTTTCCCTTCTCGATGGCTTTCAGGATGGAGTCAATCAACGAAGAAGTAGTCTTTCCATAAGGGATTTCACTGATGCAAAGGGTCTTGTTGTCAATCTTGGAGATTTTGGCACGCACGCGCACTACGCCTCCTCGCTCGCCGTCGTTGTAGCGTGATACGTCAATCGAACCACCTGTCTGAAAATCCGGATAAAGCTGGAAGTTTTCTCCGTGCAGGTATGCGATGGCCGCATCGCACAGTTCATTGAAGTTATGTGGAAGAATCTTGGAAGAAAGTCCCACGGCAATACCTTCTACCCCCTGGGTCAGTAGCAGCGGGAATTTGACTGGCAGTGTGACCGGCTCCCGGTTTCTGCCGTCATAGGAAGCCTGCCATTCGGTCGTTTTCGGGTTGAACACCACATCCAGCGCAAACTTGGAAAGCCGGGCTTCGATGTAACGGGAAGCAGCCGCACTGTCGCCCGTCAGGATGTTACCCCAGTTTCCCTGGCAGTCAATGAGTAAGTCCTTTTGTCCCAATTGTACAAGGGCATCTCCGATAGAAGCATCTCCGTGAGGGTGGAACTGCATGGTGTGTCCCACAATGTTGGCCACCTTGTTGTAGCGTCCGTCATCCAGCCGTTTCATGGAGTGGAGAATGCGTCGCTGCACCGGTTTCAATCCATCGTTGATATGCGGTACGGCACGCTCCAGGATAACGTATGAAGCATAGTCCAGAAACCAGTTCTGGTACATGCCACTCAACTGGTGCTTTACTGCCTCGTCAGTGGTCGATACCGGTTTGTAGTCAGAGTGTTCTTCTTTCTCGGGCAAGTTTGCCATTTCTTTTTCGTCCTTGTCAAAAGTATCTTCGCTCATATTAAAATGGTTCCTATGTAAAGAGATTCGGGCAAAGTTACTGAATAATTCTGTGTGGTGGAAATAATTGACTTACAATTCTTACCCCCGAAAAGGGCATTTTTGAAGAAATTTCTTGGCGTAAATACCTCGACACGTACGTGACGAGGTGTTGACACGAAGGTGACGAGACATTGACACGTACGTGATGAGAGCTCCGCACGTACGTGTCGAGGTAAGATGGCAGGCGCGTTTGGGCTTATTGCTGTTTGCGGTAGCTGCGTATGGCCCATGCATAGAGCAGAAAGGCAAAAGACGAAAGTACGGAAAGTTGGAAGCCGATATCGCAGATGCCGCTTCCCTTCAGGTAGACCATGCGCATGGTTTCCATAAAGTAGCGTAACGGATTGAGGTAGGTGATGCCTTGTGCCCATTCCGGCATGCTGCTGATGGGGGTAAACAGTCCGCCTTTCGTGCCGTTAACGGTGTTGACTGCAATGAGTGCCGCCGGACTTTGTCCGTTGGCTTGCGCTTTCTCAAAGCCGCGTGGAATTTCCAGCAGCATGTCGGCCTGGTCTGTCTCGATGGCTTGCAGTCCTTGTGCGTAGGACGGGGGAAGTGCCGTCAATTGAAAATAACGGGAAGCTTCGATGCGGTGCACCAGCCTTTCGGAAGAAGGACTGCGGTCGTTATCAATGACGGCAATGCGCAGGTTCTCTATTTCCAGTGTGGCGGCCCAGGGCATGACCAGCATCATCATGCAGGGAAAAAGCAGGATAAGGCGGGGCAGGAAACTGTTGCGTTTCAACTGCTTGAATTCTTTTTCTATCAGGTAACGTAACATCATAGGCTTGGCGGTTTATTCCAGTCGGTTCTTAAACTTGCGAGCAGTAGCCGTAATCAGTACCACTGCCATGAGGCACATCACTGCCACTTCTTTCCATACATACCCCAGTGGTACACCTTCAATCATCAGCCGGCGGACGGTTTCTACGTACCAGCGTGCGGGAATAAGGCAGGAGAGGACCTGCAGAATGCCCGGCATACTTTCTATCGGGAAGATAATGCCCGACAGGATGATGGTGGGTATCATCAGTACCATGGCCGACACTAACAGGGCGGGCAGGCTTCCGGCTATCGGTACGTCGAGCACAAAGACGGAAAGCAGCAGGATGGTCGTCAGGTTCAGTAGGGACAACACGAAATAGGGAACTGCCTTCGACAGAATGATGAACAGCGGGTTGACGGGAGAGACCAGCAGGACTTCCATCGTGCCTGTTTCCTTTTCGCGTACGATGGAGATGGAGGTCATCATGGCACAAATCAGCATCAGAATCAATCCCATGACTCCTGGTACAAAGTTGTAGGCACTCTTCATCTGCGGGTTATAGAGCATTTATTGTACACCATGACAGGCTGTTTATCCGGGTGTGAATAGGCTGGGCTGGTTGTAGCTTGACGGATGGTTTGTAGGGCTTGCCTTAGAATTGTCTGTGCATACGTACTCCGTGTGACGGCCAGGCTCGGGTCGGTGGCATCGGCTAAAATCTGTATCTCTTCCGAATCGAAACGCAGGCGATGCAGGTCGGAGGGAAAAACTACGGCCAGTTCTATGAGGTTGCGCCGGAACAGCCGTTCGATTTCGTCGGGTGACCAGTCGAGATGGCAAAGCCGAAAATTTCTCCCCGTTGTACAGAAAATGAAATGTGGTCGACAGCCGTGAACGAGCCGAACCGTTTGACGAGGTTGTCCACCTGAATAATGGGCGGAGTATGTTTATCGACGGCTTTTCGTTGCAGGCCGGGAGGGCATAGAATCTCGCTGAACTGCTTCAGTATGGCTTCCGGACGGTCGATGCCTTTAATTTCTCCCTCGTAAAGAAACGCCACTCGGTCGCATCGCAAGGCTTCGTCCATGAAAGGAGTGGATACGACAAGGGTAATACCTTCCTGTCGGAGGTAGGCTAACATCTCCCAGAACTCCCGGCGTGAAACGGGGTCTACGCCGGTAGTCGGTTCATCCAGAAAGAGGACTTTCGGCGCGTGAACCAGTGCACAGCACAAAGCCAGTTTCTGCTTTATTCCTCCCGACAATGCACCTGCCCGACGCTGCTTGAAGGGGGCAATTTGTTCATAAATGGCGCGTATCCGCTCGTAGTTTTCTTCTACCGTGAGGTCCTGATACAAGGAGAAGCGCCCCGGCATGTACCCTACGCTCTGCCGTATCGTACGGAAGTCGGCTCGTACATCCGCATCCAGTACCCGGGCACTCCCCTGGTCCGGTAGCAGCAAGGTGGTCAGGATGCGGAACAGGGTACTTTTTCCGGCTCCGTCGGGACCGATGAGGCCGAACAGTTCTCCTTGCTTTACGCTGAAGGATACATTGCGCAGGGCTTGTACCTTTCCGTAGCTTTTGCTTACATGGCTGACTTCGATAAGGTTTTTCATGTCACTTTCGGTTTTCAGAATTTGACTTTCCCGTACATGCCCAGTTTGATGTGTCCGTCGTTTTCGACGGCTATTTTGACGGCATATACCTGGTTGTCCCGTTCATCGTTGGTCAGGTGTTTTCTTTGGTGTAGATGCATAAGCAATTGTACTTCATGTACGGCCTTGGCTTGGCGCGCGAGATTCTCGGCTGTAATTTCCTTTAGCATGTCGCTGACGCTCATGGTGCCGTTGGCTACTTTGGCTTGGGCAGACCGTCGGATGTTCTCCCGTAATCGGATAATCTCCTCGTCTTCTTTCATCTGCTGCCGAAGACTTTGGATGGTGCCGTCTTCTTCTGCCAGTTGTAAGTGTGTGTTGAATAAGAATAAGTCGCGTTCGTTTCTAATTTGCTGGATGCGGTTGTCCAGGTTTTTCCGGTCGTTTTCAGAGTGTACAGGCTTCCGAAATTCCAGGTAAACCGGGCTCCGACTAAGTAGTAGGTTCTGAATTTGTCTTTCAATATATCCAGTCCCGGATTGCCATAGGCTCCTTGCGCAAAAAGACTAAAAGCTGGAAGATAACCCGTTTGCAATCCCTTTCGTTGTACGGCGACGGTCTGTTCTTGTGCTTCATACCACCGTAGTTCAGGGCGGTTGAATTCAGATGCATTCGTTTCCACAAGGGCTGGACGTACTAACTGGGTTTGTGCCGGAAGTTCTTTTCCTGTAAGTAAGGACAGCATGCGCAGATAGGCCATACGGTTATTTTCCAACTGGATACGCTGTTGCTTGGTTTGAAGAATCTCTACCTTTACCGCGTCTACGTCCGCATCATTGGCGGTGCCGTTTATCCGATAAGCCTCCACCGTTTTCTGGTTGCGTGCGAGTTCTTCTTCTAATAATACATTTTGTGCCAGTTGCTCGTCCAGTAACAGGATACCGAAGAATACCTGATTCACTCTTTCTTCCAGTGCATACAGACTGGTATCAAGCTGTCGCTCGTTTGCTTCTGCTTCGGCTTTGACCTGAGCTTTTTGGTTGCGGATTTTTCCTCCGTCCCATATATTTTGTTTGATTTCAATCAATGCCTGATACTGGTCTTTCGGTAGTCCCCTCATGCCCGATCCCGGAATCTCGAAAGGAAAGGTAGTGGCTTCGCTTTGATAAGATATTTTTCCGCTCACGCTGATTTGGGGCAGATTGCCTTTCGCTACATTTGATAGCGTATATTGTTCGGACAGTTGAATCAAGTCGTATTGTCGTACCAGCGGATAGTTTTCACGGGCCTGCTGCTTGCAACTTTCCAAGGTGATTTGTGCCTGACTTATCACACTCAGGCTCCATGCACACAAAAGGAGAAATGTTCGTATCATAGGCATTGGGTGTTTATTAAAAGATTGTATGACAAAGATAGAGGGTTTTGTGTAATCTTTCGGTCCTATATGTGTGACGGAATGTTCTTTTTGTTCGATAAATGCTTGTCTTTGCTGTAAAAAAGGCTTGAAATATTATCTTTGCAGGAAAACAAGGTGTCAAATGAAATCGAATCATCTGTTGTTGCTGGCATTGAAGAAAGTGCGTGAACATGTGGGAGAAGGGACGAACACCTCCCGCTTTCTTACTTCCGAATTGGGATTGCTTCGTTCCATTCAGGGGATAGCCGATGTAATTCATTTTATCCCGATGGAAGGACAGCCTTATCGGTTGACCGAGGGGCGAGTGGTGTTTTTTCGTGCGGGGACGCTTCGGCTGCGTATCAACCTTCGTGAAGTGGAATTTAAGGAGGGTGATTTGCTTGCGGTGTCTCCCGGCACAGTGTTTGAATTTCTTTATGTATCTCCCGATTTAGATTTGTCTATGCTGGCTTTTTCAAACAGTTTAATGGAGAATTGGCAGAAAGAAGATTTGTTGCAGATCTATTTACAAGGGCGATTGTTTTTGCATCTGTCTTTAACTGAGAAGGAAGTGCAGCGCATGGAGCAGTTGTTTGCCTTGCTATGGGAAGTGGTGCACGACCGGCCTTTTCCGAGAGCTTCCGTGCAGAGCTTGATTTCTCTGTGCTTTCATCAACTGGATTTTGTCAGGAAAAGAAGCCAATCGACCGAACGTCAGCAGCATACGCGGCAGGAGGAAGTTTTCAATCGTTTTTTAGAGTTGGTCAATAAATATGCGGCTCGTGAGCGGAGCATTACGTTTTATGCCGACCGGCTTTTTCTGACACCGCGTTATTTGAGTACACTGGTCCGTCAGGCCAGCGGACGCACGGTGATGGACTGGGTAAATGAGGCGGTAATGCAGGAAGCTAAACTGATGTTGCGCCACACGGATAAGCTAGTGTATCAGATTGCGATGAATTGAACTTTCCCAATGCGTCATTTTTCAGTAAATATTTTCGGCGAATGGCTGGAATGACTCCTAATGATTATCGAAGAAAAGACGAATAAGGAGTTTCGTGTTTATCGGGTGTTTTCTTCTTTCATGGGAGTCCTGTCTACGCGCAGTGACTTCAATACTGGAATGGTAAGAGGAAGAGCCAGTAGAAAAGAGCATAGGTCGGCTGCGGCTTGACACATTTCCACACCCTGCAACTGCAAAAAGTACGGCAGAATCAGTATCAAGGGGATGAAGAATAAACCTTGGCGGGAGGAGGAAAGAATGACGGCCCGGCGAGGCTGGCGGATGGTTTGTAACAGCATGTTACACAGTATCACCCAGGCTCCTAATGGGAGCGTGATGAGTTGCCAGCGCAGAGCTTCGGCTCCTACGGCGATAACTTGTGGGTCTTCTTTCCGGAACCAGGAGACTACTTCTGGGGCATAAATGTAGCCGATGAAGGAGCAGATAGCCAAGAAGATAACGCCTACCTTCACACAATACCAGAATCCTTGGCGGACACGACGGTTTAATCCTGCTCCGTAGTTAAATCCGCATACCGGCTGAAATCCCTGTCCGAAACCGATGACAAAGGAATTGATGAACATGCAGATGCGGGTTACAATGGACATTCCGGCAATGGCAGCATCTCCAAAGTTTCCGGCTGCTACATTCAATAGGATAGTCGATACACTGGCCAGACCCTGACGGCAAAGAGAAGGACTTCCTCCGTATACGATTTCTTTCAGATAGGCTGGAGTCGGAGTAAAGTGTCGGTAATGGATACGGATGTTTTCTCCTTTCCGGTCCATGAAAAGCAGGATGGTGAAGCTGCATACCTGACTGATGAAGGTCGACCAGGCAGCTCCTGCAATTCCCATGTCGAATACGAATATCAATAACGGGTCAAGTCCGATGTTGAGTACGGCTCCCACAATGATGCCAATCATGGCATAAACGGCATTTCCCTGGAATCGCATCTGGTTGTTAAGCACCAGCGAGGAGGCCATAAAAGGGGCTCCCAACAGGATAATTCCTAAATAGGTCTTGGCGTATGGAAGAATGGTGGGGGTAGAACCCAATGCCCGGCAGATAGGGTCCAGAAAAAGCAGGCCGACAAGCGCGATGGCACAACCGATAAGGAATGCGCTAAAGAAGCCCGTAGCCGCCATCTTTTCCGCACTGCGATAGTCACGTGCACCTAATCTTCTGGAAATGAAATTACCTGAACCATGTCCGCAGAAAAAACCGAATGCCTGAATAATGGCCATGATGGAAAAAGAAATACCTACAGCCGCAGTAGACTGAGTATTGATTTTCCCGACAAAATAAGTGTCGGCCATGACATAGAAAGACGTGACCAGCATACTGATGATGGTAGGAACGGCCAATCCTCGGATAAGGCGAGGTACCGGTGCTGTGGTCATAAGCGTATATTTGTCTTGAGGCATAGGTTGTCTGCTTGTAGAATGTGAGCAAAAGTACGAAAAAAATCCCCCTCATTTTCCTAAAAAGGGCAAATAAGGGGGGATGAAAAGTAAAAAATTAAGTGTTGATAGGGTTTCCTGAAAATTAGAATCCAGCCAGTTCAACCACTTTGTCAACTGCCGTATTCAATCCGTCAGGATTTTTACCACCTGCAGTTGCAAAATGAGGCTGACCACCGCCACCACCTTGAATCAGCTTGGCGGCTTCACGTACCAACTGGCCTGCATTCAGTCCGGCTTTTACCTGATCTTCGCTCATGGTTACAGTCAGCAACGGTTTGTTCTCAAATACACTACCGATAACTACGAACAGATTTTCTGTGAACTGTCCTTTCAACTGGAATGCAATGTTCTTTACTGCGTCAGCCGGCATCGGAAGTACAGCTTTGATTACTTTTACGCCATTAATTTCTTTAGCGCCTTCAATCAGTTTGTTCTTGACAGCAGCTTCTTTCTCCTTCATGAATTCTTCCATCTGTTTCTTCAGACCAGCGTTTTCTTCAATGTACTTGGAGATGGCAGCCTTCAAGTCGGGTGCATTGTTGAACAATGCCTTCAGGTCGTTAATAGTATCTTGTACGGTATCGAACATCTCTTCTACTTTCGCACCGGTAATTGCTTCAATACGGCGTACACCTGCAGCTACAGAACTTTCAGAAATGATTTTCACCATACCGATTTTTCCGGTAGCAGATACATGTGTACCTCCACAGAATTCGATAGATGAACCGAACTGTACGACACGAACTTCGTCACCGTATTTTTCACCGAACAGAGCGATAGCACCCAGTTCCTTAGCCTTTTCAATCGGCAGGTTACGGTATTCAGTCAAAGGTGCGTTTTCACGAATCTTGGCATTTACCAGGTGTTCTACTTCACGAATCTGTTCCGGAGTCACTTTCTGGAAGTGAGAGAAGTCGAAACGCAGTGAATCAGGAGTTACAAGAGAACCTTTCTGTTCCACATGAGTACCTAATACCTGACGCAAAGCTTCGTCTAGCAAGTGCGTACAAGAGTGGTTAGCTGCACAAGCGGCACGCTTATCAGTATCTACACATGCCATCATCGGAGCTTCCAAGTGTTCCGGAAGTTTCTTGGCAATGTGAATAGGAAGGTTGTTTTCCTTCTTTGTATCAATGATGTCGATAGTTTCAAATTCGCTTACCAATACACCGGTATCACCTACCTGACCACCACTTTCTGCATAGAACGGAGTCTCGCTCAATACAATCTGGTAGAGAGTCTGGTTCTTTTGTTTGATCTGGCGGTAGCGCAGGATGCTAGTTTCATATTCTGTATAATCGTAACCTACGAAAGTAGTTTCACCTTCTTTCAGGGTAACCCAGTCACCAGTTTCTACTGCAGCGGCATTGCGGGCACGTTCTTTCTGTTTCTGCATTTCAGCTTCGAAGCCTTTCACGTCGGCTGTCAGACCGTTTTCACGCAAAATCAGTTCAGTCAAGTCGAATGGGAAACCGAATGTATCATATAGTGTAAAGGTATCTACTCCACTGATTTCTGTCTTGCCGGCAGCTTTGGTTTCGTTCATTGTCTTTTCGAGCAGACGGATACCTGTTTCCAGGGTACGGAGGAATGATTCTTCTTCTTCCTTCATCACTTTTTCAATCAAAGCCTGCTGAGCTTTCAGTTCAGGGTAAGCGCCACCCATGTTTTCAATCAGCACCGGAACCAGCTTGTACATGAATGCCTGTTTCTGTCCGAGGAAGGTGTAAGCGTAACGAACAGCACGACGCAGGATACGACGGATGACATAACCAGCCTTTGCATTTGAAGGCAACTGACCGTCTGTGATAGAGAAAGCAATGGTACGGATGTGGTCAGCAACTACACGCATAGCCACGTCTGTCTTTTCGTCGTTTCCATATTTCTTGCCAGACAAATCACCAATCACCTTGATGATAGGCTGGAATACGTCTGTATCATAGTTGGATGTTTTTCCTTGCAGTGTACGTACCAGACGTTCAAATCCCATACCGGTATCAATTACTTTCGCAGGAAGTGGTTCCAAAGTTCCGTCTGCCTTGTGGTTGTATTGCATGAACACCAGGTTCCAGATTTCGATAACCTGCGGGTGATCCTTGTTTACCAGTTCGCGTCCCGGAACAGCTGCTTTTTCTTCTGCAGAACGAGAGTCGATGTGGATTTCAGAGCACGGACCACAGGGACCTGTGTCACCCATTTCCCAGAAATTGTCATGCTTGTTTCCGTTGATGATATGGTCTTCAGGGAAGAACTGTCCCCAGTAGCTTGCAGCTTCGTCATCACGTGAGATGCCTTCGCTTGGACTACCTTCGAAAACAGTTACATATAAATCTTTCGGATCAAGCTTCAGCACGCTTACCAAGTATTCGTATGCCCAGCTGATAGCTTCTTTTTTGAAATAGTCACCGAATGACCAGTTACCCAACATTTCAAACATGGTGTGGTGATAGGTATCGTGGCCTACTTCTTCCAAGTCATTATGTTTTCCGCTCACACGAAGACATTTCTGTGAGTCAGTCACGCGTTTGTATTTAGCAGGGTGGTTTCCAAGTATGATATCCTTGAACTGGTTCATACCGGCATTAGTGAACATCAGGGTAGGGTCATCTTTGATAACCATTGGTGCAGAAGGCACAATCTGATGTCCTTTCGACTCAAAGAATTTCACGAATGAGTCGCGGATTTCATTTGCTGTCAACATAATCGTTATATTGTCTTGTAGTTAATATTCTCAAAATTGATTTGCAAAGATAATTGGTTTTATTATTTTTGTCTGTATGTTTGGAGCAAAAACTTGATGTTTTGTTGCTTAAAAATTTCCAAAATCGAACGACATGCGTAAAGTCTATTATATTTATAATCCGAAAACTCGTACTTACGACCGTATTTATCCCACCGTGCGCCAGCGGGCTTTGAGTTATCTGCGTCAACTCTTTGTCGGTATGGGACTGGGGGCAGGCAGTTTTATCCTGCTGTTGTGGATTTTCGGTTCTCCTTCGGAAAAAGACCTTCGTACGGAAAACTCCCGACTTTTGTCGCAATATGCTATTCTGTCTTCTCGTTTGGATGAGGCGGAAGGAGTGATGCAACGCCTGCAGCAACGTGACGATAACATCTACCGCGTAATGATGCAGGCAGACCCGTTACCAGATGAACAGCGTTCGGCTACCGCAAATAATGCACGTTATAATGAACTGATGGACATGGCTAACAGTCGGCTGGTTATCCATACACTGCAGAAAATGGATGGTTTGGAGAAAAAGATTTATGCCCAGTCCAAATCTTTCGATGAAGTAGTTGGGCTCTGTAAACAGCATGACAAAATGTTGGCCTGTATTCCCGCCATCCAGCCGGTTTCAAACAAGAATCTGAAACAGACAGCTTCGGGATACGGTATGCGTATAGATCCGATTTATAAGACCGTGAAGTTTCATGCAGGAATGGATTTTTCTGCCAATGTTGGTACGCCGGTATATGCTACAGGAAACGGACGGGTAAAACAGGCTGGCTGGGACGGATTGTATGGAAATTGTATCATTATTGATCATGGATTTGGTTATGTGACTCGTTACGCTCATTTGAATAAGATTGAAGTGAAAGTGGCCCAGAATGTGGCGCGTGGGGAAGTGATTGGTCAGGTAGGCTCTACGGGAAAGAGTACCGGTCCGCATTTACATTATGAAGTGCGTGTGAAAGGAAAGATTGTCAATCCGGTGAACTATTATTTCATGGATTTGAATGCCGACGATTATGAAAAGATGATTGAACTGGCTGCCAACCACGGTCGTGTATTTGATTAAAAAGAATTGCTTGTTATGGCTTTGAAAACAGATAAAGAACTGAAACTTTATTATTCCATCAGCGAAGTGGCAAAAATGTTTGATGTGAATGAATCATTGCTGCGTTATTGGGAAAAAGAGTTTCCGATGATTTCTCCTAAGAAAACAGGGGGGAATGTGCGTCAGTACCGAAAAGAAGACATAGAGAACATTCGTCTGGTATATCATCTGGTGAAAGAAAAAGGGATGACGCTGGCCGGTGCCAAGCAACGGTTACGGCAGAACAGGGAAGGAACCATGCAAACGGCTAATGTGGTGGAACGCTTGAAGCGTATTCGGGAGGAACTGGTGAGTATGCGGAATGAGCTGGATTATTTGACGTGAGTTTTTAATATTATAGTAAGAAGAATGGCATGTGAGATTTGCATACGATCTCACATGCCATTCTTTATTTTTGAAAAGATTTCAAAGACTCTTTACAAATCCCGTTCAGTCCGCAGCTTTCACATTTAGGGGAGCGTGCCGTACAAACGTAACGTCCGTGGAGAATCAGCCAGTGGTGTGCGGTCGGGATAAGCGATTCAGGGATGTATTTTACCAGTTGCTTTTCAGTTGCCAGCGGAGTGGTACACGTGCGGGGAACCAGTCCGATGCGATGGCTCACGCGGAATACGTGGGTATCGACTGCCATGGCAGCCTTATTGAATACCACGCTCTGGATAACATTTGCCGTTTTACGTCCTACACCGGGCAGTTTGATTAGTTCCTCCAGTGTGTCGGGTACGGTACTTTGGAAATCGCGTACCAGCATCTGTGCCATTCCTACCAGATGCTTGGCCTTGTTGTTGGGATAGCTCACGCTGCGGATGTATTCGAACACAACTTCCGGAGTGGTGGCAGCCAAAGCTTCGGGAGTAGGAAAATCCTTAAACAGGGGAGGAGTGATCATGTTGACCCGCTTGTCGGTACATTGTGCGCTGAGGATGACAGCAATCAGCAGTTCAAATGGGTTGCTATAGTGCAGTTCCGTTTCGGCTACGGGCATGGCCGTCTGAAAATATTCAATGACTTTCTTATAAAGTTCTTTTTTTCGCATACTGTGTAGAATAATTTAGGTGAAAAGTTTGTGATTAATACCATTTTTTCCGCTTAAAGAACAGGTATACTCCGATACCGGTAACCAGCATTACTCCCCAGGCCATCAGGTAACCATATTTCCATCCCAGTTCGGGCATCCATTCGAAATTCATTCCCCAGATACCTGCTAAGAATGTCAGCGGAATGAAGATGGTCGATACGATGGTGAGCTGCTTCATGATGTTGTTCATCCGCTGGTCATTGTTCGACAGGTAAAGGTCTACTAGGGCCGAAATCATGTCGCGGCAGCCGTCGAGAGTCTGTAGTACGAACTGCAGATGGTCGTTTACGTCGTTAAAGAACGGACGGTTGGCTTTGTGAAGCAGTACATTGTCGGCATGAAACAACTTGCTCATCTGCTCTTTAAGAGGAAGGATGCATTTCTTGATGAGGCGAGCGTCCTTTCGATAGGGTTGTATATCCTCTAATGCCAGTCCACTTCTGGTTTCCGGTGACAGCAATGATTCCTCCATGTCTTCCAGTTGGTCTTCCATTCGGGATATGATAGACATAAAGCTGGCCATGACACTGTTTAGCATGACGCTCAGCAGAAAATCGGACTGGCGATTCCGGATTTTCAGGGTATTGTTTTTCAGTGCCGTGTGAATCTCATTGAAGAAATCGCTGTCGTGTTCCATGAAGGTAAGTACGAAATTACTTCCCTGCACAATGCAAAGCTGTTGGGGAGTGTACGTGTTTTCTTCGTCTACCGACAGCTGTTTCAGGATGACCACATTGTAGGTGTCATGCTCTTCAATTTTTGTCAGATGCTCCGCATTGAGAATATCTTGTGTGGTAAGAAAATCGATGTGGAAAAAATCGCAGACTTCCTGCACGATTTCTGTATTCTGCAATCCGTGAATCTGTACCCAGTTGATGGCATCCGGCCGGATGAAAGGAGAAAACTCTTTGATGGAAGCTCCCTGATGGTATTCCAGAATTTCTGTGTTGTATGTACAGAAATGCAGGTGAGTCGGCGTATGGCTGGCTCCCGTATAATTCAGCTTTTCGCTTAGCAGGTTGTTTCTTGTCATGGCACTTTCGGTTTAATCAATACGTTTCAATACCACCTCTTTTTTGTCGATGTATTTATCGAAGCGGAAAGACGGCATGCCTAATGCAATACCGGCATGAACGGTTCCTTCAATACCTAATAGCTTTTGCAACTTTCTTTTCCGGTCCATTCCTGCTGCACTGCATACGAATCCGGTGTAGAACTGTGAGACTCCTGCTGCTTCTGCCATGAGTGAAGCATTCTGGTAGGCAAGGTTGCAGTCCTGACATCCGAAACGTTCTTTTTTTTCGGTATAGAAAAAGATGGCAGCCGTGGCCCCTCTTAAAATACCGTCGTTGCCTCGTTCAAATTCCTCATGCAGTCTTTTGAACACCGGCACGTAGCGATAGCCCGAAGGCATAAGCGGCTTCAATATCAATTTCAGTAACGGATTTTCCACCAAGTTTACTATCGACATAAAGGTACCGATGGTGATACGGCTGACCTCCTTCAAGGTTTCCGGGCGGGTGACCAATACCATTTTGACTTCTTGTGCATTGGTTGCCGTCGGGGCCCGATGGGCAGCTTCTATGATACGCTGTAACAACTCTTCCGAGACTTTTTCTTTGGAAAATGCGCGGTTCGAGCGGCGGGAACGGATGAGCAGTTCCATCTGGTCGGCAGTGGGAAGTTGGCTGCGGTCAATGGTATGAACTTTTTCGGGTGGAAAATCTGCATGCTCAATGGAGTTGGTCGGACAAACGGCCACGCAGTGTCCGCAACTGATGCAGTCGTCGGCATTCACTTCAATACCTTTATCTTCCTGAAGGGTAAACAGAGCGGAGGGGCATATTCTGACGCATTTCTTACAGCGTATGCATGTATTCTGATTGATATGTATTTGAGCCATAGTGTGGAATAAATTTAGATACATTATTCACAAAGGTACGATTTTTATTTGTTTTTTCTGTAAGCGTAAGGAGAAAACGGTATTCGGAGATTGACCTTGTGACGTTTTTGGGGTGCTGCTTTCTTTTCTATATTTCCTTTTGGTAAAACTTATGTTTCCGCATCGGAAAACGTAGGTTTCACGTAAGGAAAACATAGGGTTCTGCATCGGGAAACATAGAAAATGAAGAAGTATTTGCCACATATTTGCCGCAGGTTTGTAAGATAATTGGAGGGGAATGGGGTTTAATCCCGAAATTTCTTTGTATCTTTGCAGCCGATTAAAAAAGAACATTTACATGCGATGCCGTGAATAGCGGTCGTGTATTCTAGAACACCACGTAAAAAACAGGAGCGATGAAGAAAGAAAATCTCGTATCAGTGCCTTTTATGGTTTTGGGCATTGTGTTTTGTGTCTGCCTGGTGGCAGCCAATCTGTTAGAAACCAAAGTCGTACAGCTGGGTCCGATTTCCGTAACTGCCGGACTCATTGTTTTCCCGATTTCTTACATTATTAATGACTGTATTGCCGAAGTATGGGGCTTCCGTAAGGCGCGTCTGATTATCTGGATGGGTTTCCTCATGAATTTCATGGTAGTGGCCATGGGACAGTTGGCAGTGGCTCTTCCCGCTGCTCCGTTCTGGGAGGGAGAAGAAAGCTTCAATTTCGTATTCGGCATGGCACCTCGAATTGCGGTAGCCAGTCTGACAGCCTTTCTGGTTGGTTCGTTTATCAATGCGTATGTGATGAGTCGCATGAAAGTGGCTTCACACGGAAAGAATTTCTCTGCCCGCGCCGTATTGTCGACCATAGCCGGAGAGGGAGCCGACTCGCTGATTTTCTTCCCGCTGGCTTTTGGCGGACTGATGCCGGTGAGTGAGCTGGCCAAGATGATGCTGGTGCAGGTGGTACTCAAGACTTTGTATGAAGTGATTGTACTGCCGGTAACTGTTCGTGTAGTGAAGTACATCAAGCGGGTGGATGATACAGATGTATATGACGAGCATATCTCGTATAATGTATTAAGAATCAAGGAAATCTAAGAAATATGGTAAATAATAAGGAGGCCCTCGTCGTATTTAGTGGCGGGCAGGATTCTACGACCTGTCTTTTCTGGGCAAAAAAGCATTTTGAGAAAGTATATGCACTGAGCTTTCTGTACGGACAGAAGCATGAAAAGGAAGTGGAACTGGCGCGTGAAATTGCACGGAAAGCCGGGGTGGAGTTTGAAGTCATGGATGTGTCGTTTATCGGCCACCTGGGGAAAAACTCTCTGACAGATACGTCTATTCACATGGATGAGGAAAAGCCGAAAGATTCATTTCCGAATACCTTCGTTCCGGGAAGAAACTTGTTTTTCCTGAGCATTGCAGCGGTTTATGCGCGTGAGAAAGGTATCCATCACATGGTGACGGGGGTATCGCAGACGGATTTCAGCGGGTATCCCGATTGTCGGGACTCGTTTATCAAGTCGCTGAACGTGACACTGAATCTGGCCATGGAAGAACAGTTTGTGATTCATACACCGCTGATGTGGATTGACAAGGCGCAGACTTGGGCGCTGGCCGATGAACTGGGAGTGCTTGACTTGGTTCGAAACGAGACACTGACTTGTTACAATGGAATCCCGGGTGACGGGTGCGGACATTGTCCGGCTTGTAAATTGCGCCGTGAGGGATTGGAAAAATATTTGGCTTCAAAACAAAATAAGTAAGAATGGAAAGAAAAGACGAACTCACTTTGTTGGGGAATAAGAAAACAGTATATAAGCAGGATTATGCGCCTGAGGTGCTGGAATCGTTTGTAAACAAACATCCGGAAAATGATTACTGGGTACGTTTCAACTGTCCGGAGTTTACCAGTCTTTGCCCGATTACGGGGCAGCCGGATTTTGCGGAAATTCGTATCAGCTACCTGCCGGATGTGAAGATGGTGGAAAGCAAGAGCTTGAAGCTGTATTTGTTCAGTTTCCGTAATCACGGCGATTTTCATGAAGACTGTGTGAACATCATTATGAAAGACTTGATTAAACTGATGGATCCGAAATACATTGAGGTGACGGGTATCTTTACTCCACGTGGCGGCATTTCCATTTATCCGTATTGCAATTACGGTCGTCCGGGAACAAAGTACGAGGAACTGGCTGAGTATCGGATGAAGAATCATGATTTGTAAGCCGGAGTTTGCTGAAATATAAAAGAATGCGGGCGGAGAAACAGCATGTGAATGTTTCTCCGCCCGTATTTTTTATGAATACTTCGGCATCAGGAAAGTTCCAGGCCGAGGGCTTCCTTGAGTTTCAGCAGACCGGGGTTTTTCTTGCTCATCATCTGAAAACGCTCTACGTGGCTATAGGCACGTACATTTTCGTTGGCTTCGCTTACCCGTGTAGTCATTCTGATTTTGCGGTTATGCAGTTTCTCTTGCAGATGGGCTTCTATCTTCGGGGCCAGTTGCTGCATGTATTTCTGAACCATGTCATTGTCCACCGCTACTTCAAATGTCTGCTGGTCGGCTAGCAGGTGAGGGTGCATGTTCATCATGCGTCCGGCATTGGCAGCCTCCTCTTTAGGTAGCAGACTGGCAAACTCACGCCAGTAATAGCCTAAGTCTTTTTCATTGAACATGTAATCTTCCCATGTCTCTGCCACAGGCTGTTGCACAGGCGCATTGGATGCTGTTCGTGCAGCTGGTTCTGCGGAGGCCGTCTGTGTCTTGCGGATAGACATGCCTAAACTGCCGGCTTTGATGACAGGTGCCTTTCTTTCCGTACTGACTTTGGGCAGTGGACTGCTTTTGGTGTAGGGTACTTCCGATTGCTGCAAGGTACTTGTATAAGGTTGTGTACTTGCTGCCGCCGGTTGAGGCTGAGGAGTCGGCTGAGAGATCGGAGCTGTAGCTGCCGGAGTCGCTTGTGCGGGTGGGGCTACAGGCTGACTGGCTTGTGCCGTATGGAAGACGGGAGATAACTGTTTCTTAGGGCTATGCCCACTTCCGGCATCTTCCGGTTCGACTGTGAGTTGTGCTACCTGAATAAGGGTGAGCTCTACCAGCAGGCGTTTGTTCTTGCTTTGCCGGTAGTTCAGGTCGCAGTCGTTGCACAGCTTCATGGCTTTGTACAGGAATTGTGGCGTACATTTCTGCGCTTGAGCCTGGTATCTATCCCGGATAGAAGCACCGGCTTCCAGCAGTTGCAGGGTAGACGGGTCGCGGCTTACCAGCAGGTTTCGGAAATGTGAAGTCAGTCCCGTGATAAAATGGTTGCCGTCAAATCCTTTTCGAAGAATATCATTGAACGTGAGCAGGCATTCGGCTACTTTATTTTCCAGGAAGAAATCGGTCAGCTTGAAATAATATTCGTAGTCCAGTACGTTCAGGTTCTCAATCACACTTTGGTAGGTGATGTGCCCGTTGGTGAAGCTCACTACCTGGTCGAAGATGGAGAGGGCGTCACGCATACCCCCGTCGGCTTTCTGTGCAATAACGTTCAGGGCTTCCGGTTCGGCTTCGATGTGCTCCTTGCGGGCTACGTTCTCCAGGTGTTCCACCGTATCGTTGACCGTGATGCGGCTAAAGTCGTAAATCTGGCATCGGCTCAGGATGGTGGGAAGAATTTTATGTTTCTCAGTGGTGGCCAGAATGAAAATGGCATGCTGTGGCGGTTCTTCCAGTGTCTTCAGAAAAGCATTGAAAGCGGCGGTAGACAGCATGTGCACCTCATCGATGATGTACACCTTGTACTTGCCGATTTGGGGCGGGATGCGTACTTGCTCAATCAAGGAACGGATGTCTTCGACTGAGTTGTTGGAGGCCGCATCCAACTCATGGATATTATAGGAACGCTGTTCGTTGAAAGCCTTGCATGATTCACATTCGTTGCATGCCTCTCCTTCACTGGTTGGGTGAAGACAGTTGATGGTCTTGGCAAAGATACGGGCGCAGGTGGTCTTTCCTACTCCTCGCGGACCGCAGAACAGGTAGGCATGCGCCAGTTTATGATTGGCAATGGCATTTTTCAGGGTCGTGGTCAATGCACGTTGTCCCACTACGGTATCGAAAGTAGAGGGGCGGTATTTGCGTGCCGATACGATATAATTTTCCATGTGTCGATTCTTTTGTTTGATTCCTTGATATTTCTGCAAATGTACATAAAATCTCTTTCTTGTCATGGGCTTGCTAGGAAATAATTTCTATCTTTGCAAGGGTAATAAAGTGTGTATTTTATGGGTAAACTGGCTAATATATGGGCTTTTATCGGAAGGCATAAGTATTGGGTAACCATCGGTGCTTTTCTGTTGATTATCGGAGTGTTGGATGAAAATAGTCTGATACGCCGCATTGCACATAAACGTGAAATTCATCAGTTGAATACGGAAATAGAGCGTTACCGGAAGCAGTATGAAGAGGATAGCAAATTGCTGAAGGAGATTACCTCCAATAAGGAAGCATTAGAGAAGGTGGCTCGTGAAAAATACCTGATGAAGAAAGAAAATGAGGATATTTTTATTTTTGAAGAAGACAAGTGATGGAATCAAAGATGAAGGATAAACTGGCTGTAGTGGGAGCCATTGTGTTGTTTATTGGCTTGATATTGCAGTTCGTAAAACTGGCATGGGCTCCGTATGTGTATCTCGTAGGGGCTTGTTTGTTTGCCTACGTACAGTTGGTTTCTGATTATAAAGGAAAGAATATCATTATCCGTCGTTTGCGCCGTCAGCAGCTTTTGGGAGCTATGTTGCTGGTGTTGACAGGGGTAATCATGTTGCTGTGGAAACGGAATGAATGGATTGTGTGCCTTACGGTGGCCGCGGTATTGGAACTTTACACGGCATTCCGTATTCCGCAGGAAGAAGCAAAAGAGAATTAATGTAACAGTTTAAATCAAGGAATCATGAAAGAAAGGTATTGGAAATATTCACTGATTGTGTTTATCCTTGGATTGGGGTATTTGCTGTTCCGCCAGGCACAGCCGTTTCTGAACGGTATTTTGGGAGGATTTACGCTTTATTTGCTGTTGCGGAATGTCACTTTCTGGCTTCAGACCAAGATGAAGCCGGCATTGGCTGTATGGCTGGTGACAATTGGAGTGACACTCTTCATTCTGATACCACTTTCTTTGTTTGGCTGGGCACTGGTTAGTCAGGTTTCAAAGATGCACTTTGATACGGAGGCTATCATTCGTCCGGCATGGCATGTGATTGATTTTATCAAAGACCGTACCGGCTTTGATATTTTGTCAGAGAAAAGTCTGTCGTTCTTTGTATCACAAGCTTCTTCCATCGGGCAGTCGGTGATGAGTGGAGTGAGCGATCTGCTGGTTAACTTGTGCGTAGCTATTATGCTGTTGTTCTTTATGCTTTATGAAGGAAAATCTATGGAACACTATGTCTCCACACTGTTGCCTTTTAAGGCAGAGAATAAGATTGAAGTACTGAAGAAAGTGCAGCTGATGGTGCGTTCCAATGCTATTGGTATTCCTTTGCTGGCCATTATCCAAGGATTTATATCATTAGGAGGCTATTTGATTTGCGATGCCCCCAATCCATTTCTAAGTGCCATGTTGACAGCTTTTGCTTCGGTAATTCCTTTGGTGGGTACTGCTTTGGTATGGGTGCCAATCACCATCTACTTCCTGATTGTAGGGAGCTGGGTGAACGCTCTGATGATGCTGGGATATGGGGCTATCATCGTTTCACAGTGCGATAACCTGATTCGTTTCCTGCTTCAGAAAAAAATGGCGGATGTGCATCCGTTGATTACGATTTTCGGTGTAGTGGCTGGTCTTCCTTTATTTGGTTTTATGGGAGTGGTATTTGGTCCGTTGCTCGTATCGCTGTTCCTTCTGTTTGTGGATATGTTCCGGAAAGAATTCTTGCTGGAAGATAACCAATCGGCTACGCCTGATTGATTCGTTCTTCTAGGAATTTCATAATTTCTTCCGCTTGTGCAGGATGGAACCATGTGATTTCCGGGTCTCTCTTGAACCAAGTCATTTGCTTCCGGGAATAAATGCGTGAGTTTTGCTTGATTTTTTCTATCGCAAAAGGAAGTTCCCATTCTCCATCCAGGTAATTGAATATCTCTTTGTAGCCAACGGTATTGAGTGAATTGAGGTGCTTGTAAGCATATACGCTTTTGGCTTCTTCCAGCAATCCTTCTTTTATCATTTCATCTACCCGTTGGTTAATACGCTGGTATAGTTCTTCACGGTCGCGTGTGAGTCCGATTTTGATGATTTGAAACGGACGTTCTTTGGTGTTGCGGGTGCGGAATGAAGTGTAGGTTTTTCCCGTCATATAACAGATTTCAAGTGCATGAATTACCCGCTTAGGGTTTTTCAGGTCTACAATACGGTAATACTCCGGATCAAGTACCCGCAGTTCTGCACAAAGTTGCTCCAGACCTTCACTTTCATAACGGCGCAACATCAGTTCGCGTGTTTCTTTATTCACCGTAGGAATATCGTCTATACCTTTACAGACGGCGTCAACGTACATCATGGAACCTCCAGTCATCACTACTACCGGATGAGTTTTGAATAACTCCTCCAACTTCTTTAGTACTTCCGCCTCGAATTGGGCTGCGCTGTAGTAATCGGTCAGTTCAAGGGTACCTACAAAATAGTGAGGTACTCTCTTCAACTGATTGGGAGTAGGTGATGCTGTACCAATTTTCAGGTCTTTATACAGCTGGCGAGAGTCTGAAGAGATGATAGAGGTATGATACTTTTCGGCAATGGAAAGACTCAATTCTGTTTTTCCTACACCGGTAGGACCAATAAGTACGATAAGGACGGGCTTTTTCATTTGTGTGCGAGTATAGTCGGTAGAAAAAAAAGAAAATGTCATTCTGAGTCAGACCCAGGATGACATTTCTTATATTGTTTTACACTGATGTAACTGCGTGTCAACTCTGTTTAATATTTATCTTCATCATAAGGATTTCCGCTTCCTTCGTTGATGTCAAAACCTTCCGGGTCAAAGTCTTCCATGTCGTAGTCTTGATCGCCATAGAAGTTTTCGTCAAGGTCGAGCGCCGCGTTTGTATTCATTTGTTCGTCAAAATCAATGGTCTGTTGAGGAGCTTCTCCGTTTTTACGAGTGCATACTGCCTTGTCCAAATCTTTCCCAGTGATGATTTCTGAAAGTTCGATGAAGAATACACGTTCAGCGAGCGGGTCAAATACATATATCATCTTCTGTTTTTCATCTTCCAGCAATTCGCTTAAAGGAGTTTCTCTCATGATATATGTATCTTCTTCCGAACTGCCGCTTCCCATGTCTTCCAGGGTTATTTCTGTTTCTTTTTCCCAGTCATCGTCACAAATGAAGAAAGAAGTCATCTGGTCATCTTTGTATCCAGTTGATTTCAGAATAGCTTCGTGCAGGTCGTAGAAAGAAGCTTCAGAGTCGATTTGGATTTCTCTCAAAAAATCATCGACTTCGTCAGATATGATTCTAAATTTGTATACCATTTTCTTTTTGTCTTTTGTTGATGGGGTAAATATACAAAATCTTTTTTATCGGATGATACCGCGCTGTGAGTTTTCCACGAATGAAATGATGTATTCAATTTCTTTGCTCATTGGAACTTCTCGCTTGATTTCTTCTATGGCATCTGTCACCATCTTTCCGCTGTTGTAGATAATACGGTAAGCATTATGGATGTTTTCGATTAATTCGTTGGAGAATCCTCTGCGTCGCAAGCCTACAATATTGATACCACAATAAGCAATCGGGTCACGTCCGGCAATGATGAAAGGCGGGATATCCTTACTAAAACGGCATCCTCCCTGAATCATCACATAGCCTCCTACACGGCAGAACTGGTGCATCAGTACGGAAGCACTTACGATGGCATTATCATCGATGATTACTTCTCCTGCCATTTTAGTCTGGTTGCCAATAATACATCCGCTTCCTACAATCGTGTCATGGGCTACGTGTACTCCTTCCATCAGCAGGTTATTATTACCTACCACGGTTTTACCTTTGGCGGCTGTGCCACGATTGATGGTTACGTTTTCACGAATGGTATTATTATCGCCGATTTCTGCTGTGGTTTCTTCTCCGTGAAACTTCAAGTCTTGTGGAATGGCTCCAATTACTGCTCCGGGGAAAATGCGGTTTCCGTTCCCAATGCGAGAACCATATAATATATTTGCATTGGGCATAATGACGTTATTGTCACCAATGACTACATTTTTATCAATGAAGACAAAAGGGCCTATTTCTACGTTTTCCCCGATTTTAGCTTCTGGGTCTATATATGCTAAAGGACTGATCATGTTACTTGTTTTTTACAATTTGTGCCATAAACTCAGCTTCGCAGACAATTTTTTCACCTACGAAAACGTATCCTTTCATAGTCGATATTCCGCGGCGAATAGGCGCCATCAATTCAACTCTGAAAATTAAAGTATCGCCTGGAACCACTTTCTGACGGAACTTTACGTTGTCTATCTTCAAGAAGTAGGTTGAGTATTTTTCTGGTTCGTCTACTGAGTTTAAAACTAGCAAGCCTCCTACTTGAGCCATTGCTTCGATTTGTAACACACCAGGCATTACAGGTTCTTGCGGGAAATGGCCTTGGAAAAATGGTTCATTAGATGTTACGTTCTTAACACCGACAATATAGTTTGCTCCTATAGCTATGACTTTATCTACCAACTGGAATGGATAACGATGAGGCAGTAATTCTCGAATACGATTTACATCCATTAACGGTTCTTCATTACAGTTGTAAATCGGAGCTTGTATCTCATGCATACGGATTTCTTTCCGCAGCTGACGTGCAAATTTATTGTTAATGGTATGTCCCGGACGTGTAGCAATAATACGTCCTTTAATTGGTTTACCAACCAATGCTAAGTCACCTATAATGTCCAATAATTTATGACGTGCAGGTTCGTTAGGCCATACCAATGGAATATGGTTGATATACCCTAAATGGCTGGCATCCATGTGAGGAACTCCCATTACGTCAGCTAGCTTATCAAAGTTCTCCTGTGTCATTTGTTTTTCGTAAATAACAATGGCATTATCCAGGTCACCTCCTTTGATGAGTCCAGCATTCAGCAACGGTTCAATTTCACGAACAAACACAAAAGTACGTGCTGAAGCAATTTCTGTAGGGAAGCACTCCATATTTTCCAACGTAGCATATTGGTTGGTCAATATTTTAGAGTCGTATGAAATCAGTGTATTGACGCTGAACTTGTCATCAGGAAGTACAATGATAGAAGAACCTGTTTCTTCATCACGGAATTCAATCTTTGACTTGATGATGTAATAGTCTTTCGGAGCAGCTTGTTCTTCGATGCCTACGCGCTTGATGCATTCTACGTATGCTTTGGCACTTCCATCCAAAATAGGAAATTCTGGCCCGTCGACTTGAATCAAGCAGTTATCTATACCTGCTGCGTATAATGCAGCTAACGCATGTTCTACGGTACTAACTTTTACCCCGTTTTTTGCTAAAACTGTTCCACGGGTTGTGTCTACCACATTTTCTGCTACAGCATCTAATATGGGCTGGTCGTCCAAATCAATTCGCTGTATCTTATACCCGTAGTGCTCTGGGGCAGGATTGAACGTAACGGTCAGTTTAACTCCCGTATGGAGTCCCTTTCCATTGAGTGAAAAGCTGCCTTTTAAGGTTTGTTGTTTCAACATGGGTTTATTTATTTAGTTGTTTCTTTAATTCTTCAATTTCCTTTTGCAGGCGTCCGAGTTCTACGTACATATCCGGTAATTTTTTATAGATAGCGGCAGAACGAGCGAACTGTTTCGGGTCAATTGCTGGGTAACCCATTAATGTAGTGTTTGATTTTGTGTTTCCTGGAATACCAGACTGTGCTCCTACATTGACATGGTCTCCCACCTTGATGTGTCCTGCAACTCCTACTTGACCTCCAAACATACACCATTCGCCAATTTTTGCAGAGCCTGCAATTCCTACTTGTGATGCCATGACTGTGTGCTTCCCGATTTCCACGTTGTGGGCAACCTGTATTAGATTATCAAGTTTAACTCCTTGTTTAATGAGGGTATGTCCCATTGTGGCTCGGTCAATACAAGTATTTGCACCAATTTCTACATTGTCTTCTAATACAACAATGCCTATTTGTGGAATCTTCTCATAGCCTTCAGCTCCGGGAGCAAAGCCAAATCCGTCAGCACCAATTACAGCTCCGGCATGAAGAATACAGTTGTTCCCAATTCTACAATCCTGATAGATAGTTACGTGCGGATAAATAATCGTATTCATGCCTATTTTTACATTGCTTCCGATTGTTGCTTGTGGATGTATGCATACATTATCCCCGATTTCTGCACCTTCCTCGATACAAGCAAATGGACCAATGTATACATTCTTTCCGATTTTTGCACTTTCTGCAATGAAAGCTAACGAACTTACACCTTGTTTTTTAGGAATACTCATTTCGTATAAAGCCATGAGTTTGGCCAGACTCTCATATGCATTATCCACTTTGATGAGTGTGGTCTGCAACTCATGTTCTGGTTCGAAATCTTTATTTACCAATACAATGGAAGATTTCGTATCGTAGATATAATGAGTGTACTTTGGATTAGACAGAAAGGATAATGCGCCTGGTACACCTTCTTCTATTTTTGCAAAGGTATGTACGGTGGCATTTTCATCACCAACTATTATTCCTTGGATGTATTCCGCAATTTGCTTAGCTGAGAACTCCATATTAGTTATCTTTAATTCCTTTGTTTTCCTTGGTTGTTCTTCAATATTTAGTCGCCTAAAAAAAGCATACTTACTACTTAATTATGCAAATTACGTATTTTTTTTTTACATATCAGTGAAAAAACACAATTATTTGCCTGAAAAGGCCATTAATTTTCGTTGCTCTTGTGTGTGAACAGCTTTGGGACTTGTTTTTGTACATAAAAAAGAAGCACAAAAATCTCTGACGAAATCTTTGTACTTCTTTGTATGTGGAAACTAATTGTTTCTTAAAGAATAGCAGCGAGCTCTTTTTCCATTTGCTGTTGTACCTTTTTAGCTTCTTCCGCAGCTACATTGGCAAAGTTTTCTGTTTTGTCAGCATAAATTATGGCGCGACTTGAATTAACGATTAATCCGCACTCTTTAGTCATACCGTATTTGCAGACTTCTTCCAGTGAACCACCCTGGGCACCGATACCAGGTACCAGCAAGAAGTGGTTTGGAACGATTTTGCGGATATCTTCAAACATACGTCCCTGGGTAGCACCTACCACATACATCATGTTCTGGTCGTTAGCCCATTCTTGTGACTTGCGTAATACTTTCTCGAACAGGCGTTCACCTTCTGTATCAGTAGTCAATTGAAAATCGTGTGAGCCTTTGTTGGAAGTCAGTGCCAGTAGGATAACCCATTTACCTTCGTAAGTAAGGAATGGAGTTACGCTGTCTTCTCCCATGTAAGGAGCTACGGTTACAGAATCAATATTCAGTTCTTCAAAGAACGTACGGGCATACATAGCTGAAGTGTTACCGATGTCTCCACGTTTTGCATCAGCAATGATGAACTGGTCTGGATAGTTCTTCTTGATGTATTCAACGGTTTTTTCGAATGCAATCCAACCTTTCACACCCATACTTTCATAAAAAGCCAAGTTGGGTTTATAAGCGATACAGTAGGGAGCTGTCGCATCAATGATAGCTTTATTGAATGCGAAAATCGGATCTTCTTCTTTCAGAAGGTGTTCCGGGATTTTCTTTATATCAGTATCAAGTCCTACACACAAAAAAGATTTTTTCTTTTTGATGTTTTCAAATAATTCATGTTTGTTCATGACACGTTTATTTTAATGGTAATAATGTATTCTTTTGTACGCGGGGTGGGATAAAATCGTACATGCGTATTTATAATTCGCTCTCTTTTAATCGTTCTGCATTTTCAGCTACAATCAGGTGGTCGATGCAATCCTGAATGTCACCGTCCATGAAGGCGGCTAGGTTGTAGATGGTATAATTGATGCGGTGATCAGTGATACGTCCTTGTGGATAGTTGTAAGTACGTATCTTAGCTGAACGGTCACCAGTACTTACCATGGTTTTACGTTTGGAAGCAATGTCGTCAATGTACTTTTGGTGTTCCTTGTCATAAATAAATGTACGCAAACGACTGAGAGCACGTTCCTTGTTCTTCGGCTGGTCGCGAGTTTCCGTACATTCTATGAGGATTTCTTCTACGATACCGGTGTTGGGGTTTTTCCAGTTGTAACGTAAGCGTACGCCTGATTCTACCTTGTTGACATTCTGACCTCCGGCACCACCGCTTCGGAATGTATCCCATTTGATTTCACCTTCGTTGATTTCTACATCGAATGGCTCGGCTTCGGGAAGTACGGCTACCGATGCAGCCGAGGTGTGTACACGTCCCTGAGTTTCAGTTGCAGGAACTCGCTGTACGCGGTGTACACCAGATTCATATTTCAGTGTACCGTATACTTTTTCACCTGTTACCGAACAGATAATTTCTTTAAAGCCACCCGCAGCTCCTTCGTTGGCGCTGGATACTTCCAGTTTCCATCCTTTTGATTCGCAGTATTTGGAATACATGCGGAACAAATCGCCTGCAAAGATAGCAGCTTCATCACCTCCCGTACCACCACGGATTTCCAGAATGGCATTTCGGTCATCTTGCGGGTCTGCCGGTACTAACAATAATTTTATTTCTTCTTCCAGTTCCGGAATACGAGCTTCACAGGAGGCCGCTTCTTCACGAGCCATTTCTTTCATCTCCGGATCGTTCTCGCTCATCATCATTTTGGCTTCTTCCAAGCCGTTGAGACATTGAAGGTACTCCTTGCGGGCAGCCATCAGGTCGCCCAGCTCTTTGTATTCTTTGGTCAGTTTGACGTATCGTTTTTGGTCAGCTATCACGTTTGGGTCTGTAATTAGTGTGGACACTTCTTCAAAGCGTGATACTAAGCCTTCTAATTTTTCTAATAATGTATTGTTTTCTGCCATTCTAGTGGAATGCTTATACAGTTGGGTTATTGAAAAGGTAGTTATTTACCATAATCTACCATAGGCTATCCAAGTAAAGAAAATGAATACTATGAATCCAAGCAAGATAAGAGGTAAATCTCTTTGGGTTTTCCATTGAAAATCTTTAATACCAAAGTATTTCCCAAAAACATATGAAGAGGCGAATCCTGGTATCCCGAAACTTATCGTTTTAAGAATAGGGGAGTCAAATTTTATGCTAAGATAGGTAAGGATACAGTATAAAACAAGTAGGCCGATTCCTATAAGACATCCCTTCTTTTCTTGTGGCTTCATAAATATAATAATGGGGCAGGTTGGTAATAAATTCCCTGCGCCCATCTATGTTCGGTCATTAATATTTGAATTCTCCAAATTCAGAACGGATAATCAGTTCCTTGTGGTCACTTTCTTCGATGCGTCCGATAATCTGTGCGTCGATATTGAACGACTTGCTGATTTCAATTACTTGTTCTGCATGTTCCGGTGACAAGTAAACTTCCAGACGGTGTCCCATGTTGAATACCTTGTACATTTCGTCCCATTCGGTGCCGCTTTGTTCTTTAATTGTACGGAACAAAGGAGGAACAGGGAAGAGGTTGTCTTTGATGACACGGCAATTGTCGCTTACGAAGTGCAATACTTTTGTCTGTGCACCACCTGAGCAGTGAACCATACCATGGATTTCCGGACGTAGGGCATCCAGCAATTTCTTAACCACCGGGGCATAAGTACGTGTCGGAGAAAGAACCAGTTTACCAGCATCCAGTGGAGAGCCTTCTACGGCATCCGTCAGTTTCAGTTTACCGCTATAGACCAATTCTTCTGGTACAGCTTTGTCGTAGCTTTCCGGATATTTTTCAGCCAGGTATTTGCTGAATACATCATGACGGGCACTGGTCAGACCGTTGCTTCCCATACCGCCGTTATATTCTTTTTCATAAGTAGCCTGACCATAAGAAGCCAGACCGACGATTACGTCACCCGGGCGGATATTGGCATTGTCGATGACATCGGCACGTTTCATACGGCAAGTTACCGTACTGTCTACAATAATCGTACGAACCAAGTCGCCTACATCGGCAGTTTCTCCACCTGTAGCATATACGCCGACACCCATTTCGCGAAGTTCAGCCAATAACTCATCTGTTCCGTTGATGATGGCAGAAATCACTTCTCCTGGTACAAGCAGCTTGTTACGGCCGATGGTAGAAGATACTAAGATGTTATCTACCGCTCCTACGCACAACAAGTCATCGATGTTCATAATCAATGCATCCTGTGCGATACCCTTCCATACAGATAAGTCACCGGTTTCTTTCCAGTACAAATAAGCCAGTGAAGACTTGGTTCCGGCTCCGTCGGCATGCATGATGTTGCAGTACTCCGGGTCACCTCCTAAAATATCAGGAATGATTTTACAGAATGCTTTTGGGAAAATACCTTTGTCAATGTTCTTGATAGCGTTATGTACATCTTCTTTAGATGCAGATACGCCGCGCTGCATGTATCGTTGATTGCTCATGAGTATAGTAAGTTTGTTTGTTTCAATTGAATGTGCAAATTTAGTGATTATTCCTTTTATTACCATGCGTTTCGGGATAAAATCAGTACACCGTCACTCCGGAAGGGGTAATTGTGCCGTCAGGAGCTAACAGGCTGAATCGGAAAAAGCCTTTTCCCGTTTTCAGAGGAATGTCTTTCTCCGGCTGGATTGTACGGAGAATCTCCATGCCTGTGGCGTCACTCACAATGAGCATATATCCGCTTGGGATAGCTGGAAAACTTCCGTAATAAATCACAGGCTTGTCTTTAGTCAGTACGTTTAAAGCCAGTGGGATGCTTTCATATCCAAAACGGTTTACGGCTGTAACCGCCCAATAGACACCTCCCTTTGTAGACAAATCCGGCACAAAAGTGTATTGACAACTGTCCGTACGCGTAATAATCAGGTTTTGAGCTTTCTCTGTATTTACCGGATAAGTTGCGGATGCATAAATCCGGTAATAAACTCCTCCCGGCAAAGATGGGGATGCCTTCCAACTCATTTCGATATTGTTTCCTTTTAATACTAAAGAAGGAGAAGTCGGCTGAGAAGGAAGATTGCCTTTTGTCCATCGCATGGGAGGCACTACTGCCGGGTAGGTGTAAAAATGGCTCGTCAGTTCATCCAGTATTCCTTTGGTATTCTCCAGCATGAATTTGTTACGGAAATACGCCTGTCCATTCAATCCTATTCTTCGGGAGAAGTAAATCTGGCGTATGATTTCATCTACTTTCCAGTTCTGCTCTTTAGGGTGAAGAAAATAGATTCCCAGTCCGGGTACGACCCAACGTTCATTCTTGTTTTCTTTCCAGTCGAGTGCAAAAGGGTAGAAGTGATTTCCCTGGAAATACATCATGGGGAAAAGCGCATCCTGAATACCATCATTCAGCCACTTTTGCGCATCCTGATATACTGTGCTGTATGCGTTCCATCCAAAGGATGAATAACGCCGTGTGTCGTTGAATTTCCCGATGGGGGAACTGCTGACTTTTACCCACGGCTTCAGTTGTTTTACTTCCGCGTAAATTCGTGCGACAATGCGGGTAATGTTATCCCGTCTCCATTGCTTGAGCTCCTGCTTTTTTCCATATTTCCGATAGGTTTCTTTGTCCGGGAACTTTTCGCCCTGCTCCGGATAGCGGATATAATCCAAATGGATGCCGTCAATGTCATAGCGACTTGTGATTTCCTTGGCTATCCGGATCAGGTAATCGGCTGTTCCTGGATTTCCGGGGTCAAGGTACCAGCTCCCATTGAACTGCTTGCAGAGTGCCGGTTGTTTTTTTACTACACAGTTCTTTCCCAACAACGTTACTTGGCGCTTGTTTCCGATAGGAATACACACCAGCCATGCATGAAGTTCCAGTCCTCGTTTGTGACATTCTTCTATTGCAAATTGCAGTGGGTCATATCCGGGGTTCTTGCCGGTATGTCCTGTAAGACTTTCTGCAAAGGTCTCAATTGCAGAAGGGTAGATAACGTCTCCCCGAAGACGGGTTTGAAAAAGTACAGTATTGAAATTAGCTGCCTTTAAGGCATCAAGTTGCCGGATCAGCTCATTTTTCTGTGCTTCAATTCCCTTGGCCGAATTCGCTTTCCGTGTAGGCCAGTCCATTCCTCCAAGAGTGGTCAGCCAGGTGGCGCGTATTTCCTCTTTAGGCTGAGCTTGTAAGGAAAGCAAGCTGCTTATAAATAGAAGACCGATTAATAGTATGCGCATATCTTTTAAATGTTTGTGCAAATATACATATAAATTACGGATATGTAGAGAAAGAAGATAATAAGCCGGAAGAAGAGGTGAAAGAATGAGGGTTTTGGAGTAAATTTTTCTTGAAAATAGTAATGGTTTGTTTCTTTTTATTACTTTTGTGCGATAATAAAAGATAAATTGATAGATATGATAACGTTTACTCTCGCATTGGTATTATTGGTGGTGGGATATTGGGTTTATGGAAAGTACGTCAATTCCTTGTTTGCTCCTGATTCCACACGTAAAACGCCGGCTTTGACAATGGCCGACGGGGTGGATTTTATTCCCCTTCCCACATGGAAAATTTTTATGATTCAGTTTTTGAACATAGCTGGACTCGGACCTATTTTCGGAGCGATAATGGGGGCGCAGTTTGGTACGGCTTCTTATTTGTGGATTGTGTTCGGTACGATTTTCGCCGGAGCCGTACACGATTTTTTGTCCGGAGCTTTATCGTTGCGTAACAATGGAGAAAGCCTTCCGGAAATTATCGGTCGCTATTTAGGAAGCCGGACTAAAAAAGTGGCCTGTGTGTTTACCGTCTTGCTGATGATTCTGGTTGGTGCGGTCTTTGTTTCAGGACCTGCAGAGCTGCTGGCCGGTATGACTCCTTCTGCGCTGGATGTGTATTTCTGGATGGTCGTGATTTTTTTGTATTACATTTTGGCGACTATGCTTCCTATTGATAAAATCATCGGACGCATTTATCCTTTATTTGCCTTTGCCTTGCTGTTTATGGCTGTAGGCATCCTTGTTATGCTGTATGTCAAAAGTCCGGCCTTACCTGAAATGTGGGAGGGATTTGGTACGAAGTACGAGAAGAACCCGATTTTCCCAATGATGTTTATCTCCATTGCATGTGGAGCTATCAGCGGTTTTCATGCTACCCAGTCGCCTTTGATGGCGCGTTGCATTACAAATGAAAAGCACTGCCGTCCGATTTTCTATGGAGCGATGGTAACGGAAGGAATTGTGGCACTTATCTGGGCTGCAGCGGCAACTTATTTCTTTCAGGAGAACGGTATTGTGGATAAAGTGACTGGAGTAGCTTATTCTGGGGCTAAGGTTGCTACGGATATATCAAAAGACTGGTTAGGTGCATTCGGTGGAATTTTGGCCATATTGGGAATTGTGGCGGCTCCTATTACTAGTGGTGATACCGCCTTGCGTTCGGCACGTCTGATTGTGGCAGACTTTTTTCATGTAGAACAGCGCTCTATCGCTAAGCGTCTTTTCATTTGTATCCCCATATTCTTGGTTACTATCTTGTTGTTGGTGTACAGCTTTGGAGATGCGGAAGGATTCAAGATTATCTGGCGATATTTTGCCTGGTGTAATCAGACCTTGTCAGTCTTTACCTTATGGGCCATTACGGTCTGGTTGGTTTGTGCACGAAAAAACTATTGGGTAACCTTGATACCGGCTCTGTTTATGACTTGTGTTTGTGCCACATATATTCTCATTGCTCCCGAAGGGCTGGCCTTGTCGGCCGAAGTGGCTTATCCTGTCGGATTGTGTTGTGCATTGGTGGCTGCGGTCTGGTTTGTATGCTGGTTCCGCCGGATACGTTCCTTATAAAGAATTGTTTGGCTGTTCTATAGATTATGTATAATTTTGCGGGCAGTAAAGATAAAAGTAATTTCCAATGAAAAAAAGATGCTTTTTAATGTGGGTCATGATGGCCGCTTCGGCAGGAGTAATGGCTCAGAAAGAAGGTTTTGGTTATAAATTTTATGGACAGGTGCGGACCGACTTATTCTATAATAGCCGTTCCAACTCAGAAACTGTCGACGGACTTTTTTACATGTATCCTAAGGATGTAGCTCCTGATGCGGACGGCAAGGATTTGAATGCTAAACCAGATGGTAACTTCTATACATTATATACCAGATTGGGAGTGGATGTGACCGGACCTACCTGGGGAAAGGCAAAGACTTCGGCAAAAGTGGAAGTCGATTTCCGTGGTTCGGGTACCACTTATTCTTTGTTCCGTATTCGTCACGTGTATTTCAACCTTGATTGGGGAAAGTCGGCTCTGCTGGTTGGACAAACATGGCATCCTTTGTATGGAGATGTAGCTCCTGAAATTTTGAACTTGAACATGGGAGCACCTTATCAGCCTTTTAGTCGTGCACCGCAGGTTCGTTACCGGTTTACGAACAAAAATTTCAAGCTGACAGCCGCTGCTATATGGCAGTCACAATATTTGTCGGTAGGACCTTCTTCAAACGAGGCTGGAGCCGTTACTACGACTAAAAGCCAGAGCTTTATGAAGAACGGTTGCTTGCCTGAGTTTTATTTGGGTATGGATTACAATCGTCCCGGATTGCTTGCTGGGGCTGGTGTGCATGTGTCTTCCATGTCTCCCCGCACGCAGTCGGTATTAAATAAGCATATTTATAAGGTAAGCGAACGGGTGACAGGAGTTTCAGCTGAGGCACATGTAAAATATGTGCACCGCCGTTTCTTGCTGGCAGCCAAGAGCGTGTTAGGGTCAAACCTGACGCAGACCAGTACAATTGGCGGGTATGGTATTACGTCTACCGACTCTCGCACGGGTGAACAGGAGTATACTCCTTTGCGTGTATCGCATACATGGGTAAATATGATGTATGGAAGTAAGTTCCGTGGAGGAATTTTTGCCGGATATCTCAAAAACTTGGGGGCGTCGAAGAATGTGACCGGAGTATTGGGTACAGGGACAAATATTGATCAGTTGAATACCTTGGGAGCCGAACTGACTTATAACCGTCCGAACTGGAAGTTAGGAGCGGAATATACTTGGACCGGAGCATGGTATGGCGATTATACTGATAAGGCCAGAGTTACTGATACTCATTTGGTAAAAAATAACCGTATTGTTCTTACAGCTTTGTTCCAGTTCTAATCTGGATTAAGTTATAATGGAATAGCGAGAAGATGGCAATGTGGCGCCACTTCTCGCTATTTTATTATTCCGCTTTTTGTTTATATAGTTTGTCTAAATCAATGCTGGGTGTTTCTTTGTGAAGTAAGATAGTAGCGGATACCTCGTTAGCCTGAAAATTTTCCACATTTGATAACCGATTGATAAACTGACGTACCGTATCTACTTTTACATTCTCAACAAATACATTACGGATTGGTAATCGGGCATCTCCTTTTAGTTCATAAATGGCATCAGCCGACTGGCAATGGATATTCTTTACATGTATCCCGTCTATTCGTGTGATACGTGCTTCATAAGTTGGAACCAAGTCTTTCCATTGGTATAATACGTCGGTATCTACTTCAAATGTACGAAGCATATCTCCAGCTTCGATGTCTTCCAAGTAAATATTTTCGATGAATCCCCCGCGACGATGGTTTGTTTTTAAGAAAAACAAGCGATGTACATTCTGTGGGGCTTTACAGCGGGTCATGTAGATGTTGCGTACTCCTCCGGAAATTTCACTTCCGATTCCGAGCAGGGTATGTCCATTGAGGATGTCACAATCCCGGACGACGATATTTTCGCTAGGTGTGTTAAGCCGCCATGCGTCCTGGTTACGGCCGGCTTTGATGACTACTGCATCATCTCCCTGGTCGAACTTACAGTTCTCAATCAGAAAATTCCGGCTCATTTCCAAATCGATTCCGTCATTGTTGTGTCCATGAGCCTGCACATCGAGATGACGTACTACACCGCTGTTACACAAATAGAGGTGGATGGTCCAAAAAGGACTTTGGCGGATGTGAAAATCTTCTAATAATATATTTTTGCAGCGGTTAAAATGAATGAGGTGTGGTCGGAGATGATTTTCTCCTTTTACCATTTGACGCTGTTTTACAGGTACATCTGTTGACCCCATGGAATATAATTGTCTTAATGCGTTTAAATGGGCTTCCGGACGTTTAAACCATGTACGCCAGGTATCCATGACCGGGGCCAGTGTTCCTTTTCCGGAAATACCTACATTTTCGCATTCAAATGCATAGATAAGTGGGGAGTAGTTGTAACATTCCAGTCCTTCCCAGGAAGTCATTACGGCTGGAAGGTAATCATTGGGATTGTCGGAGAACCTGACCACAGCTCCTTCTTCCAGAAAAAGATTGACATGGCTTTTGAGATGAATAGGTCCGGTGAACCATTCTCCAGCAGGAACTACCACTCGTCCGCCTCCGGCACGGTTACATGCTTCAATTGCTTTGGCAAATGCCTGGGTGTTTAGATGATTGTTCCCTTTTCTTGCTCCATATTTTGTAATGGGGAACTCTTTATTGGGAAATGTGCATAAGTATACGGAGTCCATGGGGAAAGGAGCTTCCACATGTACAGGTTGTACGTGCACCTTTTGTGCTGAGGTTGTATACGCCATCAGGCTTGCTACAAAAATAGGAAGTAATGTTCTGCTTCTCATGGTAATATATTAATTAGGATATCTTTGGTAGCAAAGAAACTTATTCTTTTTGAAATAAATCAGGTGTGAATGTCCTTATAAATGTATTTTTGTACGATATTCTATGATTCCGTACGTTTGTCTGCATTCTGTTTGGTAATAAGCCTCTAATTTTGCCTTTACAATAACCTAAGATGAAAATGTATGAAAACAAAGCGATTCCTGAATATTAGTCTTGCCAGCCTGTTTTTGGTAAATATGGCTTATGCACAAGATTACCAGTTTGATTTTAGTGAGAAGAAAAAAGTAGAGAAGGGGGTGATTCAAATCTCTTCAGATTCCATATATCCTTGTGAGGGTGGTTACGGGTATGATTTTTTACCTGCACCAGCGAAGAAAAGTAACGAGCCTTTTTTCTTTTCAGTAGACGTTCCTGATGGAAACTATTTGGTAACAGTAACTTTAGGCAATGCCCGGAAAGCAGGATCTACCACGGTGCGTGCGGAGTCCAGACGTTTGTTCCTGGAGAATATACCAACTCGGAAGGGAGAGTTTCTGACCTATCGTTTTGCTGTAAATAAGCGTAATACAGTAATAGCAGATGGCGAAAAAGTACAGATTAAGGAACGGGAAAAGAATAAATTGAACTGGGATGATAAGTTGACATTTGAGTTTAATGGAGATGCTCCCTGTTTGGCTAGTCTGAAAATTGAGCCGATAAATGATGTGGTGACCGTTTTTTTAGCAGGTAACTCTACTGTAGTAGACCAGGATAATGAGCCATGGGCTAGCTGGGGACAGATGATTCCGCGCTTTTTTGATGAACATGTATGTTTTGCAAACTATGCGGAAAGTGGTGAACGTGCCGATACCTTTATTAAAGCTGGTCGTTTGAAGAAAGCTTTAACTCAGATGAAAAAAGGGGATTATATGTTTATTGAGTTTGGACATAATGACCAGAAGTTAAAAGAGCCTGGCAAGGGAGCCTATTATTCATTTGCCAGCAATTTGAAATATTTTGTAGATGTAGTACGTGCAAAAGGGGGAATTCCGGTTTTTGTGACTCCTACCCAACGTCGTTCATTTGATAATTCTGGTAAAATACAGGAAACACACGAAGACTATCCTGATGCAATGCGTTGGGTTGCTCAGCGTGAGGGAGTGCTGGTGATAGAATTGCATGACATGACCCGTGTGTTTTATGAAGCTATGGGGGTAGAACCTTCTAAAAAAGCTTTTGTACATTATCCGGCAGGAACTTATCCGAACCAAACGAAGGATCTGGCTGATAATACCCATTTCAATCCTTATGGAGCTTATGAAATTGCTAAATGTGTGATTGAAGGTATTAAGCAGTTGAATCTTCCCTGGGTTAAATATTTGAGAGATGATTATCATCCGTTTAATCCGGCAGCACCTGATCGGGTAGATACGTTTAAGTGGAATGACAGTCCTTTCACAGAGGTTGAAAAACCTGATGGAAACTGATTTTTGTAAGTTGGTTGAATATTATAAGTTTTAATAGGTATACTAACAATATTTAGGGTAGAGAGAAAAAGGGCGAACCGGTATGCATCCGGCTCGCTCTTATGCTTTTAACAGACATGTTTCTGTACAAAAGCACATGATTGTGTACGATATTCCATGTAGGTATAATCTCTTTGTGCTATCTTTGGCAAGTTAAAAAAAACATTTAGATATTGTATATGAAAAAACACATAATGTGGGGAGTCTGGTTGCTGGGGGCAACCTGCTTTTCTTTTTCTGCTTATGCGCAAAATAAGGTGAAAGCGCCAATGGAAGATGTTAACCAGGTCGTAGATTTGACTCTGGATAGTTTGAATAAGGCTAAAACGGTTCGTCCGGTTGCGGGGTCTACCCGTAAGGGGGATAATCCTGTACTTTTCTTGGTAGGAAATTCAACGATGCGCACCGGAACGTTAGGCAATGGAAATAACGGACAGTGGGGATGGGGATATTTCTTCCATGAATATTTTGATGAAAATAAGATTACAGTTGAAAACCATGCGTTGGGTGGAACCAGTAGCCGTACATTTTATACTCATTTGTGGAAAGATGTCCTGAAAGGAGTAAAAAAAGGTGACTGGGTTATTATCGAATTGGGACATAACGATAACGGACCGTATGATAGCGGCCGGGCACGTGCGTCTATTCCTGGCATTGGTAAAGACAGTCTCGAAGTAACAATTAAGGAGACAGGAGTTAAGGAAACAGTGTATACTTATGGCGAATATATGCGTCGTTATATTCGTGAAGTCAAGGCCAAAGGAGCTCATCCAATTCTTTTTTCTCTTACTCCGCGCAATGCTTGGGAGGATAAGGACAGTACCATAATAACTCGTGTAAATAAGACTTTTGGTTTGTGGGCCAAGCAAGTGGCTAAAAAAGAACATGTACCTTTTATTGACCTTAATGAGATAACAGCTCGTAAATTTGAGACTTTTGGCAAGGAAAAGGTAAAATATATGTTCTACTTGGATCGCATTCATACCAGTGTGTTTGGAGCACGGGTAAATGCTGAATCTGCCGCCGAAGGAATTCGTGAATATAAAAAACTGGAACTGGCTCGTTACCTGAAACCGGTCGAAAAAGATACAGTTACAGGATCAACCCGAAAGAAAGGTTGTCCGGTGTTATTTACTGTAGGTGACAGTACGGTACGTAACCAGGACAAAGACGAGAATGGTCAGTGGGGATGGGGAAGCGTGATTGCCGAACTGTTTGACTTAAATAGAATTTCTGTAGAAAATTGTGCGAAAGCGGGTCGTAGTGCGCGTACTTATTTGGAGGAAGGTCGCTGGGATAAAGTTTATAATGCCTTGCAACCTGGCGATTTTGTATTGATTCAGTTTGGACATAACGATGCTGGAGCTATTAATACCGGAAAGGCGCGTGCCGAACTTCCGGGAGCTGGAGAAGAAAGTAAAGTCTTTCTAATGGAAGCCACTAAAACTTATGATGTCGTGTATACATTTGGCTGGTATTTGCGTAAATTTATCCGCGATGTTCAAGAAAAAGGAGCTATCCCTATTGTGCTGAGTCATACGCCACGTAATATGTGGGATAATAATGAGATACAGCGTAATACTACGTCTTTTGGAAAATGGACACGGGAAGCTGCTGAAGCTACAGGTGCGTATTTTATTGATTTGAATAAGTTGTCAGCAGATAAATTGCAGCAGATAGGTTATGAACAAGGCCTGAAGTATGTAGCTCCTTATTTCTGTAAAGACCATACACATACATCATTGAAAGGAGCGCACTTGAATGCGCAAAGCATTGCAGAAGGTTTGAAAGAAACAGATTGCACATTGAAAAACTACTTAAAATAAATGGAGGTACTATGAAACGTGAAGCTTTTAAAATGTTCCTGAAACCAGGATTTGAAAAAGAGTATGAAAAACGTCATGCAGCTATCTGGCCGGAATTGAAACAGATGTTGTCTGAAAATGGGGTGTATGATTATTCTATTTATTGGGATAAAGATACCAATATCTTGTTTGCTTGCCAGAAAACGAAAGGTGAAGAATCTTCACAGGATATGGGAAATAACCCGATTGTGCAGAAATGGTGGGATTATATGGCCGACATTATGGAAGTAAATCCTGACAATTCTCCGGTTACCATTCCTTTGCCAGAGGTTTTCCACATGGATTAAGCAGGTAATTCAATACAAAGAATGAAAAAAGTGCATGGCTTTTTTAGTGATGCACTTTTTTTATATTTTTGCAAATAATTTATACAAAATAAGGCGGAATGAACAGGTTATTCTTCTTCGTATTCTTTTTAATAGTATCGTGTGTAGAAGGTATTAAGGCTTCGGTGGATGTACGTTCCACTCGTTTTACAACTACATCTGGACTAGGGAACAATTCGGTCAGATATATGTATCAGGACAGTAAGGGATTTATCTGGATGGGTACCCTTAATGGCCTTAGTCGTTTTGATGGAACTTCTTTTGTTACATTCCGTCCTCGAAAAGGAAATAAACCCTCCTTGCCGGATCATCGTGTACAGGAAATAGTAGAGGATCAAAATTGTTTCTTATGGATAAAAACAACTGGCGAGCTGGTAGGATGCTACGATTTGAAAAAAGACTGTTTTGTAGATTTTACGGGGAGTGGTGAATATTTACGTCATTATTGGAATGTCTATTTTGTCAATAAAAATGAAGCTTGGGTAACGGGAGAAAGAGAAGGATGTCGGTTAATACGTTATCAGAAGGACCGTACTTTTACCTCAATTGCTTTCGATACTCGTAATGGGCTTGCGTCAAATCTTATTCGCGATTTGAGGGTGGGTGCAGAAGGCTGGGTCTGGATTGCCACAGGAAAAGGACTTTATTATTGGGATGGAAAGAAACTCCATGCGGTAGATGAGCGTATGGAGTTTAGGAAAATAGCAGTTTATGGGCAGAAAACCTATTTTTTGGCAAATAAAGGAGGGGTTTATACTTTTCGGAATGGGGCACTAAAAAAGGAAGTTTCTATTGAAGGAGATTTTACTTATTATGATAACCTGATATTAGGTAAGAAATGGCTGATTTTTAGTGGTACCAGCACGTGGTGTTTTGACTTTGATACGAATGCTTTGACTTTGGCCGAAGAGGCACTTCAAATAAAAAGAGCGAAGGTTATTAAAGATAATAGAGGAGAATCGTGGGTTTATGGAAATAATGGAGTGCTGACTTGGATTGACTCACAATCGGGGAAGGTGACACCTTTTTTATTGATGCCGGAAGAGAAACGCAATTATGTGGATCGGGAACGTTATTATGTGGTACACGATTCACGTGGAATTATTTGGATTGGAACTTATGGAAACGGTCTGTTTGTATATGATGTGGCAAACGGACAAATGAAACATATCGTGGCCGACTCAGACAATACGCAAAGTCAGATTGGCTCAGATTTTCTGCAATGTGTCATAGAAGACCATTCTGGCAATATATGGGTAAGTTCTGAATATACGGGTGTGTCCCGTTTGGAAGTCTTGAATGAAGGTACGCTTCGTATTTTCCCGGCTGGAGAAGGGAAGTTTAATCGTTCGAATACGGTGCGTACCTTACATCGTCGTTCTTCGGGAGATATTATTCTTGGAACCCGTGATGGAAAAATGTATGCATATGATTCACATTTGAATAACAAGAAGGAAGAAACTGCTTATGGGAGTAATATTTATGCAGTAGTGGAGGATATGGATGGAGTTCAATGGTATGCTTCGCGTACGAAAGGACTGATAGTAGGTAATCATGTGTACACACATAATCCTTCTGATTCGTCTTCTTTGGGGTCAAATCAAGTCTTTTGTTTGTTGAAAGACAGCAAAAACCGTATATGGGTTGGAACTTTTGAAGGGGGGCTTGATTTGGCTATTCCGGGTAAGACGGGTTATAGTTTCCGCCATTTTTTAACTTCCACTTACGGACAGCGTCAGGTTCGGGTGATTTTTGAAGATAATAACCGTTGGATATGGGTTGGAACCAGTGAAGGTGTTTATGTGTTCCATCCAGATAAGCTGTTGAAAGATCCTTCTGCTTATTATAGCTATACCTTTGATAACGGAATGCTGAGAAGTAACGAAATCCGGAGTATTGCTTCTGACGGAAAAGGGCATATCCTGGTAGCAGAATCGGGAGCCGGATTTTCGGTTTGTTCTCTTCCGAAAAACGGGGATTATAGTCAACTGAAGTTTGAGCATTTTGGACTGGAAGATGGTTTGGTTAACGGAATGGTACAAACTTTTGTGCCGGATATGAATGGTAAAATATGGATTACCACAGAATTTGGTGTTTCTTGTTTTGATATACTTCGTAAGACGTTCGAGAATTATTTTTTCTCTATAAATATGCTGGGCAATGTGTATGCCGAGAATTGTGGACTAAGTTTGGATGACGGTCGTATTGCCTTTGGTACAAACTATGGATTGACGGTGATTGATCCGCGTAGAGTGAAACATCCGGAAAGTAAAACGAAAGTTACATTTACAGATTTGCGGTTGAATGGCATTTCTGTCAGTCCCGATGAACCGGATTCTCCCTTGGATATGTCTTTGGCTTATGCCTCAGAGGTGAATTTACAGTATTATCAAAGCTCTTTTGTGGTAGAGTTTTCTACGTTTGACTATTCGGGAGCTGGAGGTTCTAAATTCAGTTACAAGCTTGAAAACTATGATAAGGGGTGGAGTGTTCCTTCGTCCTTGAACTTTGCTGCTTACAAAAATCTTTCTCCCGGGACCTATTATCTTCATGTAAAAGCGTCTGATGCTTCCGGATTATGGGGAGCGGAGGAGTCTGTATTGAAGATTGTGGTGAATCCTCCTTTCTGGAAAACACCGTGGGCTTATATTTTGTATGTGATAGTGATAGCTGTATTGTTGTACATTGTATTCCGTATTATACGTAATATGAATACTTTGCGCAACAAGATTAAGGTAGAGGAACAGCTTACTGAGTACAAACTGGTGTTCTTTACCAATATTTCACATGAGTTCCGTACGCCGTTGACGTTGATACAAGGTGCGTTGGAGAAAATTCACCGTTTGAAAGTACCTAAGGAGATGGCATACTCTCTTAAGATTATGGACAAGAGTACGGAACGTATGTTGCGTCTGATTAATCAGTTGCTTGAATTCCGTAAGATGCAGAATAATAAACTGGCCTTGTCATTGGAAGAGACAGATGTGATAGCTTTCCTGTATGAAATTTATTTGAGCTTCAAGGATGCGGCAGAATCAAAAAACATGGAGTTCCGTTTTATTCCTTCTTGCCAGTCGTACCGGATGTTTATTGATAAGGGAAATGTAGATAAGGTAGTATATAATATTTTGTCTAATGCTTTTAAATACACTCCCTCAAAAGGAAAGATTGAGTTTGTGGTGAATGTAGACGAAGCGGCCGGTAAACTGAAAATGCGTGTGTCTGATACGGGGGTCGGCATTCCTAAAGAAAAACGGGGAGAATTGTTCAAACGGTTCATGCAAAGTAATTTCTCTGGTGACAGTGTAGGAGTAGGTCTGCATCTGACACATGAACTGGTCAATGTGCATAAAGGAACAATTACGTATGAAGAGAATCCGGGAGGAGGCTCCATCTTTATTGTGACTTTGCCAACGGATAAGTCTGTATATGAAGAAAAAGATTTTCTTGTGCCGAACAATGTACTTCTGCGTGAAGAAGAGAGGGCCGAAAAGCATTTGGCAGATGTGGTATTGAAAGATGAAGAAGGACTGGAGGAAGTTCTTCCGGTGAATCCGCTGAATAAATACAAGGTCTTGATTGTGGAGGATGATAATGATGTGCGTGAATTCCTGAAAGAGGAGCTGGGGGTATATTTTGAGGTTGTAGCAGAAGCCGACGGAGATGCAGGATTGGAACGTGCGCGTAATTATGATGCGGACTTGATTATCAGTGATGTGGTCATACCGGGATGTTCAGGTTTTGAACTGACACGGAAATTGAAGACTGATTTTAATACCAGTCATATTCCGGTTATTCTGCTGACGGCCATGACTTCTGTAGACAATCATGTGAAAGGAGTGGAATGTGGAGCCGACGCTTACATCACGAAACCGTTTAGTCCGCGACTGTTGTTGACACGTGCGTTTAAGTTGATAGAACAGCGTGAAAAACTGAAGGAGAAATTCTCGCATGACCCGAATCAGGTGCGTCCGGCTCTTTGTTCCTCTGATAAGGATAAATTCTTTGTGGAGAAGATGGGGCGCATTATGGAAACGCAACTGGGAAATCCTCAGTTTACCGTAGATGAGTTTGCTTCCATGATGGGAGTAGGACGTTCTATCTTTTATCGTAAGGTGCGAGGCGTAACAGGTTATTCCCCCAATGAATACATACGTATTATGCGAATGAAAAAAGCGGCAGAACTGCTTTCTTCTCCGGAGAACCTGACGGTGGCCGAAGTTTCTTACCAGGTAGGAATTAACGATCCGTTCTATTTTAGTAAATGTTTTAAACTCCAGTTTGGTGTGACTCCTTCCGTTTATCAGAAAGGAGGAAGAGGGGAGAAGGAAAAAGAAGCAAATGCTGATTCTGAAGTCAAAGAAGAATAAGCTGGAGGTTGATTCTTCTTTGCTATTTGGAATTTGCAAAAATTAGAAATGAGCGGCCGACATTATAAATATCTGATGAAAAATGTCGGTTTTTCTGCAAAGTTTATGGTTAAAGGCATGTAAAAGTAATAAATATTGAAATTGTATGAAGAAAAAGTATTACCTTTGCATGAATACAAAAACATAGAAGATGGGACATCATCAATTAGACAGTTTAGACGAACAAATTCTGCGTATGATCGCAGGCAATGCACGTATTCCTTTTTTGGAAGTAGCACGTGCTTGTAATGTATCGGGAGCCGCTATTCATCAGCGAATTCAGAAGTTGACGAACCTGGGAATTCTGAAGGGTTCAGAATTTATCATTGACCCGGAAAAGATAGGTTATGAAACCTGTGCTTACATCGGTTTGTATTTGAAAGATCCGGAGCAGTTTGATACTGCAACGGAAGCTTTGAAGTTTATTCCGGAAGTAGTGGAATGTCATTTTACGACAGGGCAGTATGACATGTTCATCAAGATTTATGCGAAGAACAATCATCACTTGCTGGAAATTATCCACGATAAACTTCAACCGTTGGGCTTGTCGCGCTCGGAAACAATTATTTCTTTCCGTGAAGCTATCAAGCGCCAGATGCCGATAATGGATCTGGCGAATGATGAAGATTAAAATCGCGAGGCTTATTTTTGCGTACGTTCGTAATCCACGAAACTATAGGAGTAGAGATGCTTTTCGTCTGTCGGATAGCATTCTCTACTTTTTTCTTTCCATAACTCCGGACTTACTTCCGGGAAGAACGCATCGGCGGGTGCCTGCTCATCGTCTACTTCTGTAAGGTACAGGCAGTCGGCCAGTGGGAGTGTTTCCGTGTAGAGGGTAGCTCCTCCGATGATAAATACCTCTTCGTCTTCCTTGCAGGTATGCAGGGCATCGGCCAGTGTGTGGAAGCATTCCGCACCTTCAAAGTGCAGTTCCTGACGGCTGAGTACCACGTTTCTCCGGTTGGGGAGAGCTCCTTTCGGAAGAGATTCAAACGTGTGGCGTCCCATGATGATGGTATGTCCGGTGGTCAGTGCCTTGAAGCGTTTTAAGTCGTTAGGCAGCCAGTAGAGCAGCTTGTTCTGATAGCCTATTCCTCTTTTCTGATTGATGGCTGCAATGATGGATAGTGTCATGTCTGGTGGTTCTTAATGTTATACAGATACTTTTCCGGCAATGTGAGGCCAGGGGTCGTAATTCTCCAGCTGGAAATCTTCGTAGTGGAAGCTGAAAATATCTTTCACGTCCGGATTGATTTTCATGGTAGGCAGGGGGCGCGGGGTACGGGTGAGCTGCAGGTCTACCTGTTCCAGGTGATTCAGGTAAATATGAGCGTCGCCGAGTGTATGAATAAAGTCGCCCGCTTTCAAGCCGGTTACCTGTGCCATCATCTGCAGCAACAGGGCATACGATGCGATGTTGAAAGGTACTCCCAAGAAGGTATCGGCGCTGCGCTGGTACATTTGCAGACTGAGTCGTCCGTTGGCTACGTAAAACTGGAAGAATGCATGACAGGGGGGAAGGTTCATGTTGTTCAGGTCGCCCACGTTCCATGCACTGACTATGATGCGTCGTGAGTCGGGATTATGCTTGATGGTTTCCACTGCTTCCGAAATCTGGTCGATGAACTTGCCGTCATAACCCGGCCATGAACGCCACTGGTAACCATAGATGTGCCCTAAATCACCGTTTTCGTCTGCCCATTCGTTCCAGATTCTGACCCCGTTTTCTTGCAGGTATTTCACGTTGGTATCTCCTTGTAAGAACCAGAGCAGTTCATGGATGATGGATTTCAAGTGAAGTTTTTTGGTCGTGACAAGCGGAAAGCCTTCTTCCAGATTGAAGCGCATCTGATGTCCGAACACGCTGATGGTGCCCGTTCCGGTACGGTCTTCTTTTCGTACTCCTTCCGTACGGATGCGGTGCAACAAATCGAGATATTGTTTCATGATTGGATTTTTTTTGTTTGTGCAAAGGTAGCTAATTTTTTTGTATTTTTGCCGCCGTAATCAATTGCTGGAAACATGAATTTACCTTCTGATTTTATCCTCCGTACACGTCAGTTGTTGGGAGATGCGGAGTTTGCTGCTTTGGCTGAAGCATTGGGAAAAGATACGCCTGTCAGTATTCGTATGAATACCGATAAATGTGGCCTTGTTCCGCAGGAAAGCACTGCTGTGCCCTGGTGCCGTGAAGGATATTACCTGTCCGGTCGTCCGTCGTTTACGTTTGACCCCTTGTTTCATGCGGGCTGCTATTATGTGCAGGAAGCTTCGTCCATGTTCCTGGAACAGGCGTTACGTCAGTATGTGCACGAGCCGGTCACGATGCTCGATTTGTGTGCGGCTCCGGGAGGAAAATCTACCTTGGCCCGTAGCGTGCTTCCGGAAGGCAGCTTGCTGGTTGCCAATGAAGTGATGCGCAACCGTTCGCAGGTGCTGGCCGAGAATCTGATAAAGTGGGGAAATCCGGGGGTGATTGTAACCAATAATGATCCGGCTGATTTTACAGAATTGGGACCGCTGTTCGATGTGATTCTGACAGATGTGCCCTGTTCGGGTGAAGGAATGTTCCGCAAGGATGAAGTGGCCGTGCAGGAGTGGAGCATAGAGAATGTGGACACCTGCTGGCAGCGTCAGCGCCGTATCTTACGGGATATATGGCCTTGCCTGAAGACCGGAGGCCTGCTGGTTTATAGCACGTGCACATATAATCGGGAGGAAAATGAGGACAATGTGGCATGGATTGCTCAAGAACTTGGAGCAGATGTACTTCCTTTGGAAATGCAGCCGGACTGGCACATTACGGGAAATCTGATCGGTACGGAGTTTCCGGTTTATCGTTTCCTGCCTCATAAAACTACGGGCGAGGGCCTGTTTCTGGCAGTTCTGCGGAAAACAGCGGATGAACCCGCGGTAAGTATGCGGACAAAGACCGGTGGGAAGGCTTCCAAAAAAGGAAAAGGAGGTAAGGTCGTTGCACTTCAAGTGCCTAAGGAGATGAAAGCATGGGTGAAGGAAACCGGAGACTATGTGTTTGAGGTAAATGACAATGAAGCGATGGCTTTTCCCGCTGCCTATAAAGATACGTATGACCTGCTAAAGAGCCAGTTGCGCATACTTCATGCCGGAATTTCTTTAGGGGAATTGAAGGGAAAGGACTGGCAGCCTTCGCATGCGCTGGCCATGAGTACTGCTTTTGAGAAAGAATCGTTTCCGATGGCTGAACTGACTTACTCGCAAGCCATCGCTTATTTACGGAAAGAAGCAGTGGTACTTTCACCGGAAATGCCGAGAGGATATGTGACGCTTACTTATCAAGGTCAGGTGTTAGGATTTGCCAAGAATATTGGTAACCGGGCCAATAATCTGTACCCGCAGGAGTGGCGAATCCGAAGCGGATATTTGCCGGAAATTATTCCGGATTTATTCGGTTAAAAAACGTCTTTACATTCGTCATAAAACACAAGTGCGTTTCAAATCAAACGCAAGTACGCTTTATTTGAAACGCAAGTTCATTTTAATCAAAACGCTTTGGTGTTTTCATCCAAACATAAAGATGTTTTTCTGAAAGAGCTAAAGCGTTTTGATGAAGTTTTTGTAACTTTCTGAAATATAGAAAGTTGTTCTATTTTAGGGTTAAGGGAATTCCTTTGTAGAAATCCAGTATCTTGGTACGGAACAAGTAGTCGTATTTAGCTTGTACGCAGTCGGATACAGCTTTCATCCAGTTGGTTCGGGCTTCGTTGTATTCCGTAGCATTTGCTTTTCCGTGCGTGTATTTTTCTTTCATCAGCTTGAAAGAGGCTTCTGCTGCTTCATCTGCCACCTGACTGCTCTGGTATTTGCTTTCTGCATTGACGGCATTGTAGTAGGCTTGCTGGATTTCTTTGTAAAGTTTCTTCTTGGTTTCTTCCAGTTGCCAGTTTAAGGTAGTCTGTTCAAGGCGTGCCGTGCGTACGCGGTTGCGTGTACTCAGTCGGTTGAAGATGGGAATGCTTAACGAGAGTCCTACATACTGGCTGAAATTATCTTTCAGCTGAGAGTGGAAGCTTGGATTTTCTCTTCCCGATACATTATAATAACTTGTTCCAAGTCCGGCTCCGAAGTTTAGTTGCGGATAATAGGCACTTTGTGCAATGCGGATGCTGCGTGCAGCTCCTTCCAGACGGTATTGTGCGGCTTTGATGGACGGCTTGGTCAGTAAAGCCTGACTGTAGATTTCGGCAGGAGGAGTCAGTGTACCGAACAGTTGCTCCGGCTGGATGTCGGGAGAGACAATTCGGAAATTGTCGGGAGAGGGCAGTTCCAGCAGCTGACTTAGGTCGAGCAGAGACAGACGGTAGTCGTTTTCAGTCTGCACCAGCGACAACTGGTCTTGTGCTACGCGCGACTTGGCTTCATACCATTCGGCTTCAGACGCCTTTCCATTTTTGAAATAGGCCTCCTTTTGTGTCAGCATTTCCTGGCTTAACTCTACCTGCTGCCGGGCTATCTTGACTAGTTCTTCGTTGAACAACACCTGCAAGTAAGCAGAGGCTACCTCAATGCTGATGTCTTCTTTGGCCTTGTTCAAGTCTTCGGTGGCCGCTTTCAGGTTCAGTTTGGAGAGCGCAATGTTGTTGGGTATCTGCATACCGGTAAACAAGGGTACACTCGTACTCAGGTTGAGGCCGGTGTTCTGTGTGTTGATACTCTGGTACGTATTGTTGGCCTGCAAGCTTCGTCCGAAGTTGAAAGAGTGAGAGGCACTACCGTTCAGGTCGGGCAGACGGCTCCATTTGGCAGTATTCAGTTCCACTTCGCTTTTGTCACGAGCTGCCTCCTGTTGTTTGACGGTCAGATTATGAGCAATGGCATAGTCGATGCAGCGAGTCAAGTCCCATGCCTCCTGAGCCTGTGCGCCATTGGCCAACAGCATACTGATGCTCAGTACGGTCAGTAGTTTTGTATTGATTTTCATGGCTTACATTTCTTTTTTAAGTCCGCGTATCGGTTCGTTGGCTTTCAGTCCGCTTTTAATCTCAATATTTACTCCGTCGCTGATGCCGGTCTGTACCTGTCGGCGTGTAAACTTCTGTGTCGGTACGCTGTCCGTCAGCACATATACGAAAGTAGAGTCACCACTGAATTCGATGGTACTTTCCGGTACGGTCAGGGCATTGTTGGCCCGCTGAAGTTCGATTTCCGCATTGGCGCTGTAGCCGGAACGGATGGTGATACTGTCGGGTACCGTGATGGCGGCCTTGATTTCAAACTGGTTGGCTCCGTTATTTTCTACACTTTTTGGAGATATATATTCCAGTACGGCATCGAATTTCATGTTCTGCAAGGCTCCTAATGTGATTTTTACAGGAGTTCCTTCGTGAATACGCCCCACTTCTGTTTCGTCTACGTTTCCTCTAAAGATAAGGTCGCTCATATCGGCCACGGTGGCGATGGTGGTACCGTCGTTGAACGTATTGCTCATGATAACCGAGTTGCCGACCTTGATGGGAACGTCCAGAATCAATCCGTCAATTGTAGAGCGAATCAGTGTGCTGCTGAAAGAGGCACTGCTTTTGGTGATACCTTCCTTCACGATTTCCAGGTTATCTTTGGCAGCCTGGAGTTCCTCTCTGGATTGTTTAGTTGCTAATAAAGTCTTTTCGTATTCTTCGCTGCTTACCAGTTTGCTCTGGTAAAGCTTTTCCATACGCTCCAGGTCGGTTTCTGCCTGACGGCCGTTGATTTCGGCCAGGCGCACGCGGCTTTCGGCAGAGTTGAGCGAACCTAATTCGGGGATTACCTTGACTTTGGCGATGATTTCTCCTTTTTTCACTGTTTCTCCGGCTTCCTTGTAGACTTCGGATATGATACCGGAAATCTGCGGTTTGATTTGCACCTCATCGCGTGGCTCAATTTTTCCAGTAGCTACGGTGATTTGTGCCAAGTCTGTGGTTTGAGGATGAAGAATGTCATAAACCGTATCTTTGGGTTGTGACTTTTGGTACAGAAATACAAATGTGCCGATAAAGATGAGTGCAATCACTATCAGCGAGATAATCTTGATGTACTTTTTCATATCAACTTTGGTTTTTGTTTGTTTTGTGGTTTTATTTATTCGTCGCGTATGGCTTCAATGGGTTTGATACTCATGGCGCGGTAGGCAGGAGCCAGTCCGGCCAGCAGTCCTAAAACTAGCAGGAGAAGACAGGCGCCGATAGCTTCCCAGAAACTGATTTGAAATTCAGTGGGAGAAGTGGGGGTGGAGGTTCCCATTTCCGTCACGTTTAATAAAAATACGGCGAAGGAGATTCCCGCCATACCAGCCAGGATGGTCAGTACCATACTTTCGGAGAGAATCTGCGACAAGATATCATTCGGACGCGCTCCGATAGCACGACGTATGCCGATTTCGGTGGTCCGTTCCTTAACCGTAACCATCATGATGTTACTCACACCGATGGCTCCGGCCAGCAAGGTGCCAAGGCCGACCATCCATCCTAGAATCCGGATGCCGGAAAACAGGTTGTCTACCATGCTGAACATGGCTTCAGCGTTGACCAGAATAACGGCCTGTCCGTCGTCCGGATGAATCAGGTGTGCTTTTTTGACCACTTGTTCTACCTTTTTCTCTACCTCACCGATGGAGTATCCTTTACGGGCCGTATAACAGAGCAGCTGCACATTCTGTCCGAAGTTATAGTTCTGTTGCATGGTAGAAAACGGGATGATGACCGACGTTTCGGACTGGCCTTGTATGGAAATATTTCCTACCGCCATGCTTACTCCGATTACTCGGTAGTAGATGCCATTGACTTCAATAAACTTTCCGCAAGGGTCTTCTCCTCCCGGGAACAAGGTCTCGTAAATACGCTTTCCAATCACACAGACTTTTCGCTGGTCGCGTATGTCAACGTCGTTGATGAACCGTCCGAACACGATGTTCGGTTCTTCTATTTTCTGGTATTCCGGATAAAGTCCTTTCAGCGTACCTGAGATTTTATTTTCGTTATAAATGGCATTAATACCCCATTTGGCGAGGGTGGCGGTCACGGTTTCCAGTTCACTGACCTGTTTTCTCACACGTTCCACATCCTTGTTTTCTAAGTCCCAGTATCTGCCTTGTTGAAAACCTTTGTAGGCCTTGCTTGTCTTGTTTGTACCTAAAAAGCCGGAATTGGTAGCGAAGCCTTCAAACTGTCGGGAAAGCATTTGTTGTAATCCTTTGGCACCTCCCATCAGGGAAATCAGCATGAATATTCCCCAGAAAATACCGAAGGCAGTCAGAAAACTTCTGGTTTTGTTGCGGGTGATAGTGAGAAGAATTTCTTCCCATGTATCTAAATCAAATCGTCTCATGATTAATCTGCTCTAAGTGCTTCAATAGGTCGGATTCTGGCTGCTTTTCTTGCCGGGAAGAGTCCGGCCAGTGTACCGGCGATAACTAATGTCAAGGTAGCCTCTATGGCGATGGATAAGTCTACTGTCGGGTTTTCGAAAAAGGTCATCGAAAATACACCCATGTCCATGGTCTGTTTGCCTGCCACTTGATTCATGTATTCCGTCACGGCAATGCCTGCCACCATGCCGATGTAGCCGAAGAAAGTCGTGATGGTCACACTTTCCGAGATAATCAGCCAGAGGATGGAAGCGGGTTTGGCTCCCAAGGCTTTGCGGATGCCAAACTCGTGTGTGCGTTCGCGGACGGTAATCAGCATGATGTTGCTCACTCCTACGATACCGCTGAGCAGGGTAAAGATTCCGATTACCCAGATGGCAGTATGCAGGATTTGGGTAGCCGTCTGTTGTTGAAGATATTGCGTAAACCGGTTCCATATCCAGATGGCTCCTTCATCGGTAGGCGAGAATTGTTTCTTCAGTCCTAAAGCCTGTCGGTATTCCGCTTCAAACTGTTCGTTGGTCGCTTCATTGGTCAGGCCTTTGGTCGTAAACGTGATGTTGTCTATGCTGTCGCCTTTTTGATAGATGGTTTGCAGGGTAGTGAACGGAACGAGAGCAGAAGGAGAAAAACTATTCTGGTCAGTATAGATGCCTACCACCTGATAAGGTACGCCTTGCGCATTAAGGTACTTTCCGATAGGAGAAGTGTGAGGAAAAAGATTCTTTACCGTTTTTTCATGTAGTACGATAATCTTTCGTCGCTCCTCCATGTCGCGTGCGTTAACGAAACGTCCTTCTTTAATTTTGATAGCTTCAAGTGAAGGATAATTAGGAAAGACTCCGTTGATTCCGATGCTGACAGCTTCTTTTCCGTAAGTAAGAATGACATCTCCTTTACTGACGGTCGCACCGGTGTGAATGATGTGATCTGGAAATGATGTAGCAGTAAGTTCGCGGTCACTTTCTTTCAGGTAAATGCTGCGGCCCTCTTTCATACCTTTGTAAGGTTGTGAGGTCGTGCCTGGATAGATTTTCATGGAGTTCATAATCATGCCCTTCGACTGGTTTTCAAAAGCATGGATGAGACCGTTTCCGGCTCCCAATAATACAATTAGCATGAAAATGCCCCATGCTACGGAAAAACCGGTCAGCAAGGTGCGCAGTTTGTTGCGCATGATGGTTCCGTAGATTTCTTGTATTAATTCTGTCATGGTAAGTGTTTTATTTCATGAATCCGTTTTTGCCAAATGGAGATGCATTGTGGTCAATGTTGTCTTCTATGCGCTCTATCAGTCCGTCTTTGATATGGATGATTTTATCGGTCTGGTTGGCAACTCCGCTTTCGTGGGTTACTACTACGATGGTCAGCCCTTCTTTTTCATGCAGTTCCTTTAGAATCTGCATGACTTCCACCGATGTCTTACTATCCAACGCTCCGGTCGGTTCGTCTGCCAGAATAATTTCAGGTTTTGATATTAATGCTCGTGCAATAGCTACACGCTGTTTTTGTCCGCCCGACATTTCATTCGGAAGATGGTGAGCCCATTCTTTTAATCCCAGCTTATCGAGGTATTCCATAGCCAGCAGATTACGTTTTTTCCGGCTTACCCCTTGATAAAACAGGGGAAGAGCTACATTCTCCATCGCATTCTTGAAAGAAATAAGGTTGAATGACTGGAAAATAAAACCAATCATACGGTTACGGTATTCGGCTGCTTTGCTTTCACTCAGGTCGCGAATCAGTACATTGTTCAGATAATATTCTCCTGAATCATAGTTGTCCAGAATACCTAGAATATTCAACAAGGTAGATTTTCCGGAGCCGGAAGCTCCCATAATAGAAACAAATTCCCCTTTTCCTATGTGGAGGTCAATACCTTTAAGTACATGAAGGGGAGTGCCGTTGTAATAGGTTTTGTGAACGTTTTTTAAGTGTATCATTTGGTTTGTGTGAATTTATTCATTTATCAGGTTTCGCAAAAATAAGAAAAGTGAAATGCTCCGAAAAATAATGCGTTAAAAATTTGCTCTGTTTTTACTGATTATTTACTTTTGTCCGTAGATAATTAACCCTAAATAGAGAAATGTCATGACAATAAGCATGGAAAAACCTTATGTAGTAGGTATGGACATTGGCGGAACAAACACCGTATTTGGTGTAGTAGACTCACGTGGTAATGTGTTGGCTTCTGATTCTGTCAAGACACAGCAATATGACAACATTGAAGATTATGTGGATGCTGTATGTAAGAAACTTCTTCCTCTGTTGTCGCAGTTTGGCGGAGCTGAAAAGATAAAAGGTATGGGAGTGGGTGCTCCTAATGGAAACTACTATAGCGGTACAATTGAGTTTGCACCTAACTTGCCATGGAAAGGAATTATTCCTTTGGCTTCAATGTTTGAGGAACGTTTGGGAATTCCGACAGCCTTGACAAACGATGCAAATGCGGCTGCTATCGGAGAAATGACTTACGGTGCAGCACGTGGCATGAAAGATTTTATCATGATTACTTTGGGTACTGGTGTTGGTAGCGGTATCGTTATCAACGGACAGTTGGTTTATGGTCATGACGGATTTGCTGGTGAATTGGGCCACGTAATTGTAGACCGTAACGGTCGTGCATGCGGATGTGGTCGTAAGGGATGTCTGGAAACTTACTGCTCTGCTACCGGAGTGGCTCGTACTGCACGCGAATTCCTGGTACAGCGTACGGAACCGAGTTTGCTGAGAAATATTCCTGCTGATGAGATTCAGTCAAAAGACGTGTATGATGCAGCAGTGAAGGGAGATAAACTGGCTCAGGATATCTTTGAATTTACAGGTCGTATTTTAGGACAGGCTTTGGCCGACTTTATTGCTTTCTCAAGCCCTGAAGCAATTGTATTGTTCGGTGGTTTGGCAAAATCTGGCGATTACATCATGAAACCGATTCAGAAAGCCATTGATGAGAATATCCTGAAGATTTATGCAGGAAAGACAAAATTATTGCTTTCTCAGTTGAAAGATGCAGATGCAGCCGTATTGGGTGCTAGTGCATTGGGATGGGAAGTAAAAGAGAACTAATTTATTTCGTAATCATAAAAAAACAGCCTCGGCAATTTGTCGAGGCTGTTTTTTTATGATTACTTTTCAATGGTTATCTTGCAGGGCTGTTCGAGGGATTTTTTCCATTCTTGTGCGTAAGAGAACCAGGTCTGTGAGTCTGGAAATCCGAATGTTTCCTTGCGTGATGTAAACATGGTATAGTAGCGGAAACATTTTTCTTGCGGAGCACTGACTGTATAAAGGAAGTTTTCTTTGTCTTTAGCTTCTTTTCTGATGTATTTCTTCGGAATGTAAGTAGCCAGGCCGACAGTTTCTTTTTTGTATTTGATGGTGTCGCCTACGGGCCAGTCGGTGCCCCAGCTGGCAACCAGTCCTTTGTGATCGGAATACATGGTAGCACTGTAACCGATGTTTTGCACTCCTGTGCAGAATGTCTCTTTATCTAAAGGCTGGTCAAACAATACGTCTACTTGTGCGTCACGGTGTCCGGCATATAGTGTGTAACGGTTAATCATGTTCAGTTCCTTTCCCTGGTATTCCCAACCTTTTACTTCTGCATCAGCAATGGTACGTACCGGACCGCTGGCGATGAGGCGTTGTCCGCGGAAGGCAACGGGCTGAATGTCGGTAGCTTGTGAACCGTCCCACCCTCTTAATGTTCCGGCTCCGCAACTGCCTCTTACTAAAATTACATCATCTCCGAATCCTTTTTGTAATTGCTCGTCTGTAGGATAGAACATGCTTTCTTCTATTTCCAGGCCTTTATTGAACTTTCCGTATAAATCAGTTGTCTGCTTTTCGTTAAAATAGATACGGTAGGCAACCAGTTCACTTTCAAAAGCAATGCCATGGTGCTGTAGAATGGTATAAGTATAGCTGTCGCCTGGAGCGTATACAGCTGTACCGTGGGCATATTCATTCGATTTGGCTGTGCGGAACAGCATTTCTGCAAACACACGGGCTGGATAGGTCTTGTTTGTCTTGGCAGAGGAAAGAGTCAGGGTGAATACTTTTTTTGATTGCGCTGGCAAATTAGTTACGAAAGCCAGTTCATCAGCTCTTAAATCGAAGTTTAAATCGTCCAGCTGTGAAGGTATTTCATTGTTCCCTTCTTTCACAACGGCTGATTTAACGGTAAACCCTGTCTTTAAGGAATGGATATCAATGACTACTGGTTCGTCTGTTTTAGCTGTCTTCCAAGGGTTTTCGACAATTACTTTGATGGTCTTTTCTGCTGTTTGAGCGAAAAGCATACTCCCGCTGTAGATGAAGGCGAGACAAAGAATGGAAAATTTTTTCATTGTAATAATGTGTTTATATATTAAGATTAATGTGATTCACGTATGTTTCTGTAAGCTATTATCCTCCTGAACATGCTGCCTTCACAGGGGACATGCAGGAGGATAATAAATCTAATTCTAACCTAAATAATATTATGAAAAACCTTTTTTATTCTGGATGCAAAAATAAGCTTTCTGTTTGATATATGCTTGCAATTTTTGATTTTATCAGTGAAAAAACTGAGCATAATTTTACGTGATTAAATATTTTGCCTCAATAAATGTAAATAGTGTAAATAAAGTTTGTATCTTTGCCCCAAATTTATAATTGAAAATAATATGAGTTATAATTTGCTGAAAGGAAAAAGAGGTATTATTTTTGGTGCACTGAATGAACAGTCTATTGCATGGAAAGTGGCAGAAAAGGCTGTAGAAGAAGGTGCCGTTATCACACTCTCTAATACCCCTGTAGCAGTACGTATGGGTGAGGTCTCTGCTTTGGCGGAAAAATTAAACTGTGAAGTGATTCCGGCTGACGCAACCTCTGTAGAAGATTTGGAAAATGTCTTTAAACGTTCAATGGAAGTATTGGGCGGAAAGATTGACTTTGTACTTCATTCTATCGGTATGTCTCCAAATGTTCGTAAAAAGCGTACTTACGACGATTTGGACTATGATATGTTGAGTAAAACATTGGATATTTCAGCCGTATCATTCCATAAGATGATCCAGTCTGCTAAAAAATTGGATGCCATCAATGAATACGGTTCTATTGTTGCTTTGAGTTATGTCGCTGCACAGCGTACGTTCTATGGTTACAATGACATGGCAGATGCAAAGGCTTTGCTGGAGTCAATTGCTCGTAGTTTTGGCTATATTTACGGACGTGAACACCATGTACGTATCAATACCATTTCTCAGTCGCCTACTATGACTACTGCCGGATCGGGAGTAAAAGGTATGGATAAATTGTTCGACTTTGCTAATCGCATGTCTCCTCTGGGTAATGCATCGGCTGATGAATGTGCTGATTACTGTATCGTAATGTTCTCTGACCTGACTCGTAAGGTAACTATGCAGAATTTGTTCCACGATGGAGGTTTCTCTAGCGTAGGTATGAGTTTGAGAGCTATGGCAACTTATGAAAAAGGTCTGGATGAATATAAGGATGCCAATGGCAATATAATTTACGGATAATATTGAATGTATCGGTTTATTTTTATATTATTGAGTGTAATCGTCTTTTCTGCTTGTCGTTCTGACAAGCAGAAAGACGATTTTTCGTTTTCAGAAATAAAAATAGCCCGATATGACCGTTTGCAGTATGAGGCTACTGTGCAAAATAGTTTCTTTTCTCTGCAGAGAATGAATACTGAATTTGCTCAGGAAACCCGTCTGTTAGTGGAAGATGTGCTTGATTTGGGCTCTGTAAATATGTTAGACATGAACGAGCGTTTGTGTACGTATTTCTCAGATTCCATATTGGTGCATTTGATGGAAGATGTGGGAGAGAAGTTCAAGGATGTCAGTAGCATTGAAGAGAATCTGACTCATGGATTTAAAAACTTGAAGAAGGAAATCCGTGAACTACCTGTTCCAAAGATTTATACACAGATTTCTGCTCTCAATCAATCTATAGTGGTAGGTGATAGTATTTTGGGAATAAGCTTGGATAAGTATATGGGAGATGATTATCCTCTCTATAAAAAATATTATTACGCCAACCAGCGTCGTTCGATGTCACCAGAATATATTGTGCCTGACTGCTTTACTTTTTATCTGCTGGGACAATATCCTTTTCTGTGGCTGGAAGGTCACCGATCTTTAATGGACATTCTATTGTATCGAGGAAAAATAGCCTGGACAGTGGAGAATGTGCTTGAAGGAGATAGAAGTGGAAAAACAGCTTTAGGTTACACCAAAGAGGAAGTCAAATGGTGTGAGCAGCATGAAGAAGAGCTGTGGAAAGAAATGAAGCTGAACCATTATATGGAAACTACCGATCCTATGGTAATCCGTTCTTATATATCTTCTAATACGCGACTTTTATTTAATGGTGAAAAGACTCCTCCGTTCTTGGGAATATGGTTGGGTATGAAGGTGATAGATCGATATATGAAGAAGCATCCGGAGCTGTCTATAAAGCGTTTGCTAGAGAGAACGGATTATGCAGAAATGATAAAAGAATTAAACTGATTGACTTAAAGGATTCCTTATGGAAGTTGCGTTGTATTTGTTACCGGTCACTTTAGGTGATACGTCTATCGAGAAGGTTTTACCTGCTTATAATCGGGAGGTGATTGTCAATATAAAACATTTTATTGTAGAGGATGTACGTTCAGCCCGCCGTTTTCTAAAAAAAGTAGATGCATCTATCTGTATTGATGAGCTTACTTTCTATCCTTTAAATAAACATACTTCTCCAGAGGCTATATCTGGTTATCTGTCTCCTCTTGCAGAAGGACATTCTATGGGAGTTATCTCTGAGGCGGGTTGCCCGGCCGTAGCTGATCCAGGAGCGGATGTAGTGGCTATTGCTCAGCGACGGGGATTAAAGGTGGTTCCTCTTGTCGGTCCTTCCTCGATTATTCTGTCTGTGATGGGGTCTGGATTCAATGGACAGAGTTTTGCCTTTCATGGGTATTTGCCAATAGAGCCTGCTGAGCGTATGCGTCGTTTAAAAGAATTAGAGGGACGTGTTTATTCTGAAAATCAGACTCAGCTATTCATTGAAACTCCTTATCGTAATCACAAGATGTTGGAAGATATCTTGAAAACTTGTCGTCCCCATACTAAGTTATGCATTGCTGCCAATATTACTTGTGAAGGAGAATTTATTCAGACGAAAACAGTGAAGGAATGGAAGGGAAAGTTGCCGGAACTGAATAAGATTCCTTGTATTTTCTTGATTTACAAATAAAATTTATTTGAATTCTTTCCATACCTGGGCAACCATCTGTAGGCGTTCGCATTCTATTCTCAGTTCATTGCTGAATTTCTCTGGATTTTGCTTGATTTCTTCACAAGTAAAGAAGCATCCTTCTGTGAGTTTGAATTCATCTTTATGGCTGACAGGAAGTATATATAACTGTGTGAAAGCAGGAGCTATACTTTGCGCTCTGTAGCTCAGAATAAGTCTGGGGAGAGACTTTTTTTTCGTATATAAACTTCTTAGAAGATTTTGTTGATGTTTTTTGACCAGATGTTTAGCATAGCGTTGACTTTTTCTTAGTGGTCCTTCAAATAAAGACGCAATAGGGGCATCCCAAATGGATTTATTTTCGCTATGTGGAGCTAGATAGATTTTTCCATTACAAATTGGAATTATTCGGATAACATGCTGTTCCTGAGGTGAGTTTGCTGCAGCAACTTGTATTCCTATTATGTTGACAACCAAACAGATTACATAGATTAATGTGGGGATCAAATAAATAATTCCAAAGTTATTCTCAGGCGAAAAAGGTATTAGCTTGTTGTAGAGGAAGAACAAAACAATTAAGTGGACACTGGAAAAAATCACGATTATTTTTGCTTCCAATAAATAGGAGGAAGTAAAGTTCAGGTGGAACTTTCTTAAAAAATTCCGATAAATTTCCGGAGCTGTGACATGTATGAAGGCACATATCAGCAACATGAATTCTAATGAAGGAGTCAGACTGTTCTTCGGAATATAGTCATATCCGGTGAACAGTCTTAATAAAAAGCAAATACCAATACCTATAGTCCCCTGTAACAAGAAGAAATTAAGTCCTTTTAGTCGCAATACATCATAAAGTAAACCAGCAATGCTGATAGCTAGCCCTATTCCCAGCATTGCTGTTGTTGGGAAAAAATGAATACCTATCAGTGTGATAATGATAGGAAGTAAACCAAACGATACAATTTTGTCCTTATATTTAAGCAATAGATTCATAGTTGAAAAGCATCTGTTGATAAATTTTGAACAATCGAAAAAAGTAAATTGTTCATCATTTGCGTAGATGTTTTTCAGCATGATAAGAGGAGCGGACTAATGGACCGCTTTCTACAATTTCAAATCCTTTGGTTTCACCAATTTCTTTAAATTTTTTGAATTGATCTGGATGTATATATTCTGCTACAGGATAGTGCTTGGCGGTTGGTTGCAGGTATTGTCCGATGGTCAGTATCTGGCAGCCGTTTTGTAAAAGGTCATCCATCGTTTCTTCTACTTCTTCTGCCGTTTCTCCTAGTCCGACCATGATACCTGATTTAGCTTTTAGTCCATTCTCTGCAATTTGGTGGATGACTTTCAGACTAGTATCATAATCTGCTACACTTCTGACCTGTGGACTGAGACGTCGGACGGTTTCCAGGTTGTGTGAAAGAATATCGGGACGTGTTTCAATGACCTGTTGCAGTAATTCGCTGTGTCCTTGAAAATCGGGAATGAGCGCCTCTATGGTGGTGTCAGGGCATAATTTTCGGATGGCCATCAGGGTAGCCGCCCAGTGTGAGGCACCTAAATCCTTCAAATCGTCTCGGTCGACGGAGGTGATGACAGCATGGTCAAGCTTCATGAGCTGGATGGACTGAGCCACTCTGAGCGGTTCCTCCGGGTCCAATGGGAGAGGTCTTCCGGTTTGCGTATTACAGAACTTGCAGGAACGGGTACAGATGGCTCCTCCAATCATGAAGGTGGCGGTTCCTTTTCCCCAGCACTCACCTAAGTTGGGACAGCGTCCACTGCTGCAGATGGTATGAAGTTTATGAGTATCTACAATGCGTTTGGTTTCTGTGTATCGGGCATTGGTGCCAATCTGGATTTTTAGCCATTCAGGCTTTCTGGTATGTGTCATAGTGGTAAGATAAAAGAACAAAGAAAAGCAGATGACACCAGTTTCTTGTTGCTGGTGTCATCTGCTAAAATGAAATATTATAGGTTCTGTAGGAAGAAATTAGCCACTCTGTTCATCAGGTGGTTGCGGGTATTTCCTCCGAAGATACTGTGATTACGGTTGGTGTAAATCTGCGTGTCAAACTGGATGTTTGCCTGTACCAGTGCTTCACTATATTCCATGAAATTCTGCAGGTGTACGTTGTCGTCTGCACTTCCATGAATGAGCAACAGCTTTCCTTTCAGCTTAGATGCCCGGTTAATGGCAGAAGAAGCCTGGTAACCGTCACCATTTTCTTTCGGTGTACGCATGAAACGTTCGGTATAGACTGAGTCATAAAATCTCCAGTCTGTCGGAGCAGCGATGGCTACTCCGGCTTTAAATGCGCCAGACCCTTCGCTCATTGACATCAACGTGTTGTATCCTCCATAGCTCCAGCCCCAGATACCAATACGGCTTCCATCTACGTAAGGCAGAGTAGATAAGTATTTAGCTGCTTCAGCCTGGTCGGTAGCTTCTTTCACGCCGATGGAAAGGTAAGTACATTTTTCGAATGCAGCTCCTCTACCTCCGGTACCACGTCCGTCCACGCAGACCATGATATAGCCTTTGTCGCACATTACAGCTTCGAACATACCCCCGTCACCGAAGCTTCCGATACCCCATGTGTCGAGTACCTGTTGAGAACCAGGACCACTATATTGGTGCATGATTACTGGATATTTCTTGGAAGGATTGAAGTTGGCTGGTTTCATCATCCAACCGTTCAGTTCTACTCCTTCACTGGTTTTGAAAGAGAAAAACTCTTTGGTCGGCATGTTCAGCTGCGCTGTTTTGCTTTTCAGTTTTTTGTTGTCAAGCAGTGTAACCATTTCCTGCCCCTTGTTATTGTTCAGTGTAATAAGGGTAGGAGTCTGTGCACTGGAATACGTATTGATGTAATAATTCAGGTTTTTGCTGAATAACGCACTGTTTGTTCCGGTACGTGGAGAAAGTTTGGTCTTTTTACCCTTTCCGTCAATCTTGTACACCGCAGTGCGCAAGGGGCTTCCTTCGTTGCTGGTGTAATAGAAAACATTTGCTTTCTGGTCCCATCCCAGGAAATCTTTTACTTCAAATTCTCCTTTTGTGATTTGTTTCACCAGGTTTCCTCCAATGGTGTACAGGTAAAGGTGATTGTATCCGTCTCGTTCACTCATCATCACAATATGTTCAGGATAGAAAGTGATGTCTGAGTAAGCTTGTTCTTTGATGTATTGTTCAGCCTCGTCGCGGATGGCCACTTTGCAGATGGCACTGCGTGGGTTGGCCATATAAAGGTCGAAGCGGTTCTGGTGACGATTCAATGTCATGATGGCTAGCTTTTCTGGGTCATCAGTAAACTTGATGCGAGGTACATAACCGTCAGAATCCACAGGAAGTTCCATTTTACGGGTTACACGACTTTTTATGTCAAAAGAATGTACGCTAACCTTTGAGTTTACGACTCCTGCTTTGGGATATTTGTAGTCATAGCTTCCCGGATAAGTGGTATATTCAGTTTTTTCCGGAGCCATACCCTTATACCATGGGAAAGAGTACATGGGAACCTGGCTTTCATCGAAGCGGACATATGCAATCATTTTACTGTCTGCACTGAAATCGAAGGCGCGGTTATAGCTGAATTCTTCCTCATATACCCAGTCAGGAATACCGTTGAGTACCTTGTTGTACTCTCCGTCTTTCGTTACTTGTGATTCGCTGTTACCGAAAAGCAGTTTGATAAGGTAAATGTTATTGTTGCGCACAAATGCAATCTGATGACTGTCGGGTGAGAACAAAGGAACCTGTTGCGGACCGTTGTTTGACAAAGGTTCAAGTGTACGGTTTCTCACGTTGTATATATAATATATAGCTGTGAATGAACGGCGGTAAATCGGCTTGGTTTCCGTTTGAATCAATATCAAGCTTTCGTCCGGTGACATGATATAGTTATCGAAACTTTTCAGCTTGTGGTTGCGGGCAGTCGCTACGTCAAAAATGGTGGCTACCTCCTTACCAGTCTTAAAAGAGTATTTGACAATTCGTTTGTGGTCCTTGCTGATTTGGGTGTAATGTTCACCGTCCAGCATCGGTTTTAATCCCTGTATACTTTGTGCGCGATAGGTACCGTTGGCTACATCCTGTAGCGTTACCTTTTGTGCCTGCAGAGTAACCAGGCACATTAGCGCATAAAAAAGTACAAAAAGTTTTTTCATGACTGTGTTATTTAAGTTTTACATTTATTCTTCTTTCTGAATTCCTTCTTCTGGTATAACTTCGGATGTTTTTTCTTCCTTGGGTTCTGCGGGCGTATTTTCCTTGTCTTTTATGCCGAACAGCCAGCGGAAGAAACGAACGATGAAGTTCCGTTTTTTCGGTTTGGCTTCTGTGGCTTCAGAAGTAGACAATGATGCAGCTGTTTCTTTTTGTATGGCTATGCTGTCAGCAGAGGCTACTAAAGTTGTATCCGTGGTCAGTGTATCTGTGACCAGTGAGTCTGCGGATGGCATAGGGATAACCTGAAGAATCGTATCCTGCGCAAGAGAGTCAGTCGGAACTGAAGGTACCGCGATACTGTCTTTCTTTATTTCAGGAGCGGGTTTCGGAGTAACAGGAGGAGCTGATTTCGGCTTCTTGAAAGGAACCGGAACAGAATATTTACAGCGTACGTTAACTCCATGTTCCTGTGCTGGAATCCAGTCGGGCATCACTATGATGGCATCTAAGGCGGCCGTATCCAAACGTGCGTCTAGCCCTCTTACAATGCTGGGAGAAGTGATACTACCGTCTTTTTCTACAATGAATTGAATCATGACTGCACCTTCTTTCTGAGTTTCCTCGGCCAGTTCCGTAGTATGCGCCTTTCTTCTGATATAGTTGAAGAAAGCTTTCATGCCTCCAGGATACTCTGGCATCTTCTCTACTACGTGATACACTCGGTCAGCTCCTTTCTTTGTCATTCGTATCTCTAACGGCTGGTTAGGGTTTTGTAAGAAAGACTCGATGTCAAGATATTTGTTTTCCATACGTTCTGCCCTTATCATGATCAGATGACTGTAATCCGCTTCAATGCTGAATTCGCCCTGTGCATTAGAGAAAGTTCGTTTTCCTGTACCCTGGATGCTGATTTCTGCATGAGGAACAGGTTTGCCTCCTTCTTTCAGCACGCCATTTACCAGTAATGTCTTGCCGCTTTGCTTGAAGCGTGCCAAATCCTCCGGACGGTCTATACGGATAATCGTATCTTGTGCTGCTTCGTCCAGTCGCAAGGATTTGATTGTTCTGTTCTTATCTGTCGGGAAGTAGAAATTGGCAGTACGAACGTAATTGTTGTCAGTGGATTGTTCGAAATCGATGAGACCTTGTTCGTCGCTGATATACTCGTTGCTGTAGCCTGCCACTTTCAGAATGATACCTTGTTGCGGCTCTCCTCCGGTATTCAGCACGGTAATTTGGAATCGCTGTTTCTTGTTTTCTAATGGAGAAGCCCCCACTTGAGTCGATGTAATCAGGTAACATATCAGCCCGGCGAATATATAAATAAAGTGTTTCATAAGCTCGTTTATAAATATTCGCAAAGCTACGAGTATTCTGGGGTATTCACTCTTGTTCAGGTGTTAATAAAGATAAATTATCCGGCTTGGTAAAATTTACGAAGCCGGATAATAGGAATAAAGTTTGGTTATTTGGATGTCTTTGCAACCAGCTTTCGTAGCCTGAACATACGCAGGCGCTCCATGGCATGTCGGCGGCTCAATATGATTTGTCGCCGGTAGACGATGCAGGTTGTGAAGAAATATACGATAGCTTGTATCCAAAGTGCCTGATATTCGACTAACACTTCCGGAAGAGTTGCGCCCATGTTGTTGATTCTTACAAACCCGTTGATACCAAACGTAGATGGGAATATCCAGGAGAATACTTTCCAGAATGTAGGCACGGCAGCTCCCGGCCAGGAGATTCCGGAGATAAACAGGAGCGGCACGGAGGTGAAGACATAAATCATCAGACACGACTCTCTGTGATGTATAAAGATGGAGCAGGTCATCGCAAAGAAAATGCATGCCAAGATGTAAGGCACCACAAAAGTCAGTAAGGTCATAGGTTGTGCAATTTGTACCAAATCAAACAGTTGCGGTACAAGGCAGAGTACATACGCAGCTACTAATGCATAAATCAGGAAATAGGCCAATGACTTTCCGCTTACAATGCGGAGCGTACCCTGATACTGCCGACTGATGGGGACCAAGTCTTTGAAGCGGTTATTCTCACGGGCAGTTCCTGCTGAAAGTCCGATGCCTAACAATAACGTCTGCTGTATAATCAGGATGAGCACAGCCGGAATCAGGAAGCTGGCAAATCCGTCTTGCGGGTTGAATAGCGATACATCTTCGTATTCAATGGGAGCCGTACTGACTTCATCCTGCCGTTCCGTTGTATTTCCCATCCGCTGTATCTGGATTTTTTTATTTAAGGTGAGTGAAGCGTTGGTACTTGCCAATACTAGTGCTTTGTAGTATAGCATACCACTCATGTCACAGTAAATACTGACTGTAGTCTGTTTGCCGGAAGCGATGTCTTTGCTGAAACTTTCCGGAATGTAGAGAATGCCATATACCCTTGTTTCTTTCAACAGGTTTTTCCCTTCTTCCATATCCGCACAATGCGACTGGATATGCACATCGGCGCTTGCATCAACCGTACGGATAAACTGGCGGCTGAGTGCCGTGTTGTTGTTGTCTATTACCGCTACAGGCACTTCGCGTACCACCTCATTGGTATAAATAAAGGCATATACCAGCGGGTAGGCCAGCGGGACAAGCAAGAAGAAAATAAGTACGCCCTGGTCTTTGAAAACGGCTTTCAGTTCCTGCTTGCATATATGGAAGAGACCTGCAAAGCCTTGTTGTATGGTTTGTTTTAACGATTCTTTTTTCATGAACGCAAAGGGTTAAGGAATATAGACATAATGCAGCATGGCCGTGCGTATTCTTTTTAGGAAGAAGAAAGGCAGGAGCATGAACAGCAGCAGGGCGGTAACGGCATGCCAGGCATAAATGACCGGATAACCGTTTAAGGCCAGATTCACGTAGAGCAGGAAGTAATGCCGCAAGGGGAACAATACGGACAAAGCCTGCAGTGTAGGGTGCATCGCCATGACCGGGAAAGTGAATCCCGAGATGGAGAATGAAATGACTCCCCACAGAGAAGCCGCACTCAATGCCAGACGGAGTGAACCGAGCAATCCGAAAAGGAATACACCGAATGCTTGTGAGGCAAGCACCAGCAGCAGTCCGGCTAACAGCATCGGGAAAATCCCGCTATGACACGGATAGTGCAGAAATCCGTATAAGTACACGTTATAGAACGTAGCCATGATAAAGAACGTAACGGTTTGAGGAATCAATTTTCCCACCAGTGCCGTCACAATGGAGTTATCGGCCAGTTGCATCAGTTCCTTTGAAGTCTTTTCTTTTAATTCTGTTCCGATGGTATATACGGTAGTCAGGAAAATAAGCAGCATCAGGATACCCGGAAACAGGGTATTACACAGGTACACCGAGTAGTTCAGCCAGGGATTGTTCAGTGCATGGGTAGAAATGACTACAGGTTGCAGGAAGGCAAGTGCCTGATCTTCGGTAGCTCCTTTGGCTAATAGGGTTGCTTGCCCCACTGCCGCGGAGGCTAACTCCGACATGGTTCTCTGGTCTTTATAGAGTAAGGAACCTGCAATCAGGTAAGAATAGTTGACATAGAAGGACACTTTCGGCTGTCTGCTGGCAAGGGCTTCTTCGGTCGTTCCTTTTGGGATGTAATAGAACGAATAAATCTCACCGCGCTGTACGGCCTGCCTTGCTTCTGTGACACTTGGGTAATGAGCTACAATCTGGGTCTGCTGAAACGCATCCAGATTACGGATAATGTTGCGTGTCGTGGCGGTGTTGTCGAGGTCCACCACTCCTGCAGGCAGATTGGTCGGCAGCCCGTTTTCCATCAGGGTGGTGAAAAACAGGAAACAGAACAATGGAGCGATGACCATGCAGAACAGGTACATCGGCTTGGTTGCAATGCGGAGAATTTCTCTTCGCATCACTTTCAGGTAACATTGATAGGTGGTTGTCGACATGTGAATTTATTTTTCAATGATAGCAGACATACCCGGACGTAAGTTTTCTACAGGCTGCACGGGTTTTGCCTTTACTTCAAAAGTCTTCAGGTCAAACTGACCGGTGGTCTTGGTTGCTTTCCATGCGGCATACGTACCTAAGTCCTTCATGACTGTTACCTGAAATTCAGCTTCCTTTTCCAGAGCAGGAACGTAGGCTTTAATCTTGCTTCCTACGGTGAAATCTTTCAGAAAATCCTCACGTACGTTGAATGTCACCCACATGTCATCCAGTTGGGCTACGTTCATGATGGGAGCGCCTGTACCAACCAGTTCACCTACTTTCGGGAAAATTTCAGCTACTTCTCCATCGGCTACAGCCACCAGGTAAGTTTCCGATACGTAAGAAGAAACTTCGGCTACAGCTCCTTTCGCACGTTCTACCTGTGCAGCAGCCATGGCCTTGTCTTCACGCTGTGCACCATTCTTGGCCATTGTGTATTGTGCATTGGCGGCACGTTCGGTCGCCTTCATGGCATCGTATTGCGCTTTTGCTTCATCTCTTTTCTGTGCGGTCATCACCCCTTCTTCGTATAAGCGGTTCACACGGTTGTATGATTTTTCGGCAATCTCCAGTCCAGCTTTGGCTTTCTGCCACATTTCGTATGCAGCCTGCAGCTGTTCACTTCTTGTACCTCTCAAAGCCTTTTCATTTAGTGCTTGTGCAGCCTGTTCGGCAGCTTGTGCCTGTGACAATTTAGCCATCACGTCTGGAGCCTCCAGAATAGCCAGTGTATCACCCGCTTTCACTTTATCTCCTTCGCTGACAAAGAATTTCAGGATACGTCCCGGTACCTTGCTCGATACCCTGTATTCTGTGGCTTCAGCCTGGCCTTGTATGATTTCAGGATCTTTTCCTAATGTGAAGAATCCGATGATGCTGACGATAACGATTACGGCTAACAATGTAAAGAAAGCCAGCATGATATTGTTGCGTTGAGTCTTTTCCATATATCTGTATTATTTTAAAATTCCCATTGATTTGTTCAAATAAAGTTCATTCATTTTGACGTCTATCTGTGCGTCTATTTTTCCGGCTTGTGCTGAGAACCAAGCTGTTTGTGCTTCCAGCACATTGCTGGTTGGAATGACTCCTTCCTTAAATCCTAAATTGGCATAGCGCAGGTTCTCTTCCGCTTTCTCCATGTTTTTTTCGGCTAAAGCTAATTTCTTGGTCGATTCATTTACTTTATAGGAGTTCTGTGTCACCTGAAGTTCCACTTTTTCTTTGATATCTTCCAGTTTGTAGCGGGCGATGTTGGCTTCTGCCTTTGCGGCTTTTACCTTATAAATACCTTCTCCCCAGTGGAATACAGGAATTTTTACTACTACTCCGGCAGCCCACATGCCACGGAATTTATTTTCAAATCCGTTGACGAGCGATGGGTTGGTCACCAGATAATTGGCGGTCAATGCCACAGAAGGAAGGAAGTCCGCGCGGACTACGTTTACTTTCTGGCGATAGATTTCCGATGCTAATTCCAGACTCTTCAGTTCTTCACGGTTACTGAGAGCTGTGCTGACGTTCGCTTCCGTATAGGTGTTAGGAAGGGGTAAGTCTTTCATGCTTTCATCGGCCAGTTGGAAGTCGGTTTCCAATGGAAGACCACAGAGCTGGCACAAAAGCATTTTTGAGAGGTTCAAGCCATTGTCTACCTGAGTAAGCATCATTTCGGCTTCGTTTACCTTTACTTTAACGCTTAATCCGTCGGCTTTGGTAGCCACTCCTTCTTTTATCATCTTGTCTACGTCTGAATCCAGTTTCTGTACCAGCTCTAAAAAATTCTCTGCCAGTTTTTTCTTATTGACGAGTGAAATGATTTGCCAGTAAATCTGGTCCGTCTGTAGGATAAGGTCTTGCATGCCTGTGGCGTGCTGTGATTCAGCCAGGCGCTCTGCATATTTGGTAATCTTGTTGTAAGCTATGATTTTTCCGCCCATAAAGAGAGGCTGGGTGAGGGTCGCAGCTCCCACCGTCATGTTTCGGGTATCTGTACGGAATGCATCCACCAGGCCTTGTCCTACGGCGTTCAGGCCATCCGTTAATCCGGCTATGGCACCAGGTAGCAACCCTTGTAAGCCGGCAGCCAATCCGGGATTAGCAGCTGCAAGTTGTTGCATGGCAGCCTGGAACTCAGCCGACTGCATACCTTGTTGCAACTGGTTACCTAAGTTGGTACCCATGTTGCCGATGCTTTGCTTCTGTGCGTCACTGAGCAGGGATATTTCTTTTTGCGTGCGCATATATCCCCCCGTAAGATCAATCTTGGGCAGATAATTAGTGAATGCAGCCTTCTTCTCATAGTGGGCGGCATTGACTTTTTCTTGTGAAATTCGCAGCTCCTTGTTGTTGGCCAGAGCGAGTGCCCGGCAACTGTCCAGAGTAAGTACTTGTTGGGCATAACTGCTGAGAGTTGCGCCAAACAGTAAGAGTAAACTTGTAATTTTTTTCATTACTGATGCTGACTTTTTATTTGGTTGCTTATGCAACATTGCAAATGTATGACATTAGAACAAATAGTCAAAGCGTTTTGTTGAAAAGAATCAGTAATAAATTTAATTTTTCTTAGTGTGTGTCTTATCGGTTACTTTTACTTTTTTATGCGATTGTAATGAGGCTTCTGGGCGATGGGGTCAACTAGTAATTGTACATGCTTGGAAGTCCGGCTACGGCTTAAAGTCGTGGCATCTTCTGATTCGTCCGGATTAGTAATTACCGGGAAACTTCCGTTGGCCATTTTATAGAGTACCGGTTGCAGAAGTTGATCTTCGGCTGAGCCGAAATCACCTAATTCACCTCCATAGTTTTCTTCTATTTCGTAATCCGGTAACAGGCCGTTTGTAAAATAGTCATAATATCCTTGTGAATTGCTCAAGTAGGTAGTAGTGAGCCACAACTCTATGCCTGGAGCTTCCGCATTGGTAAATAATTGCTGGGCCACATTCTTTCCGTAAGTTGCTGTTCCTACCTGATATAGGCGGCCTTCCATATAAGGCTTCAGGCAATTGATGACAATTTCAGAGGCTGAAGCCGTATTTCCAGATGTGAGAACATATAGATTTTGATAAGAGATACTTGTCTCTCCCGTCAATGAACTGGACTCAAAGTTCAGAGTCTCTGTTTTGTTGATTTTATCGTTGTAAATCATATTTAGGAAAGGCTGCCCTATTGCCGTAGCTGGAGCCAAAGCTGAGCAAAGCTGATGAGATGTGTTTACGTATCCTCCCGGGTTATAACGCAAATCCAGGATTATGTCGTCAAACTGCTGTCCGTTCAATTGTGAAAAAACTTCCTTAAGAGCATCAGTGCTTTCTCCGAATTCGTTATATAACAAGTAAAAAGCTTTTCGTGTACCTGCAGAAATAATGCCAGATTTAAGTACATCCTGCTCTTCTACATAACGAGGCTCAGGCATTTGGACTACCCCTAGCGTATCGAATTCTATGTAGTTGAATTCCGGGTCATCCACATCTTCCGGATAAGGATTATATTTTCCTAGTGTAAAACTGTAAGCTTTTGTAGGTCGGGTAATATAAGTAGAATAATCACTTGTAGATACTTTTTGGTTGTCGACAGCAATAATCCAGTCACCCCGTTTCAATCCGGCTTCTTCTGCTGGAGAGTTAGGCTGTGTGTATAATACTCTCAACGCATTTGTTCCTCCATCAGTACGTACCAAAGCTGCTTCAAAGCCAAAGCAAGGATAGGTGCTGGTTGCACGTGAGGTAGTAAGTACAGAATCTACATGAGAAAACACATACCCGTTTTTCTGATCTTTGGAAGAGGCGGCTGAAGTTAAAAATTCAGCCGGTTTTTTAAAGAAATCCAGTTTTTCCTCTGCCGGAATATCTTCATAGAAAAGATAGTTTTCCTGCATCACCTCGTAAATCCATGTCTTGGTAGCAATCAAGGCATAATATTCTCCCGAGCGGTCTTCTCCGCAGGAAGATAGCACCCCCATAAGTGTAAGGCAGCTGTATATCAGGTGACTGATGTGCTTTCTCATGTGCTTAAAAATTATTTCATGCGGAATGAACCCTGGCCAATCATATTGCCGTCGGCAAATATATAGATATGGTATGTACCGGCTGGCAGGAATTCTTCTACATCCCAGTATACAGTGACACTCTGTTCTTCACCCGTATATTCAATGTATTTCTTAATAGAATAGCTGATATTACGGTCTTCAAACTTAAACTGGTTGCCCGGATTCTTGGTTAGTATCTCGTTATCCGGTTTGGCAATACGAATATAGAGGGTCTTGTTACCTGTTTGTGCAGTAATATTCTTGACAATAGTAAATGAAATAGCGATTTTCTTGATATTCTTTACGCGCTCTGTTTCGCGTCCTCTTTTGTTCAGTGTCTGCACTTGAATGTTGGTAGCATCCAGCTGTGCGGCCAGTGTAACTTTTTCGTTCAGATTCTTTGTCTCTTGTGACAGATTGGAAATCTGTGCAGTAGCAGCAGTATATTTACTTTTTACTTCCTGATTTTCCTGCATTAAGGCAGCATTGATTTTGTTCAGAGAGTCTATTTGCATTACATAGCTTCGCAATACGGCCCGTACGGTTTTCAATTCTTTTTTCAGTCGCATAATCTCGGCTGCATCACTGGTCTTCACCTGACGCAACTCTTCCAGCAAGCGCTGTGTTTTCAATTTCTCGCTTTCCAGTTTCTCACGCAAGGAGTCGTTATTTATCTGAATCTGCAATTCATCGTATTGGGTAGCAAACGTGCTGTATTCATTTTCCATTTCTTGTTTTTCCACCGCAAAGAGCTGACTCATTTCTTTGTTTTTACGGGCTTCATTTACGGCAAAGAATGATACTGCAGCCACAATGACAGCCAATATAATGATGGTGATGATAAATTTTTTATTGTTCATGGTTTCAATTTTTGCATTTGGCGCAAAAATACAATATTTATAGATACCTTCTTTTTATTTTTAGAAAAATTATGGGGATACAAGGATGGCAGGCAGGCTTTCTCCTTTTTTCCACAGACAGAAAGAGAGGTCGGGATGAAGTTGGGAGCCGCTGCCTAATACCCATTGGTTTAATACTTGGGGCAATGTTTCTTCTGTAATAGATTGCTGAGACCCATATTTCATGAGAGAATCGGAGGGTGAACTCGTATAATTGGTGCCAACTGGGGCCTTCGTATATGCTTGCGGATAGAAACAACAACGAATAATGTTGGATTCTTCTGCTACCAGGCTGATAGCATTACATTTGCTGGTGCTGCTTGCACTCCCTGTGATATAGCAATTCTGTATCTCTCCATCTCGGGTTCTGTTGCAAATAAGTCCACCTCCTAATTGTACTTTGCTGAAGTTACAATTGCTGACGGCACAGTTCATAATTTTTCCACCATAATTATAACGTGTAATTCCATTACCATAATTAGTCGCGATTTTTAGATTGATGTTGCCTATATGACAATTTATGATATTTCCTTCGTTACGGGAAGATATACTCCCGAATTCGTTCTTTTTATCAATTTGTTCAATCTGGCAATTGCGTATGATGCAGTTCTCTATTTTTCCTTTGTTGATACCTGCCAGAAATGATGATTTGTTGGTATCATCTGGATTATTGTATACAGCCTGGTTTATGATTAAATTTTTGATAGTTGCTTCGGCGGATATTCCACTGAAAAGACCGGAATAATAATAGCCGCTGGTCGGGTTGGTGTATTGTAAGTCATTCAGACTATGCCCTTGTCCGTCGAACACATCATTGAATAGTCTTTTTTGAGAGGTGCTGCTTGTGCCATACATTCCAATCATTTGAATTTGCGCTGATTCTTCAGCTGTAAAAGTCAAGTCATTAAGCAGGTAATAGGTCATGGTTTCTCCAGTCTTTTCGCCAAATTCTTCCAGACTTCTGCCTTCGTAGCTTTCTCCGTTGATTAGATGAGTGAAGGCGATGAAATCTTCTACAGTGGAAATTCCGGGGCTTTCACCGCTTTGCTTTATGGGGCACGTGTATTCGTGGCCGGATGCAAAGGTGTATTCATTCAGTTGCGTTTCATGCACTTCTCCTGTGGTAGTATGAATGCGTATGGCAATGGATAAAGTGGCTGGAGGAATCAGGAAAACGTATGCACCTCCGTCGTCTTTTTTCATAAGAATGGGGGTGTCTGATTGCTGGCAGGATATTTCTCCTGTTTCAGGCGTAATATTTATGACAGATAGGGAGGGAATAAATTCTATTTGGTCAATCAGGCTGTTCAGTTGGCTGGATACATTGAATATGATACGTGCAAACAAATGCCGGAAAGATAGATTGATATCATTTCCATATGTGGTAGTGCTTGAGGCGTAAAGCTGGTCACATAAACTACCTTCCTGATAGAAAGACTGATGGCTTCGATACAAAGGAGGATAGTAGGACATTGTGATGGCTTGCTGCTGTGCGTCCTCCCATTTCAGGTCGGTGTCTCCTTCCCAGGCAGTTCCGTTATAGGTGAACAGAAGTTCATCGGCATGGATACCTCCTTGGCTGTAAAAGGTTATATTGCTTCTTGTGGGTAATGTTTCGTTTGTTTCACTGAGTCTGCTGTGTGAATGAGAATTGAAATACCCTATTTCATTGCCTTTGATGTGTAATGTGTGGTGGCTGGTTTCAATCATTTCATTTGTACATCCACCCGTCAGTAAAAAAAGTATTGTCCAAAAGATGTTTCTTTTCATAATTGCAGTTTTGTTATATTAACGTAAATTCCTTTTTCCGTTTCCACTTTTTGAGGGTAATTTTGGTCAAAGTTGTGCATTACATTGAAAAACTTTACCTTTGCATCGATTAAAGGAAACGTTTCACGAAAATATGGGAAAAGGAAAATTAGCGAAATTCGCAGATATGGCGGAATATCCGCATGTGTTTGAATATCCGTATTCGGTGGTGGATGATGTGCCGTTCGAAATGAAAGGTAACTGGAATCGGGACTTTTTCAAGAATGACCATCCGATTGTGCTCGAATTGGGTTGCGGACGTGGAGAATATACCGTGGGGCTGGCACGTCGCTATCCCGACAAGAACTTTATTGGAATAGATATAAAAGGTGCACGTATGTGGACCGGAGCTACGGAAGCATTGAATGAAGGATTGAAAAATGCGGCTTTCCTGCGGACGAACATTGAGATAATTGACCGTTTCTTTGCTCCGGGAGAGGTGAGTGAAATCTGGCTGACTTTCTCGGACCCTCAGATGAAAAAAGCGACTAAGCGACTGACATCTACCTATTTTATGAACCGTTACCGTCGTTTCTTGGTACCGGACGGGTTGATACATTTAAAAACGGACAGTAATTTTATGTTTACCTATACGAAGTACATGATTGAAACCAATCATTTTCCGGTAGAATTTATTACTGACGATTTGTATCATTCCGGTATGGACGATGATATTCTCAGTATCCGTACCTATTACGAACAGCAGTGGCTAGACCGCGGACTGAATATCAAGTACATTCAGTTCCATTTGCCGCAGGAGGGTGAATTACAGGAACCGGATGTGGAGATTGAGCTGGACGATTACCGGAGCTATAACCGGAGTAAGCGCAGCGGACTGAAAACAAGCAAATGATTCAAAACTGAAAAAAGATATGACACTTTATCCGAAATTGATTATGGACGCACTGGCCACGGTGCGTTATCCGGGTAACGGAAAAAACATTGTAGAAGCGGAGATGGTGGCCGACAATCTTCGCATTGACGGCATGAAGGTGAGTTTCTCGCTGATTTTTGAGAAACCGACCGATCCGTTTATGAAGTCGGTAGTCAAGTCGGCCGAAACCGCTATTCATACGTATGTATCGAAAGAGGTAGAGGTAACGATTGCTACCGAAAGCAAGCAGGCCGCTCGTCCGGAACCGGGCAAGATGCTGCCGCAGGTGAAGAATGTGATTGCGGTATCTTCTGGAAAGGGAGGAGTAGGAAAGTCTACTGTGGCCGCCAATTTGGCTGTGGCTTTGTCTAAGCTGGGCTATAAGGTAGGTTTGTTGGATGCCGATATTTTTGGTCCTTCTGTTCCGAAGATGTTTCAGGTAGAAGACGCCCGTCCGTATGCAGAAGAAGTGGGCGGACGTGATTTGATTGTACCGGTAGAGAAATACGGCATTAAGTTGCTTTCCATTGGTTTCTTTGTAGACCCCGATCAGGCTACTCTCTGGCGTGGAGGTATGGCCAGCAACGCCCTGAAGCAGTTGGTGGCAGATGCCAACTGGGGTGATTTGGACTATTTCGTGCTGGATACACCTCCGGGCACCAGCGACATTCACCTGACCTTGTTGCAGACATTGGCCATTACGGGAGCCGTGATTGTCAGCACGCCGCAGCAGGTGGCATTGGCCGATGCGCGTAAAGGTATCAATATGTATACCAACGACAAGGTAAACGTACCTATTCTCGGTCTGGTGGAAAATATGGCCTGGTTTACTCCGGCAGAACTTCCGGAAAACAAATATTACCTGTTTGGTAAGGAAGGAACCAAGCGTCTGGCAGAAGAGTTGAATGTGCCGTTGCTCGGACAGATTCCTATCGTGCAGAGCATCTGCGAGAGTGGTGATGCAGGAACACCTGCTGCCCTCGACGAAAACTCCATGACCGGTATGGCCTTTATGGAGCTGGCACGCAATGTGGTGACGCAGACCGAAAAGCGTAATGCCGAAATGGCTCCTACGGAAATCGTACATACGCATTGATTAAAAAATGTAAATAAGAGCGGTGGCAGAAAATGCGCACCGCTTTTTTATGCCCTTTCCAGGCACTTTCTTGACGGGTTGTCGGGGTTGTCACCGGTTTTTTAAACTTTCTATATACAGGTGTGGAAAAATATAAGCGTTGTATTTTTCCACACCCCGCGTATATATACTTTATAAAAATGCCTGCCAACCCCGGCAACCCGTCAAGATTCGTCTTTTTCTCCTCCCTTTAGGGGCCGTTTTTCTTGTCTTTCAAAACGCCCTTGCGTTCAAATTAAAACGCACTTGCGTTTAAGGTCAAACGTCCTTGTGTTTCAAGTCAAACGCACTTGCGTTTTAGATTGAACGCACTTGCGTTTTTTTGCCTGCCGATTTGTTTAAAAATTCGAAATGGTTTTCAGTTGGATTTATATGTATGGGTTACTCTCTACGTGGGCCGCATTTTAAATATAATCATCTTTAAATTCCAGTTCCAACTGAACAGGTCCGGAACTGACGTGCTCATTCATACCATTTTCTTCTTTCGGGTTGGATACCGACAAGCCTAACAGGCGGATAGGATGCTGACTGTAGTCCACTCCTTTCAATAACTGTTTGGCCAGTGGAAGAATGTCGTCCAGACGTTGGAACGGCCGTTCCACACTCACACTGCGGGTGATTTGGGAGAAGTCGTCGAACTTCACTTTCAGCGTGAGGGTATTCCCTTTAAAATCCTTGGCTTTCAGTCGGTCGGTGAGTTCGCGTGCCACATGATACAGCTCGATGATGAGTGACATTTCTGCCGAAAGGTCTTTTTCCAATGTATGTTCACAGCCGATAGACTTGCGGATGCGTACAGCTTCTACCGGACGGTCGTCCATGCCACGGGCAAAGTTGAAATAGATTAATCCGTTTTTCCCGAACTGCCGTTGCAGCATTTCCAACGAGCATTTACGTAGGGTCTCTCCGTTGTAAATACCTAAAGTATGCATCTTTTTAGCCGTAATGGGGCCCACTCCCCAGAAAGCTTCAATAGGCAACCGGCGGATAAACTCATCGGCCTGGTCGGGGTGAATGGTGCAAAGTCCGTCAGGCTTTCGGTAATCGGAGGCGATTTTAGCTAAGAATTTATTGTAGGATACACCGGCTGAGGCCACTAAATGAAGTTCCTGGCGGATACGTTGCTTGATTTCTTTGGCTATATCCACCGCCAATGGAATTCCTTTCTTGTTTTCCGTGACATCCAGAAACGCTTCATCCAGCGAAATAGGCTCGATGAGGTCTGTATAGTCGTGAAAGATTTCATGTATCTGTGCAGACACGCTTTTGTAAACCTCCATCCGTCCCTCCACGAAAATCAGTTGCGGACACAGTTTTTTCGCTTTTTGTGAAGACATGGCCGAACGTACGCCAAATTTACGGGCTTCATAGCTGGCGGCAGCTACCACTCCTCGTTTCTCTGCATGCCCCACGGCGATGGGCTTTCCGCGTAGTTCCGGGTGGTCGCGCTGTTCGACCGACGCATAGAAAGCGTCCATATCAATGTGGATAATTTTTCGTTCGGTGTGCATGAATGAGTGGATAGCTTTTCTGCAAAAAAACAAAACATTCTTGGGATATCCTAAAAATCATTTGTATTTTTGCTGTTTGTAAAATGGTTTTGATGACTTTTTTGACAGCAAAAAATAAAGAAATATGATGAAAGATGAGATTAAGAAAGCCTGCGAGGTATTGCAGAAGGGGGGAGTGATTCTTTACCCGACGGATACCGTGTGGGGAATAGGATGTGATGCGACGAATGAAGAGGCGGTGAAACGCGTTTTTGAAATAAAGCAGCGGGCTGACAGCAAGGCGATGCTGGTGCTGGTAGACAGTCCGGTGAAGGTGGATTTTTATGTACAGGATGTGCCTTCCGTAGCATGGGACTTGATTGAAATGACTACGAAACCTTTGACCATTATTTACGACGGAGCGAGAAATCTGGCTCCGAATCTGATTGCAGCCGACGGCAGTGTAGGTATTCGTGTCACCTCGGAGGAGTTTTCCAAACAACTTTGTTTCCGCTTCCGCAAAGCCATTGTATCTACGTCTGCCAATATCAGCGGACAGCCTGCACCGGCCGTGTTCAGTGAAATCACGGAAGAAATCAAGCAGGCGGTGGATTATGTGGTGGATTACCGTCGGGAAGAAACCGGCCACCCCAAACCGTCCAGCATTGTCAAATTAGGCAAAGGGGGCGTGGTAAAAATTATTAGAGAATAAATTTTTTCTTTCATGAAAGTTGTAGACGAGAAGAACAGCTTGCTCCAGGGCTTTCTCCATTGGAGGGAAAGACATATAAAGGACAAGCAGTTTGTATTGATTTTAAGCTTTTTAGTGGGAATCTGCACGGCGCTGGCCGCTTGTCTGTTGAAGTTCCTGGTAGAGTATATCAAGGAGTTCCTGACAGAAAACTTTGATTCTACAGGAGTAAACTGGTTGTACTTGGTGTATCCGGTGGTAGGTATTTTCCTGACCGGACTGTTCATTCGAAAAGTGGTGCGTGACGACATCAGTCACGGTGTAACCAAAATTCTGTATGCCATTTCGCGTAAGCAAAGCCGTATCAAGCGGCATAATGTATGGTCTTCCGTTTTTGCTTCGGCCATTACCATCGGTTGTGGTGGATCGGTCGGTGCCGAAGCGCCGATTGTGCTGACCGGTTCTGCCATTGGTTCGAATTTGGGCAGTATTTTCCGTATGGACCACAAGACGCTGATGCTGCTGGTGGGATGTGGAGCTGCCGGGGCGGTTTCGGGTATCTTTAAGGCACCGATTGCCGGTGTGGTCTTTACGCTGGAGGTACTGATGATTGACCTGACCATGGCTTCTTTGCTTCCCTTGCTGATTACCAGTGTGACGGCAGCTTCTGTTTCTTATCTGCTCACAGGTACGGAAGCCATGTTCCAGTTTCACCTGGATTATCCGTTCTCTTTGGAACGTATTCCATACGCCATTGCATTGGGAATTTTCTGCGGACTGGTGGCCTGGTATTTTACCCGTTCCATGAACTGGATTGAGAATATTTTCCGCCGTTACAGCAGTCCGTATGTGAAGTTCCTGATTGGAGGAGCCATGCTGAGTATATTGATTTTCCTGTTCCCGCCGTTGTATGGTGAAGGTTATGACACCATTTCTCTGTTGCTCAACGGACGGTCGAATGCCGAATGGGACACGGTAATGAACAACTCTCTTTTCTACGGGAACTCGCAGCTGTTGGTGGTGTATTTGCTGTTGATTATCTTGTTTAAGGTCTTCGCATCGAGTGCGACCAATGGTGGTGGCGGTTGCGGTGGTATTTTTGCACCGAGCTTGTTCCTGGGATGTATTGCCGGCTTTGTATTCTCCTATGTGTGCAATGAGTTCCAGTTGGGAGGAACATACATTCCGGAAAAGAACTTTGCCCTGATGGGAATGGCGGGACTGATGTCGGGCGTCATGCATGCCCCTTTGACCGGAGTCTTCCTGATAGCCGAGCTGACCGGTGGATACGGTTTGTTCCTGCCGCTGATGATTGTGTCGGTCTGCGCGTACCTTACTATTATCGTGTTCGAGCCGCACAGTATCTATTCCATGCGTCTGGCGAAGAGTGGAGAATTGATTACGCATCATAAGGACAAGGCGGCTTTGACCATGATGAGCATGGAAACTGTCATTGAAACAGATTTCCAGGTGGTTCGTCCGGATATGGATTTGGCGGAGATGGTGAAGGCCATTTCGAAATCCGGCCGTAATCTGTTCCCGGTGGTAGATGTACGCAATGAATTGATTGGATTGGTAATACTGAACGACATTCGTAACATTATGTTCCGTCAGGAATTGTATCACAAATACCGGGTAGAAAATTTTATGGTCACCCCTAAGGCCTGCATTATTACGACAGATTCCATGGAAGATGTGATGGATAAGTTTGATAAGACGGGCTCCTGGAACTTGCCGGTGGTAGACGAAGACAACAAGTATATCGGTTTTGTATCCAAATCGCGCATCCTTTCTACTTATCGTCAGGTGATGGTGGATTTTTCAGCAGAATAAACAACGAAAAGAAATATGGAGAAGAAAGATTTACGAATTGTATATATGGGCACTCCTGAATTTGCCGTGGAGAGTTTGAAACGGCTGGTGGAAGGAGGCTATCAGGTGGTGGGGGTCATCACCATGCCCGACAAGCCGATGGGACGGCATGGCAGCGTGCTTCAGCCGAGCCCGGTGAAACAGTATGCCGTGTCGCAAGGATTGAAGGTACTTCAGCCGGAAAAGCTGAAGGATGAGAATTTCCTGGCCGAGCTGAGAGACTTGAAAGCAGACTTGCAGATTGTGGTAGCTTTCCGTATGCTGCCGGAGGTGGTATGGAACATGCCGCGTTTGGGTACATTCAATCTGCATGCCTCTTTGCTTCCGCAGTATCGTGGCGCAGCTCCTATCAACTGGGCGGTAATCAATGGTGAAACAGAAACAGGTATTACTACTTTCTTCCTGAAGCATGAGATTGATACGGGTGAGATTATTGATCAGGTACGTGTGCCCATTGCGGATACGGATAATGTGGAGATTGTGTACGACAAGCTGATGCACTTAGGGGGAGACCTGGTGGTGAAGACAGTGGATGCCATTCTGGAAGGAAATGTGAAGACCATTCCACAGGAACAGTTGGCTGCTGCTACGGAACTTCGTCCGGCTCCTAAAATCTTCAAGGAAACTTGTCGTATAGACTGGCAGGCCGGAGTGAAAAAGGTATATGATTTTGTACGTGGTCTTTCTCCATATCCTGCTGCATGGACGAAATTGCATCAGGGTGATGCTGCTCCGTTGGCATTGAAGATTTTTGAAACGGAGAAAGTCTTTGTCGCACATAATCTGAAGCCCGGCAGCATTGTAACCGATAAGAAGACATATTTCCAGATTGCTTCTACTGACGGGTTTGTCAAAGTGCTGTCTTTGCAGCTGGCAGGTAAGAAACGAATGGAGGTAGCTGACTTCCTTCGCGGGTACCGCCACGTGGAAAATTCCTTTGTAGAATAAAGAATATGGCAATATTTATTTGTGCAGGGTGACGGTATGTATATCGTCGCCCTCTTTAATTTTATATAGAATGCGGAAACCCTTGAAAGCAGAGTCCTGATATTGCGGAATGCTGGAAAGCGTAAAGGAAACTACTCCCCAATAGGAGTTGATTTGCAAGTCTGCTCCCGGGTTATGGCGTAACTCTACCGGCAGCAATCCATTTTCATCCAGATGGGCATTTTGTGGAACCAGTAAACTGATACGATGGCTGATGTTGCTGTTATTTCCTCCAATTTCATATTGGATATTTAGATGTTCTTTGCTGATACTGGAAGAAGTAATGCATATCGGGGCTGTGCCGAATATATCATTGATTGATTCAACTGTTTCTTCAGGAGTTATACAATCAGCATCTTTTGTCAGTACTTTGTAAAGGCTGATGATTTCTACTTTCTTAGCTTCAGAATTATTGTTTTGTTTATTTTTATCAAGAAATAAAACTTCTAGTAAAACTCTTTGGCCTAAGATGTTCGCTTTGTTGTCTGTAAAGATATGGGTGTTAACGGGAAGTAAAGCACCATAAGTGTCAGAGTCTATTGTGAGTTGTTCGGTGTTTACTACAGTTCCCAATGTGGAAAAGCTGCCACTGCTTGAGGATAGTAGAAGTTGGTCTTCTTCTTCAACAGAACAAGAAGAAAAGTGTCCGTATAGTAGAAGTAAAAGTATGTATGTGATGTATTTTGTATATCTCATAATTTAGTTGGATTTTTCATGTAAATAAATGAAATGATTTTCGGATACTGCACCTTTTTTAGTTAAAAACATTTTAATGACGATTTTAATTAGAAAAAGGTGCAGTATTTTTGTGTATTCATCATTTATTAATCAAAGCACGATAAGCTGAATATGACAGAAGAAGAATTAGCGTCGAAATGCAAGCTGGCAGATAATCAGGCTCGCAAGGAGTTGTACGAGCTGTATGGCGGTTCGCTGATGGCTATTTGTCTTCGTTATATCGGGGACCGGGAGGCTGCAGAGGATGTGTTACATGATGGTTTTGTCCGGATATTCCAATCAATCGGGCAGTTTACTTATCAAGGTGTAGGTTCTTTAAAAGCTTGGCTTTCGCGTGTGATGGTCAATGAAGCGTTGGGGTATTTGCGAAAACGCAATCAACTGGCTCAGCAGGAAGTTTTGATGGAGCAGTTGCCTGATACGGAAGAGGATGATGAGGGAGTGGGTGATATTCCTCAAGCTGAATTGATGAAGATGATTGCTGGACTTCCCGATGGGTATCGTACGGTATTCAACTTATATGTGTTTGAAGATAAAAGTCATAAGGAAATTGCGCAGATGCTGGGAATAACTGAGCATACTTCTTCTTCTCAGTTTTATCGTGCAAAGACTTTATTGGCAAAGAAAATAAATGAATATAGAAAGAAATTATAGGCAATGAAGAGCGAGAAAGAATGGATAGATAATTTACGTAACCAGATGGAGGGTTATTCTGAACCTCTTCCTGAGGGGCTTTGGGATAAGTTGTCCAAGGAACTGGAGGAACCTAAAGTTCCGAAGGTAATTCCTCTATGGAGACGTTGGCAAGTGGCTGCGGCGGTGCTGGTGCTGCTGGTGTCTTCACTGACATATTGGTTCTGGTCTTCTCCGCAGGCTGATTTTCGTAATCAGGAACTGGCCGTAAAGGTGAAGGATACTCCTTTGCCAGAGTATGTGCCTCTTCAAGAGGAGCGGATGGCAGAAACTGAGCTTGTAGAAACATCTTCTGAAAAATCAGTCTCTCTCTTAGCTCATACTCCGCTTATACAGTCTGTGGAGAATAAAGAAGAGGTAGATCCAGTTTCTGCTATTTCGGAAATGGATCAGGAAGAACCTGAAGAAGTGGCGAAAGAGAATGTGAATGTAGAACAAGAGGTTACCAGAACACCAACAGAACGAAGCAGAAGCATGAAAGAAAATCGGGCAGCTGATCGTGAACGTATGGAACGTAATGCCATGGCACTGAAAAATAAGTCGGATAAGTCTTCTGGATTCTCGGTTGGAGTTGGAGCAGGCAATACGCCTTATAGCTCGTTGAATACATTTGATGGAATGGGTAGCTTTGTGGCGCGTTCGGCTTATTATACTTCTTCCGATTTGAATATGTCTCCAATAAGTAATGGAGGACTGGCTTACAGTCAGGTTTTGTTGGAGAATGCGATACAAACTCCTCAGACGAGTGTGAAACACCATATGCCTGTCACGGTGGGGCTGACAGTTGCCTGGCATTTTCATAAAGACTGGGCATTGGAAACAGGATTAAATTATACACTTTTATCTTCAGATATTCATTCCGGTTCCAAATCGTATGTGGAAGAAACTCAGAAATTGCATTATGTGGGTATACCGGTAAAACTACATCGTTCTATTTGGAAAAATAGCTGGCTCTCTGTATATGCGTCTGCCGGAGGAGTAATGGAAAAATGTGTATCAGGTAAGCTGGAAACTGTTACCGTGACGAATGGAGGTAATCGTACGTCAGAAAACACATCATTAGATGTGGATCCGCTTCAGTGGTCAGTGACTGCAGCAGCCGGAGCGCAAGTGAATTTTACCTCACGTTTTGGATTGTATGTAGAGCCCGGAATTGCATATTATTTTGATGACCATAGCGGAGTAGAAACCATACGAAAAGAACACCCTCTTAATTTTAATTTGCAGTTAGGCTTACGCTTCAATGTGACCAAATAAGTTTTTATGGTTGATTTATTAGAAAAGATGCTTATCTTTGTTGAAAAGAATCTGATTAACTAAAATAAATCGATGGAAAAAATTATGGTAGCTCCTTCCTTGCTCTCTGCAAATTTTGCTGATTTGAAGAGTGACTTGGAAAAAATAAATCAAAGTGAGGCGGACTGGTTGCATCTGGACATTATGGATGGTGTGTTTGTGCCCAATATTTCATTTGGTTTTCCTGTATTAAAATATGTGGCTGAAATTAGTCAGAAGCCGTTGGATGTGCATCTGATGATTGTGCAGCCGGAAAAATTTATTCGTGAAGTAAAGAATTTGGGAGCCATGATGATGAATGTACACTATGAAGCTTGTCCTCATCTGCATCGCGTTATCCAGCAGATTAAGGAAGCTGGAATGAAGGCGGGAGTTACGCTGAATCCGGCTACTCCGGTATCTGTATTGGAGGATATTATCACAGAGGTGGATATGGTGTTGCTGATGAGTGTCAATCCAGGATTCGGTGGCCAGAAATTTATTCCTAATACATTTAAAAAGATTGCGCAGCTTCGCGAAATGATAACGCGTAACGGGGCTTCTGCCCTTATCGAGGTGGATGGAGGTGTTAATCAGGAAAATGCCCCTCTTCTGCGGCGCGCTGGAGCAGATGTGCTGGTGGCCGGCAGTTCTGTATTTAATTCTCCAGACATGATTAAAGCTATTCAGCAATTGAAATATGTGGAGTAAGTATTGGGAGCCTTGCATTCTTTAATAGCATACCCATTGTTCCGGTTGACTATTTGTCTGGCAACCGGAATTTTTTTATTCGACACATTGTGGCCGAAGAATTTTTCATGGCCATATTGGGTTGCGATATGGTTACTTCTGGTGATTGTTTGCGGAGGAGTGTTTTGGTTTTCCCGATGGAGATGGCGCTGGCTCTTTGGAGTGATGGCTGGCATGGCTTTTTTCTTATGGGGAGGAATATCGGTAGTCCATCAAAGAGAAACAGTGCAATATGATTGGGATGGAGAGCCTGCTATATACAAAGGTATAGTGGAAAGTGTGCCGGAAGTCAGGGGGAAAACATTTCGGGCGGAAGTGCGTGTAGATGTCCAACGGTTGTCAAACGGAAACTGGAAAAGAATAGATCGGAATATTCTTTTGTCATGGATGCCGGATTCTTTATCAAAACCTTTGGCTTGTGGAGACAGTGTGTGTTTTTATGCAAAAGTTTCATATCCTTTTTCTGAAAAAGAACTGACAAGATTCGATTACGGTGACTATCTTTTACGAAAGAGTATTAGCGGAACGGCTTTGGCTTATGCCGGGAATTGGCGTTGTACGGGAAAACCTCGTTCATTATCTGTCAGCCAGTTGGCAAAGGTATGTCAACAACAGGTTGTGGATGTATATCGGAGTTGGGGATTTGATCAGGACGTGCAGGCTGTAGTATCGGCGTTGACTATTGGGGAGAAAACGGATTTGACTCCTGAATTAAAAGCAATGTATAGTGCAGCTGGGGTCAGTCATGTATTAGCGTTATCAGGACTGCATGTGGGTATTCTTTCGTGTATTCTTTTGTGGTTGTTTTATCCGTTGACTTATTTAAAGCATGGGCGTAAGATTTTAGCTTTTCTGGTAGTCTGCTTGTTATGGCTTTTTGCCTTTATTTCCGGGCTAAGTTCGTCGGTGGTACGTGCAGTAGTAATGTATAGTTTATATACTTTTGCTTCATTTTGTTCAGAGGAGCGTTTTTCGGGTATGCATTCCTTGGTGTTGGCTGCTTTTCTGATGTTGATATATAATCCGTTTTTTCTTTTTGATATAAGTTTTCAACTCTCGTTTACAGCTGTCTTTTCTATTTTGGCGTTTTATCCTTTGTTTTCACGTTGGTTATGCATAAAAAATTGTGTGTTGCGTTATGTGTGGAACACACTCAGCCTATCTATCTCGGCTCAGTTAGGTACGCTACCTTTTATTCTGTATTATTTCGGAAGTTTTCCGACTTATTTTCTACTTGTCAATCTGGTTGTTGTTATATTGGCAGGTGGAATACTGATGTTGACGCTGGTTGCATTATGTATAGCTTCCGTACCTATGGTAGGAAGTACGGTGATGACCTTATTGGAATGGTGTACATCGGTTTTGAATGAATCTACCCGGTGGGTTCAGCAACTGGACGGGTCTCAGATTACTTCTGTTTATTTATCCTCTTCTCAGGCCTGTCTGCTGACTGCGGTAATTATTTGCTTCTATTTATGCTGGGCATCCGGTATACACCGTAAGGCTTCTGACTGGATTCGTTTACTGATGGTTTGCAATCTGTTTGTAGTGGTGTCTTGTGTGGAATATACAGGTGAAGCTCCGAAACAGTTGTACTTTTTCCGCTCGGAAGTATACACCCGTAAAAGAGATTGTGTTTCTACTCATCGCTCTGAAACGGGATTGCTATGTATCAGAAATGTGCATATTGCAGTACTGGATGATGCTCGCTGGAGAACATGTGAATCTTTATCACGTTTACCTTTGGAATATGCATATATCTGTAGGGGATTTAAGGGGAGTCTTTCACAGTTGGACAAACTGTTTGTTATTCGGCAGGTTATTTTGGACAGTTCATTGAGTGATGCTTTCCGAGAAAAGCTTATAAGGGAATGTCAATTACTTAAAATATCTTATACAGACCTTTCTATTCACGGTTCTTATTCTGTTGTGCTGTAGTTTCTAAAAATAAATTTGTACTTTTGCTCCTTTCAAAAGTGTAAGTTTAAGAAAAAGAATATGTTGTCAAAAGTAATTCTTCAGGCCCATATTGATAAAGTTGAGACTTATTTTGAACGGGCTGATAAAGTGGTGATTGTGACTCACGTTTCTCCTGACGGAGATGCGTTGGGTTCTTCGTTGGGCTTGTATCATTTTTTGTCTGTACATGACAAGACTGTAAATGTAATTGTGCCTAATGCGTTTCCTGACTTTTTACGATGGATGCCTGGAGCAAAAGATATTATCCGTTATGATAAATATGCTGAGTTTGCCGATAAACTGATTGCAGAAGCAGACGTGATTTGTTGTCTTGATTTTAATGCCTTGTCTCGTATTGACCAGATGGCAGAAGCCGTCAGAACAGCTCAAGGGAGAAAGGTCATGATTGACCATCATTTGAATCCGGAACCATTCTGTAGGGTGACTATTTCACATCCGGAAATATCTTCTACTTCAGAATTGATTTTTAGGCTGATATGCCGTCTGGGATGTTTTGATGACATTACATTGGAAGGAGCAGAATGTATTTATACCGGAATGATGACGGATACGGGAGGTTTTACTTATAATTCCAATAACCGTGAAATTTATTTCATTATAAGTGAACTGCTGTCTAAAGGCATTGATAAGGATGATATTTATCGTAAAGTATTCAATACATATTCAGAAGGTCGTCTTCGCTTGATGGGGTATGTGCTTTATGAAAAAATGCAAGTATATCCTCAGTTCCGTGCGGCTTTAATCTGTCTGTCAAAGGAAGAGCAGGGTAGATTCCGTTACGTGAAAGGAGATACGGAAGGATTCGTAAATATTCCTCTTCAGATGAAGGGAATCTGCTTTTCGGTATTCTTGCGTGAAGATACGGAAAAGAATATGATTAAGGTTTCACTTCGTTCGGTTGGGGCTTTCCCATGTAATCAGGTTGCGACAGAATTCTTTAACGGAGGGGGGCATTTGAATGCTTCTGGAGGAGAGTTTTATGGTACAATGGATGAGGCTGTGGATTTATTTAAGCAGGCCTTGGTGAAATATGAGAGTTTGTTATTGAAAAATTAGTGAGAAATTTTTATTCTTGAACAATATTAGACATAATTGGACAAAATAGGAAGGATGTTTTATAGACATTTTACTACATTTGCCCGTGTAAACATGCTTATTAAGATGAAAAAAAATTATTTGCTGTGGGCTGTAACTGCCCTGATAATGCTGGCGCTGAACAGTTGTAATAACGGAAAGACATACGCTGAAATGAAAGAAGAGGAGGCAGATGCCATTAATAAGTACATTTTGGAAAATGACATAAAAGTTATTTCTGAGGCTGATTTTGCTGCACAGGATTCTACGACGAAAGAAAATGAATATGTGTTGTTGGACGAAAGTGGAGTCTATATGCATGTGGATAATCGAGGAGCTGGTCAGGCTGTGTTGGGAGATGGAACCTATGATATGGTAGCCCGTTTTGTGGAAGTGGCACTCCAGACGCGCACTGATTTAGGTATGACAGCTGGAGATACTTTGCTGGCTAATTTTCACGTAGCCAATCCTTCTTATACAATCAAGGGCGAGGATTTTAAACTGACAATTAGCGGTGATTCTTATTCGGCTTCGTTTACTCGTAATGATTCTTATAGTATGTATGGCATGTATAAAACAGTAGCTGTTCCTTCTGGGTGGTTGATTCCGCTGCGTTATCTGAAACCGGGAAGAACAAATGATGCAGAGAAAATAGCACGTGTGAAATTGATTGTGCCGCATAGTGAAGGTACTTCTTCGGCTACTCAGTCCGTATATCCATGTTTTTATGAATTGACCTATAACATGACAAGATAACCTAAATAATTAAAAACCTTTATTTATGACACTTATTAAATCTATTTCCGGAATTCGTGGCACTATAGGCGGCCATGCCGGCGAAGGATTGAATCCTTTGGACATCGTGAAATTCACTTCAGCGTATGCTACATTGATTCGTAAGACTACGACCAATAAATCAAATAAGATTGTAGTAGGCCGTGATGCGCGTATCTCTGGTGAGATGGTGAAGAATGTGGTTTGCGGAACGTTGATGGGAATGGGATTCGATGTAGTAAATATCGGATTGGCTTCTACTCCGACTACAGAACTTGCAGTAACTATGGAAGGTGCATGTGGTGGTATCATTCTGACAGCCAGCCATAATCCGAGACAATGGAATGCCTTGAAGTTGTTGAATGAGCATGGTGAATTCCTGAATGCGGCCGAAGGTAATGAGGTTTTGCGTATTGCTGCTGCAGAAGAATTTGAATTTGCAGATATCGAACATATTGGTAAGTATCGTGAAGATAATACATACAACCAGAAACATATTGACAGCGTATTGGCATTGAAACTGGTAGACGTAGAAGCTATCCGTAAGGCTAATTTCCGTGTGGCAATTGATTGTGTGAACTCTGTAGGTGGTGTAGTACTGCCTCAGTTGTTGGAGCAGCTGGGCGTACAGCATGTGGAAAAGTTGTATTGCGAACCGACTGGCGACTTCCAGCATAATCCAGAACCTCTGGAAAAGAACTTGGGTGACATCATGGGCTTGATGAAGAAAGGTACTTGTGATGTAGCCTTTGTGGTAGACCCTGACGTAGACCGTCTGGCTATTATCTGTGAAAATGGAGCTATGTATGGTGAAGAATATACGCTGGTAACAGTAGCTGATTATGTATTGAAGCATACTCCGGGAAATACAGTTTCTAACTTGAGTTCTACTCGTGCGTTGCGTGACGTCACTCGCAAATATGGCATGGAATACAATGCTTCTGCAGTGGGTGAAGTAAATGTAGTAACCAAGATGAAAGCTACTAATGCGGTTATCGGTGGTGAAGGTAATGGTGGAGTGATTTATCCGGAATCTCACTACGGACGTGATGCATTGGTGGGTATTGCTTTGTTCTTGAGTCATCTGGCACACGAAGGAAAGAAAGTAAGCGAATTGCGTGCTACTTTTCCTAACTATTTCATTGCGAAGAATCGTATTGATCTGACTCCGGAAACAGATGTAGATGCTATCTTGGCGAAGGTAAAAGAACTTTACAAGAATGAAGAAATCAATGACATTGACGGTGTGAAGATTGATTTCCCTGATAAGTGGGTTCACCTGCGTAAGAGTAACACAGAACCGATTATTCGTGTATACTCAGAAGCTTCTACAATGGAAGCTGCTGATGAAATCGGTAAGCAGATTATGGACATTGTATACAGTCTGGCTAAATAAGAGAGGCGTTAGCGCATTCTTCTGAAAATAAAATGAATTCCGGAATGAAATAAAGCGGTTAGCTGGTTTTCATTCCGGAATTTTTTTGTGAATGTGTGATAGAGAAAATGTGTGTAGGGTTATTCCTTTTCAGATTCTTCTGAAGGGATGGGGATTAATTCTGAATGTAATGCTGATTCTTTTTGTGGTGAAAGAATAGGGGACGAGTTTTTTTCTGACGAGAAACCAGCATGGAATAATGCGTAAAAGAAGGGCAGAATAACTTTTTGAGTTTCCATAATGCGTTGTTTTTAGGGATTTATAATGAAAACGCCAAAATATGAATATCCCCCTATCTGAAAAGTGTTAAATAATCTAATCGTCTACCCATAACAGGTCGCTCATAATTCCATCAGAAATAAATATCCCTTTTTCTGTGAGCTTCATGACGTGATTGTCGAGTGTCAGGAATCCTTGTTTCAGATGGGGAGAAGCCATGCGCATGCAATAATCGAATAAGGTTTCTCCAAATGTCTCTTTCAGTATATGGGTGGGGATACCGTAAGCAGTGCGCAGACGGGTAATAATAAAGTCATTATAGCGCGTATACAGATCAAGCTCTTCCTTTTCCTGATAAGGTGTTCCTTTTTGAATACCTTGTATATACTGAGAAAGAGAAGCTACGTTCCATTGTCTGGAAGTCCCGTCGTACGAATGGGCAGAAGGACCGCAGCCCAGGTATTTTTTGCCTGTCCAGTAACTGGAGTTGTGACGTGAATGGAATCCCGGGAGACAGAAATTGGATATTTCATAATGTTCATATCCGTTGCTCTTGAGGGTATGTATCAACTCCTTGAATAAGGAGACACTTAAATCTTCATCCGTTTCTTCCACTTGATGTGCTTCTTTCAAATTCCATAAAGGAGTACCTTCTTCATAAATCAGATGATAGGCTGAAATATGCTCCGGATGCATCTGAAGGGCTGTTTGAAGGTCTTTCTGCCAATCTTCTAATGTTTCTCCAGGTAGTCCGTACATCAAGTCGATACTGATATTCTGAAAACCAACTTCTCGGCAATGTTGGTATGCTTGTTGAGCCTGAGCAGCCGTGTGCCGGCGGTGAAGCAGACGAAGAGTGTCTTCCTTGAAGGTTTGTATGCCCATGCTTAATCGGTTAAACGGGAGGGTACGCAACATGGCTATGTATTCAGGTGTCAGATCGTCGGGATTTGCTTCAATTGTAATTTCGGCTTCCGGATTTACAGTATATATCTTATAGATGGTTTCAAAAAGCTGAATGAAATCTTTTCCTTCTAATTGTGAAGGCGTACCTCCACCAAAGTAGATGGTGTCAATAATTTCTCCATCCAGATAGGCTTTCCGCAACTCAAGTTCTTTGGACATAGCCTGTACGTATGTGCTTTTTTTATCATTTTCTGTTGTAGAAAAGAAGTCGCAGTAAATGCAACGTCGTTTGCAAAAAGGGATATGAAGATAGATTCCAGCCATAATTAATCTACTGTAAGAAGTTGTTTTACGGGTGTAAAGATACGGATAATTTATGGGAGGAAAGAAGGAATACAGATTTTGTATGTCTGAAAACATAGTTTAGTAACACGAAACTTTTTATTGTTTTTCTGAATTATAATCTCTAATTTGCGCTTCGTTAAAAAATAAGAGATATGAAAAGCATATCCTTTCGTTACTAAACTAAATCTTGAAATACCATGAAAGTATATCAAACAAACGAAATCAAGAACATTGCCCTTCTCGGTAATGATGGCTCAGGTAAAACCACTCTCACAGAAGCTTTGCTCTATGAGAGTGGTATTATAAAACGTCGCGGAAGAATTACTGCCAAGAATACGGTGAGTGATTATTTCCCGGTAGAGCAGGAATACGGATATTCGGTATTTTCTACTGTATATCATGTAGAATGGAACGGAAAGAAGTTGAATATTATCGACTGTCCGGGAAGTGATGACTTCGTGGGAGCTGCCATTACCGCATTGAATGTGACTGATACAGCCATTTTGTTGTTGAACGGGCAATATGGTCCGGAAGTGGGTACACAGAATCACTTCCGTTATACTGAAAAACTGGGTAAGCCGGTGATTTTCCTGGTAAACCAGTTGGATAGTGAAAAATGCGATTTTGACCATGTGCTTGAACAGTTGAAAGAGAATTATGGTTCTAAAGTTGTTCCGGTTCAGTATCCGCTTAGTACAGGACCCGACTTCAATTCGTTGATTGATGTACTTTTAATGAAGAAATATTCTTGGAGACCGGACGGCGGTGCTCCAACCATTGAAGACATTCCGGCAGAAGAAATGGAAAAAGCGCAGGAATGGCATAAGACGCTGGTGGAAGCTGCGGCTGAACACGACGAGAGCCTGATGGAAAAATTCTTTGAATCTGAATCGCTGACAGAAGATGAAATGCGTGAAGGTATTCGTAAGGGATTGGCTGCCAGAGGTATGTTCCCGGTATTCTGTGTATGTGCAGGTAAGGACATGGGCGTGCGTCGCTTGATGGAATTCTTGGGCAATGTGGTACCGTTCGTGGATGAAATGCCGGTAGTTCACAATACACGTGGTGTTCCTGTTCCTCCCGATCCGAATGGTCCTACTTCACTTTACTTCTTTAAGACAGCTGTGGAACCTCATATCGGAGATGTACAGTACTTTAAAGTAATGAGTGGTGTGGTGCATGAAGGCGATGATTTGAGCAACGCTGACAGAGGTTCGAAAGAACGTATGGCACAGCTTTATGTATGTGCAGGTGCCAACCGTGAAAAAGTGGATGAACTGCGTGCGGGAGATATTGGCTGTACGGTAAAATTGAAAGATGTGAAGACGGGCAATACCTTGAATGGCAAGGATTGTGAGAACCGATTCAATTTCATTAAATATCCGAATCCGAAGTATACGAGAGCTGTCAAGCCGGTAAATGAAGCCGACACAGAAAAGATGATGGCGGTATTGAACCGTATGCGTGAAGAAGACCCGACTTGGATTGTTGAACAGTCTAAGGAATTGCGTCAGATTCTGGTACACGGTCAGGGAGAATTCCATTTGCGTACATTGAAATGGCGTCTGGAAAACAACGAAAAGTTGCAGATTCAGTTCTATGAACCTAAGATTCCATATCGTGAAACAATTACTAAGTCGGCTCGTGCAGACTATCGTCATAAGAAACAGTCGGGGGGTGCCGGACAGTTTGGTGAAGTTCACTTGATTGTAGAACCTTATTATGAGGGTATGCCTGCTCCGGAAGTGTACAAGTTCAACGGTCAGGAGTATAAGATGAACGTGAAGGGTACGGAAGTAATTGACTTGGAATGGGGTGGTAAACTCGTGTTTGTCAACAGTGTAGTTGGTGGAGCAATTGATGCTCGTTTCATGCCAGCTATTTTGAAAGGAATCATGAGTCGTATGGAACAAGGACCGCTGACTGGTTCGTATGCACGTGATGTACGTGTTATTGTGTACGACGGTAAGATGCACCCGGTAGATTCGAATGAAATTTCCTTCATGCTGGCTGGTCGCCATGCGTTTAGTGAAGCATTTAAGAATGCAAGTCCGAAGATTTTGGAACCGATTTATGATGTGGAAGTATTCGTTCCGAGTGACAAGTTGGGTGACGTGATGAGTGACATGCAAGGTCGTCGCGGTATGATTATGGGTATGACCAGTGAAAAAGGATATGAAAAGTTGAGCGCTAAAGTTCCATTGAAAGAAATGTCGAATTACTCTACAGCTTTGAGTTCATTGACTGGAGGTCGTGCTTCATTCATTATGAAATTTGCCAGCTATGAACTGGTTCCGACGGATGTACAGACCAAGCTGATGAAGGAATTTGAAGAGCAAGAAAAGGACGAAGCATAATATTAGTTGTGATTTTTATAGATAAAAAAGCCGTGTTTCTTAAAAAGCACGGCTTTTTTTGTTTAACTTAGCTTAAACAAAACCCTCTGTTTATTTGTTATTAATCTAAAATTCTATTATTTTTGTAATGTATAGGTGCTTAAAATAATAGATAGTGAAGATTTTATTAGGTAAAATTTGATTTATGGTTAATATGCGACAAAATCTTATTTAAAGCTTGTTAATCTATTAGCGTCGTATTTGTCAGGTTGTTAAATTTGTCCATATGAAAAAATCGACTATTTGGATATTAGGAGTTGTAATGGGACTGTCTTTCTTGAGCTTGCTCTATTTGCAGGTAAGCTATATTGAGGAGATGGTCAAAATGCGGCGTAGTCAGTTTGAAGAGAATGTAAACCGCAGTTTGGGAAAGGCTGTGCATAACTTGGAACTGGTTGAAACAAAAAAATATTTGGAGAAGGATGTAGCGGCACAAGAACGTGCTGCGTTGTTGTCCAGGCAATACCAGGAAAAGAATGAAGCCGGTGAAAATGTGGTAGAACATCATCAGTATACGATTACGGCACCTGATGGCTCTACTTACTCTACTTTTGAGTTGAAGACTATTATGAATCGGCCATCAAATGTGCCGAAGGTGGTCATCTCTACAGGAAGAACTATTCCGCAGACATCACGTGCATTGCAGGAGGTCCTTAAAGAACGTTATGTATATCAACGTGCATTGCTGGATGAGGTAGTGTACAATATTCTTTATACGGCAAATGACAAGCCTTTGAAAGAAAGAGTCAACTTTAAACAGCTTGATCATTTTCTGAAAACAGAACTATTTAATAATGGTATCGATATTCCCTATCACTTTTCGGTGACAGACCGGGATGGGAAAGAAGTGTACCGTTGTTCGGATTATGTGCATGACGATGAAAAAATCTACTCTCGTTTGCTCTTTGAAAAAGATCCTCCTGCGAAGATGGGCTTTGTGAATATTTTCTTCCCCACACTGGATAATTACATATTCAGTTCTGTGAAGTTTATGATTCCGTCTATCATCTTTACAGTCGTGTTGTTGATTACGTTCATTTTTACGATCTATATTATTTTCCGTCAAAAACGGTTGACTGAAATTAAGAATGATTTCATCAATAATATGACGCATGAGTTTAAAACTCCGATTTCTACCATATCATTGGCTGCTCAAATGCTGAATGATCCGGCTGTAGGTAAGTCGCCTGTAATGTTTAAGCATATATCAGGAGTTATTAATGATGAAACAAAGCGTTTGCGTTTTCAGGTAGAAAAGGTGTTGCAGATGTCTATGTTTGAAAGGCAGAGTGTAACACTTAAGAAAAAGGAGATTGACGCGCATGAATTGATCAATGGAGTTGTGAATACTTTCCGTTTGAAAGTAGAGAAAAACAATGGTACGTTAGAGGCGGAATTAAATGCGCAGGATCCGGTGATTTTTGTGGATGAGATGCATTTCACCAATGTGGTATTCAATTTATTAGATAATGCGGTGAAGTATAAGAGTCCGGATCGTGACATTGCATTGAAAATCCGTACGTGGAATGAAAGTGGAAAACTATGTATTTCTATTGAGGATAACGGTATCGGGATTAAAAAAGAAAATTTGAAAAAGATATTCGACAAGTTCTATCGGGTTCATACCGGAAACTTGCATGATGTGAAAGGTTTTGGACTTGGCTTGGCTTATGTGAAAAAAATAATCGCAGATCATAAGGGCTCTATCCGGGCTGAAAGCGAATTGAATGTAGGAACAAAATTTATAATTACTATACCATTATTTAAAGAAGAATAAGATATGGACGACAAATTGCGTATTTTGCTGTGCGAAGATGATGAGAATCTTGGCATGCTTTTGAGAGAATATTTGCAGGCAAAAGGTTACAATGCTGATCTTTTCCCAGATGGAGAAGTTGGATTCAAGGCTTTTCTGAAGAGTAAATATGATTTGGTAGTAACTGACGTGATGATGCCTAGAAAGGATGGTTTTACTTTGGCGCAAGAGATTCGTCAGGCAAATGCAGAAGTTCCTATTATTTTCTTGACTGCTAAAACGCTGAAAGAAGATATTCTGGAAGGATTTAAGATTGGTGCGGATGATTATATTACGAAGCCTTTCAGTATGGAAGAGCTGACATTCCGTATTGAAGCTATCTTGCGTCGTGTACGTGGAAAACGTAACCGTGAAAGTACAGTGTACAAGATTGGTCGTTTTACCTTTGATACTCAGAAACAGATTTTGTCAATTGGTGACAAACAGACTAAGTTGACTACAAAAGAATCTGAATTGTTAGGCTTACTTTGTGCACATGCAAATGAAATTCTTCAGAGAGATTTTGCATTGAAAACTATCTGGATTGATGACAATTACTTCAATGCAAGAAGCATGGATGTATATATTACAAAATTGCGTAAGCACCTGAAAGAAGATGATTCAATTGAAATTATCAATATTCACGGAAAGGGATATAAATTGATTACTCCGGAAGGTGAATAAAGACTTTTCGGAAGTGAGCAATAAAAAAGCCTGAATGTTTAATTCAGGCTTTTTTATTGCTGTTGATTGAAAAATCAATCTGTAATTCTTTTGTTCAGGATGATATATGAAATCAATCCGGCAACAACGAGTAACAAAGAAACTCCCAATACTGCGTTGTTGTTCACATTACCTGTTGCATAGCTTGCAATGAGAATCACAGCACCGATGATAACCAATATCACTCCTAAATTCTGTAATAAGCTTTTCATGTGTGTCTTCTTTTTTATGGTTTATTTATTCATGGTTACAAATTAAAGCATAATTCTTTTATCCGAAAAATTATTTCGTGAAAAAAAACGGAAATTTGAGCATATATGTAGGTCGTTTTATAAAAGCTTGACAAATGAAATGATTTTTATGTTTCTATTAAATGCCAGATAGGTAAAAAACTTCCGTTTTTTAGTCTTTTGTGTTATTGAAGATTTTTCGAAGTACTTCTTGACTAATTCTCAATTCTTCTAATGTTAGTCCGTGCAAAGCTTCTTTTAATGTCTTGTTGGCTATAAAGCGTGCTTTCTCCTCTAATTTTTTACCAGTTTCTGTCAGATGAATTTTATTGGTCCGACGGTCTTTTTTGTCTGATACACGTATGACTAGGTGCAGTTTTTCCATATTGTCGATCAGACGGGTCATACTGGGTTTGTCTTTAAAGGTTGCATTGCATAACTCTTGCTGGGTAACTCCGTCCTTTTCCCAAAGGTAGAGTAGCACGGTCCATTGCTCCGGTGTAATTTCCATGTCATTTAATCGGAAGTTCCGGCTCAGTTTTCTGTTAATGGCGGCCGATACTTTTCCGTTTAAAATGGCAAATATCAGCTGAATGTCAAAATTGAATTGTTCTATCATGTAATTATTGTTTAAACAACTTTGCAAATATACGACATTTCACCTATATATAAAGTAGGGAGAGGAGAGTTTGGAAGATAAATCTCTCTTTTTTAAGAATCTTTATTGCATAAATATATGAGAAGTCTTGGATTCTTAATTGAAAAGTCGTACCTTTGCCGCGCAAATAAAAAATCATTATTAATTAATTTAATTAACGAATAGTATGAATCAATACGAAACCGTTTTCATTTTAACTCCCGTTTTGTCTGATGT
>OGOS01000039.1_pt1 | contig 90331 bp, 77 predicted proteins | sample 1552701 | NCBI WGS metagenome assembly OGOS01 (sample SAMEA2580128, study PRJEB22360) | human gut metagenome | biome: human gut; feature: human-associated habitat; material: faeces | place: Denmark | collected 2008/2010
TAGTTTATTAGTGAAATATCCTGACTTGGCGAGGGAATGGAGTTATGAAAAAAACAACATGATTTTGCCGGAACAAGTGAGTGTTGGAAGTCACAAAAGGGTTTGGTGGAAGTGTAAACAGGGGCATGAGTGGGAAGCGGAAATAAAGAGCAGAGTAAATGGAGAAGGCTGTCCGTATTGTGCAAATAAAAAAGTTTTGGAAGGATATAATGATTTACAAACCTTTTTCCCAGAGCTGGTAAAGGAATGGAATTATGATAAGAATAAAAATAAGCCATCACAGTATACAAGATTTAGTAGCAAAAAGGTTTGGTGGAAGTGTAAACAGGGACATGAGTGGGAAGCGGTTATAAGTAAGAGAACACTAGGTAGGGGATGTCCATATTGCTCAAATAGAAGAATTTTGAAAGGATATAACGATTTACAAACAAAATTCCCATTAGTTGCAGAGCGGTGGGATAGCAAAAAGAATGGAATAGAAGCGAATCAAGTGTTTCCTTTTAGTAATAAAAAAGCATGGTGGAAGTGCAGTTGTGGTTGCGAATGGGAAGCTGTTATTAATTATATGAGTAGAAAAAATATTTGCCCTAGATGTGGTAAAACGAATTGATAGATATAGTAAAAGTTAAAGATTTGTCTGCTATTGGATAAAGGATATTTATATTACATGTGTCTATGATAAACAAAATACAAAAGAAGGTGGAAAAGGTGATATATTTGTATAAGTATATTGATATGAATGACAATATTACAAAGTATGTGGGAATTGTAAGTGAAAAGAACAGAGAATTAAAAGATCGCATTATAGAACATTATAAAAAAGATGTTTGGAGCCATGGCTATTTTAGGGTTGAATATATTGAATTGCAAAGTAAAACGGATGCTGAATATTTGGAATCTCATTTTATTTCGGTATATCGAACAGATAAGTATTTTAATAAGGCAAAAAAAGAATGGGGGAAAAGCGCATTGCTGGAGAATCGTAAATTCATTTGGAAACTGTATATAGTATATAACAATGATATTACAGTAGCAAATATAAAAAATCTAGTAGAGAAAACCCAAAAGTTAAAATATATGGTGAATAAATTAGACAAAAAACCTTCTATATGGCAGGGGAAAAATGGATTTTGGTATGTATATGTTCCAGATGCAACCAAAAAAAGAAAAATGAGATTGGTCAAGAGAAAATCAAAAGAATCTCTGGAAAAATATATAAGAGATTTTTATAATGAATTTAAGGAATGAAAAGTAGATTAATTAATGAATATATTTTGCTCCATAAAAATAAGCAAGAGAGAACTCTTGCTTATTTTTGTGGAATGCGGGTGACAGGACTTGAACCTGCACGGGGTTGCCCACTAGAACCTAAATCTAGCGCGTCTGCCAATTCCGCCACACCCGCATGTGAATTGTGAAATTAATATATTATAATATGAAAGAACGAAAGCTAAATCCATGCCCCTCCGTAAGCTGCGCTTACTTCGGTCACGGGCTGTCGCCCTAATAAAAAATTAGCAGATGAATTCATCTGCCAAAGAGTGAGCCACGGGGGAATCGAACCCCCGACAACTTGATTAAAAGTCAAGTGCTCTACCGACTGAGCTAGTGGCCCGTATAAAATAAAAAAGCTGGGCTAGTTGGATTCGAACCAACGAATGCAGGAGTCAAAGTCCTGTGCCTTACCGCTTGGCGATAGCCCATTAAAAACCTACTCTTGCAAAGCCTGCAATCTAAAAGAAGAGGGTGGATAGAGGGACTCGAACCCTCGGCCTCCAGAGCCACAATCTGGCGCGCTAGCCAACTGCGCCATACCCACCATATAATATAAAAATGTGCCCGAAGGGATTCGAACCCCCGACCCACGGCTTAGAAGGCCGTTGCTCTATCCAGCTGAGCTACAGACACATGCTCTCTTCTCAGAGAAGCGGGTGATGGGAATCGAACCCACGTATCCAGCTTGGAAGGCTGGTGTTCTACCATTGAACTACACCCGCATGCTTGCGGTAATAAGTTTACAGCAGTCGGGGTGACAGGATTCGAACCTGCGGCCTCCTGGTCCCAAACCAGGCGCTCTAGCCAAGCTGAGCCACACCCCGATGTACCATTTACTTATGGTTTTTATTAAGTTGTTGTCGTCTTCGTTTGTGTTTCGTTTTCGTTTCCTGCCTGACGACAAGTGATATTATATTATAGCAATCTACAAATGTCAACACCTTTTTTGAATTTTTTTAAAAAAACTTTTTTTCACGTTTTTTCCGCCTATTTAAAGGTTTTCTTGTCATTTGCGACTGGCTTATGGTATCATGAAACCATAATTAAAGTCAAGAAAAAAAGCAAATAATAAGGAGATGTTTTTACATGGATATAAAATTATTTCAGCAGAAGCTTAATGACATCTGTGCCATCGCTGAGGAAAACAATAAGCAGCTCTCCCAGCAGCAGATCCGTGACCATTTCGATGAATCGGATCTGAGCACTTCACAGCTTGTAAAGATCCTGCAGTATCTCAAATTAAAAGGGATCACCATCGAAGGCGCCGATGAAGGCACCGGTGCTGCCAGAGCAGATGCTGTTTCATCCGAATCCAGCGACAAAGAAGAGCTTCCGGGTACCCGTGCTGCTCTTACTGCCGAGGAACAGGCTTATCTCAGTGACTATATGGAAAGCTTTTCCCCGGAAGGACTTGATCCGGATGATCTTGCGTCCCTCTTTCAGGCCTTTGCAAAGGGTGACACTGCTGCTGAAGGTGCACTGACACAGTTCTACATGGCTCAGGCAGCCCAGATGGCCGCTGAACTGAACTGTGAGGAAATCCACCTGGCCGATCTCATTCAGGAGGCAAATCTGGCCCTTCTGGCGTCTCTCAAAGAGACTGACCCACAGGAGAAAAACGATGCCTGGATGCGTGGTCGTATCCGCAGTGGGATCCTTCATGCCATTGAGGAACAGACACAGCAGAAATTCCGTGACGACTATCTGGTATCCAAGGTAGAAAACCTGGAGGCTGCGGTTAAAGAACTCACAGACGATGATGACGCCACCAAATTCACCATTGATGAGCTTGCCGTGATCCTGGATATGAATGTGGATGAGATCCGGGATGTACTTCGCCTTACCGGAGATGATAAATAAAGCTTTCTTCATATTCTTCACAAAAACGGGTCTGACATAGCTTGTCAGACCCGTAATCTTAATATTCTTTATGCTTTTTCTTCCCGTTTCAGCTCCGCCGGTTCTGCCAGATGGATCTTTCCTTCCCGAAATATGTGGATAAATACCTCCGCCATATCCGGATCGAACTGTTTTCCTTCCTCTTCTCTTATGATCCGAAGAGCTTTTTCCACTGGCATCAGTTCTTTATAACAACGTTTGGATGTCATGGCATCAAAGGAATCTGCGATGCAGAGGATCCTTGCAGATGCCGGGATATCTTCTCCCGCGATCCTCCTTGGATAGCCGTTTCCGTCATAACGTTCGTGATGACCGATAACCGCAGGGATAACATAATCCAGCGACGGAAGGTGACGGATGATCCCGATGGACGCTTCCACATGACCTTTCATGATCTCATACTCTTCATCCGTAAGCTTGCCTTCTTTATTCAGGATATGCTCCGGGATCCCGATCTTTCCAACATCATGAAGAAGCGCCGCCTGACGGATGATCTCCACCATCTCCGTTGTATAGTTCAGCGCCTTCGCAAGACTTGTTGCGTAATAAGCCACATTGTTGGAATGTCCGAAGGTATAATGATCTTTGGTATCAATGGCTGCAGTCAGCGCATAGATCGTGGATTCATAGGACTGATAAATATGTTCATGATCGGATTTCTTACCCGCATTTTCTTCATCCAGGCTTTCCTTCAGCATGGTGTCAAAAATCTCGATGCCGTTTTTACCGCTGCGCTTTACATGATATACTGCCAGGTCCGCATTATCCAGGAGCTCCTTTGCTGAGCGTGCCGCATAAGGCGCCGCACTGATCCCCACGCTTACCGTAAGGATCTTCAGCTTGTAGTCTGCAGAATCGTTGCGCATATGCAGGATCTGCTTCTGTATGGATTCTGCCAGATTTCTGGCGGAAAAAATATCGTAATTTGGCATCAGGACCGCAAATTCCTTGGCACTATGCCGTGCCACATATCCCCGTTCTCCCACACTTGCCTGGATGATATCTGCCACCTTTCGGAGTGCAACATCTCCCTGCTGATTTCCGTACAGCTGATTGTACAACTTGAAATCATCGATATTGAACAGGATCAGTGCAAGCGAACCATCTTTATTTTTTTCGTATTCCTCATCCAGGATCTCATAAAAATATTTCCGGTTCAGAAGGCCTGTCAGTTCATCGGTCCTTGCCTCTGTCCATGCCGCCTCATAAAGTCTGGCATTTTTGATGGCAATGGAAGCTACCGAACTGACCGAAGACAGCATGGCCAGATCATTATGGTTCAGATTTCTGTGTCCGTCACCGGAAATCGCAATGATCCCGGCCAGATCATCATTCTGGCGAAGACCAGCACAGTATTCAATACCCAGCTCCGAAAACATATGTTTTTCCGACTCCCACATGGATTTGTAGGCTGTGGAGGAACGAAAATCCCGGATCACCACACAGTCCTCATTTCTGGTAAGCCAGGTGACCACCGGATTATCTGCTTTCAGTGAAAAGGCCAGATCATTTAATGGACGGTCACTGTAAACTGCCTGATATTCCCCTGATTTTTTGTCCTTCAGACAAATATAGATCCGTCCTGCATTGGTAGTTTCCTTCAGCACATTTACCGTATTGCGCAGGATCTCTCCTACCCGGAGTGTCCTGGAAACCGACTGGCTGAAATCTTTCAGCTCCTGAGACTGCTGGATCTCTTTTTTGATAAAAACATTGTTCATCAGACATTTCCACAGCACGGTGACCAGCCATGCAGATATGAGAAAAACAAAAGAAAAGATCAGCACATGATACTCACTGGCTGCAGGGAGCAGCATTCGGATATAGCTCATCAGGTACGGTGAAAGATTGATAAACAGTACTACCGTCAGGACCACGCCCACACCAAAGCAAACCCCATCTGACGCAAGACGGCGCATCTGGAACAGCCGTCTTCTGGTCAGTGCATAAAGCATCAGGACAGCATTGATCAGGCCGCTGACAATATCGATGGGGAATCCGGAAAATGCCGGCACTGCCAGCGCAAGGTTTCCCACAAAAATGATCAGTATCCCCACAAGGATCGGTTCGATCTGTTTGCGGTATCCGGGATGTCTCCGGCATCCGCGGTACATGGTGATAAAGATCTGGATAATGGTGATCCCTGCCACCACAAAGAACAGAAGGAACCAGGGTGTGATCTTATAAACAAAATGCGCACCACCGTTTTTACGGATCAGATCCGGCCAGCGCAGGATGATCCCGCCCGGGATATTGATCGCAAAAAGCAGCATCATCAAAAACAATGGGATCTTGCTTTTTCTGCCCATACGCACTCCCATGAATTCACTGATGAACACATAGTAAAAATATGGCAGAAACAGGATTCCGGCCAGAGACACATAATACCACAGGATGTAAGAGGGTCCTGCCTCCATACGCATCAAAAAAGAGCCCAGCGTCCAGCAGAGCATTCCTCCCAGCACACACATGAAACTGTTGATGATCCGGCTGCGCTTACCAGCCAGAAGAGTCAGTATCATAAATGTATAGAAAAAAACTGAAATGATTGAAAATGATACATAGCTTTCCATAGTTACTTCCTCATATTCCCGGATCCAATCTCATCCTGCAGTCTCAAAAGTTCCGCCACCTCATAATAAGGAGTGCTCATATGCCGTGGTTTCCGTCCGTTTCTGGACTCATACAGATGAAAGGTACCACAGCGCAGGATGGTCACCACAAGGGGATCCATTCCCAGGATCTTCTTCAGATCCCGGTAATCCTGATCAATATATTTGAAATACGTAGTCAGAAGCTCTTTCAGAATATCCGTACTCATAGCCTGATACATCAGCGCTTCTTTTTTTACTTCTATATAAAGATGCAGATATGGGCGTTTTTTCTCATTATATTCTTTCACTGCGATCCAATCCGTAACCGGCTGCCCGGACAGCTGGATCACACTTTTGATACCATTCTCTGAAATTCTGGTAAACCCTGCAATATCAATGATCCATGGAACCCGGTCTACGTACTCAAATCTTGGGATCTGTGTCCGGTCCTCCTGGTTGGTAAGCCCCACGCACCGATACATATCTCCCACACGATACCTGGCAAAGGCTCCGCCTTTCAGCACAGTGATCACAAGCTCATATTTCTCCCCGGGGACAACCTCATCCATAAGATAAGTCGGAGGAGTGAACGTGGGATCCTCATAATTATGGAGCATATCTTTTTCGGTGATAAATTCATAAAAGCAGGTATCCGGGAAAAAGTACATTCCGTTCCTGGTCCAGGTCTCGGTTCCTATAATGGAAGGTTCCGTTCCCGCAAAAAGTTCCATGGGCCGAACTCCCCACATTTCCTCCAGATCATCCTTATAGCACTGGTTGTCAGTTCCTGCCACCATAAATCCCTTCAGGTGAAAAAGATCTTTCGGAAGAAGCTCCCGTTTCTCCTTCTTACAGATCTTTTTGGCATTCAGGATCCTTTTCAGCATCTTTGGTTTATACTGCAGAAGTTCCGAAAAGGATGTTTTGCTCTTTCCTGATGATACGCTTCCAGTGAGGCTCTGGCTTACTGCATAGGCCACACTTCCAAGTCCGAAGAAAAATTCCACGTCCTGTTTCATGGCCATCTTGAATCCCTCTTTGTTCCGCTCACCAAAGCTCATATTTACCGCATCTTCCACTTCCGGAAGAAAACGGATGTCGATATCCTCTTTCAGCGCCAGTGGAAAAAGACCGGTAGCAAAAGGCAGCGGTGCCAGTCCGTAAAGGATCTTGTCCGTTTCCTCCACATCAAATTTGCCCTTTTCGTGGCTTGTAGCCAATATGAGGCAGGCAACTACATTGTTCCTGTAGGTATCCAGCATACTTCTCGTGTATGGTGCTACTTTTATCGGATGGCGCCCGCCTTCCCAGGTCGTCTGTATCCAGATGATCGGATTACCCGGAAGTGTTTCGCTTCTCTTCTTCAAAAGCATGTCGGCATAATCCTCATAAGTGGTAAGAGGTACCAGCCGACGGAACTCGTCGATCCCGGATGGCCTCCTGCCCTTCAGAATGCTTTTGCCCAGTTCACAGTCTGACCAGAGCTGGATCTGCTCTTCCATCAGGCGATTCTGGATCTTCATATAATCCTGCATTGTCAGATCAAGAAATCCGCAATATTCTTTCCAGATAGCATCATACTGCTGTTTTCGAAGCTTTTCGCCAAGACTCACCGCCTTTTCCCCCCTTTTCGCCATGTTTTTATGCAGGCAGCTGTACTGTTTCGGTCTGGGATCAGAAAGGGAGTTGTCTGCTGATACGCTCCGTAATTACTGAATGTTTCCGGAAACACGATCCTGTCCTGGTAAAAAATGTACAATATGTTCCACACGATAAGGACCACAAAAGCCCCCAGCGCCTTCCCGGATCCCAGAAATCCGGCCAGGCAAAAATAAAATCCGGCGAACCACAGAACGCCAGGATGTCGGCAGAGTGCATAAACACCCTCTGTATAAGCCAGCCTTTCATGATTTTCTTTGACATATGTCTCATCAAAGGGCAGCGCAAAAAACAATGTATAGATCAACAGTCCCAGAAACAGGAGCGCTGCTGCCAGAAAAACAGCAGAAATAAAAAAAGAACTTCCCCGCCGCGGCCAGCAGTTCCGGATCACCAGACCTGTTGACACTGCGATCAGGAAACATCCTATGCTAAAAAACGGGTGGAGAAAGCTTTTTTTCAGTCGGATACTGTTATGATCATACAGGAAGCAGCATAAAAAGCCGATACTTCCTATAATAACCGCAGTCATGCGTATTTTCCCCCTTCATTTATGTAAAGCGGACCTTCTCATTCCGCTCTGCTGCATTCTCAGGAACGAGACCCATTCATGGTCAGTACCCTAAAGAATGCTCTATATTACTAGAAAACAGCTACTTGTTCATTATATAGCACATAGCTGACTTTCGCAATCGTTTTTGACTAATATATGCTGAATATTGGCACAAATTTTATCAATTATGACAGTTTATTTGTTTTTTCTGCCGGAATCAGAGGTAACGGATCTCTACGTGCATTTCGCCCTTTCCATCTGTCTCCATTACTGCATAGCTTGGACGGCGTCCCCGTTGTCTGGGATAAGCCAGACTTCCGGGATTTACTAGAAGCACACCTGCTTCCTTTTCAACAACCGGTACGTGGATATGTCCGAAAAAAGCCGCATTGCATCCCCTTGAGCGGGCAGCTTCTGCCAGCTGATCAAAGGCCATGGATACACCGTAGTAATGACCGTGAGTTACCAGGATCTTATTTCCCTCGACCTCGATCACATCTTCTCTCGGAAGATCCGAGAAAAAATCATTATTTCCGGATACAATACTGCAGGGACATTCTGCAAGGGCTTCGATATAAAATTCTCTGCCTTCCACATCTCCACAATGTACCAGCCTGTCAAAAGGAGCCTCCCGATTTATCGCGATCTCCAGGTTTTCATCTCTTCCGTGAGTATCGCTTACGATCAGCACCTTCATACAAGCTCTTCCTTTATAAGGCAAAGAGCTTTTCCACGATGGCTGATCCTGTTCTTTTCTTCCATGGAAAGCTCTGCGGAAGTACAGCCATATTCCGGAAGATAAAAGATCGGGTCATAGCCAAAGCCATTCTCCCCTTTTTCCTCGTAGCCGATGCGGCCTTCCATGGCAGCACGGACTGTCTTTCTTCTGCCATCCGGGAAAACTGCCGCAATAGCACATACAAAACGTGCAGTACGTTTCTCATCGGGTACACCTTCCAGACGCTGGATCAGGTTTGCGTTTTTAATATGATAAGAAGTATCCTCACCCATATAGCGTGCGGAATAGATTCCCGGCTCTTTGTTCAGATAGTCGATCTCCAGACCGGAATCATCTGCCAGAACGATCTCGCCAGTCATTTTACTGATTGCTTCTGCCTTGATCATGGCATTTTCTTCAAAGCTTTTTCCATTTTCATCAATATCCGCATGGATCCCGGCATCCTTCAGGGAAAGGATCTCCAGAGAAGGATCCGCAAGTATCCTTCGGATCTCCTTCATTTTATCCTCATTTCCGGTAGCAAAAATGATCTTTTTCATTCTTTAATACTTCCTTTCTTCGGCGGACGTGGTCCAAGAAACTGGTAATAATAGGTTTTCATCATTCCGTTATAGATCTTACGGTTTTTATCTGCCTTTCGGCCGATGTCATTCTCTGCCTTGTCATAGGCAGTGATCAGATACATGGACCAGCGATCCAGCCCCTTATAGCTTTCACCGATCTCACGGTACAGTGCAGGGAGATTGGATTTTTCTTCGATCCGCTCACCATATGGCGGATTTGTCACGATAAAACCAAAGGGTTTGGAATGGCGGAGTTCACTGACCGGGCGCTGCTGGAAATGGATCAGTCTGTCCACTCCTGCCATTTTTGCGTTGGCGCGTGCTGCCTTGATGGCAGCTGCATCGATATCAAAGCCCTGGATATCGGTTTCAATATCAAGATTTACACGTTCTCTGGCTTCTTCTCTTGCATCCTCCCAGCATTCCTTCGGGATCAGATGCTCCCAGCTCTCGGCCAGAAAATGACGGTTCAGTCCCGGCGCCATATCCGCTGCCATCATTGCCGCCTCAATAGGAAAGGTGCCGCTTCCGCAGAACGGATCGACAAGAATACGGTCCTTTTTCCAGGGGGTGAGCATCAAAAGAGCGCTGGCAAGCGTCTCGGTGATAGGTGCCTTGACAGTCATCTGGCGATACCCTCTCTTATGAAGGGATACTCCTGAAGTGTCGATTCCGATCAGAGCTACGTCTTTCATAAAGGCCACACGGATAGGAAATTCCGGACCATCTTCCGGAAACCAGGAAATCCCGTAAATGCCTTTGAGACGCTCTACAATGGCTTTTTTCATAATGGACTGGATATCAGATGGACTGAAAAGCTTACTTTTGATGGAGTTTGCCTTGGCTACCCAGAATTTACCGTTTTTCGGTATGTAATTCTCCCATGGGAGAGCCTTGGTCTTTTCAAAAAGCTCATCAAAAGTCTCGGCCTTTACTTCGCCTACTTTCAGAAGCACACGTTCTGTGGTACGAAGGAACAGATTGGCGTCTGCCACACCCTGGGCATCAGCCTCAAAGGTTACTCTTCCGTCTTCCACCCTGGTCACTTCATAGCCAAGATCCAGTATTTCACGCTTCAGCACCGCCTCTGTTCCAAAATGACAGGGCGCCGTTAATTCCCACAGATTCATAAAGTGATCTCCCGTATTGTATTTCCTTCAAAATCTTTAATAGTAAAACTTCCGTTCTCAAGTATTGCATAGGTCGGCGGATTGCCTTCCTTTGGAATGGATACGGAACCTGGGTTCAGAAGGATATAATTCCCCATATTTTCTGCCTTCAGCACATGTGTATGGCCGTGGATCAGAATGTCTCCGTCCATCATCGGCGGAAGATTATCCTTATTATAGATGTGACCGTGTGTGGCATACATCGTTTTTCCCTCGATGGCAAGGATACAGTAATCTGCCATAACCGGGAAGTCCAGGACCATCTGATCCACCTCTGCCTCACAGTTTCCGCGTACTGCGTAGATCTGTTTTTTTCTCTCATTTAAAAGGCGGATGACTTCCTTTGGTGCGTATTCCTTCGGAAGGTCATTTCTTGGTCCGTGATAAAGCAGATCTCCCAGAAGCACCAGTCTCTCCGCCTTCTCCTTGTCATATGCTTCCAGCATTTTCCGGCAGTAATATGCCGAACCATGTACATCGGACGCAAACATATATTTCATAAGCTTTTCTCCTTGTAATTTGTATTGGTTTTTATCTCTGTTCTTTACATTATCATGATTTCCTTTAAAATACAAGATTTGTTACAGATATGCATTCGCAATCTATTTTGATATCGTCCGCTTTTTTTATCCGCGCACAAGATTTCTCCCTCTGTAGGCTGCAAATCCACCGATCACGGACCTGGTACGACAGCCCTGTCTTGCCAGGCTCCGGGCAGCCTGCATGCTGGCGCCGCCGCGGTCGCAGTAAAATATCAGCAGCTTATCTTTGGGAAAACGATATTTCTGATCCTGTTTTTTCTCAAGATATTCCTCCAGCTCTCTGTATGGAATATTTACCGCGTTCCGGACATGTCCCCTTCTGTAGGCGGCAGGATCCCGGAGATCTATGATAACAGCGTCGCTGCGCTCCACATAATAATCCAGCATTTTTGCAGAGATAGTTTCGATCTGAAACATGGAAAAAATCTCCTCTTTTTGGTATATTATATGGAAGCTTCCGGGTGAATGTTCCCTTATATGTATTTAAGCGGGAAAAGCCATCTCTGACTTTTCCCGCTTTTCTTATCCTTTAATATCTGTCAGAGCCTCTGTCCTTCTCAGAATCATATTCATCGGAAATTTTGTTTCCGTAGCTGCTTTTGGAACTGTTTCTGGAAGAATTTCCCGAACTGTTCTTAGAGCTGTTTTTTCCGCAGTTTCTGGAAGCACTTTCCCCGTGATTTTTTCCTGCATAATTAGACTCATTTCTGTCTGTTTCGTAATTTTTCGCCATTTGAATTACCTCCTGATGAAGTTGATTTTACGGCTTTCCGAAGCTTTCTGCCGCTTTTTATTACAGGAAATAGTATCCCAAAAAGTTTGGAGATTATTCGCCAAAATCATATTGCTTTTTTTTCCAGTTTATATTATAATCATTCTTGTAAAAAGAATTTACCCTTCAAAAATTTTTTTTACATAACCCCTTATTTAATTATTTATACTCCCCTCGAAACACCCGGTAGCTCCCCTACCGGGTGTTTCTCTATACAAAAAACAAGCCACCGGATGACGATCACAGTCGCTCCGGCAGCTTGTTTTTTATCCGTTGATCGGATTTACATGCACCATACAGTGCTTTACATCTTTGAATTTATTCTCGATCGTATGATGTACATTTTCCGCAATATCATGTGCATCAAAAAGGGAAATATTTCCATCTGCTGCGATCTCGATATCCACATACATCTTGGATCCGAAAAGACGGGTTTTAAGAAGGTCTACTCTTCTGACGCCCGGTACCTTGAGGATCTCTCTCTTCATGAATTCCTCAGTTTTTGCATCACAGGAATGATCTACCATCTTGTCAATGGCATCCCTGAAAATGTCGATCGATGCCTTGGCGATCATAACGCAGATCACGATACTGGCGATCGGGTCCAGGATCGGGTATCCCAGTCTTGCACCGAAGATGCCGACAAACGCTCCGATAGAGGAAAGTGCATCTGAACGATGGTGCCATGCATCTGCCATCAGGGCTCCTGAATTGATCTTCTTTGCAGCACCTCTTGTATACCAGAACATCCACTCTTTTACCACAATGGATACCACTGCTGCAATCAGTGCAAGTGTTCCCGGAATGGCAATGGTTCCACCGGATGTGCTTTTTACGATATCACGGGCACCGGTAATTCCGATCCCAAGACCAGTGACAAGCAGCATTCCTGCAAGGACAATGGAAGAGACACACTCCATTCTTTCATGTCCGTACTGGTGCTCTTTGTCCGATTTCTTTGCTGAAAGACGGACACCGATGATTACGATGAAGGTGCTTCCCACATCTGATGCAGAATGAATGGCATCCGAAATCATCGCTCCTGAATGTGCCACAATACCTGCGATCAGTTTAAATACAGATAATAAAAGGTTTACCAGAATACTGATCCCGGATACCTTCATTGCTGTCTGTTGTTCCCATGAAACTGTTTTTTCTGTATCATGTATAATTGTTTTGTTTTCTGTGTGTTCCATAAACAGGACCTCCTTTTAAATATATGATCAGGTTCTTCTTATGGCACAACATTTTCCGTGAAAAAACCGACGGTTTCTTCACTACTCGCTGCAGTGCGATTTTCCGCCGGTGTTCTTTCTTTTATATATATGGATATCTCAGCTTCTAACATCTGTACCATCCATATTTTTGCAGTAAAAAAGACATACCTGCGAAACATACACTGTCCCGCAGATATGTCTGAAAGCAAAGTCACATTCTGCTTCACCTCATATTCCGTGAATGCAGGTTCTTTGCAATTACGTTTAAATCCATATCCGCTGCCGCTTCCTGCGGCCCGGCCCCATGCCTTCGGATAAATATTTTCGATTCCGAAAAGCATCGCCTGCTCAGTTTGTACTGTTGATCTCGCATCCTGTTCGAATGTAATGCAGTGCAAAGAGAATTTTTGCAGTCTTACGGGGCTCCCGCTTGACTTCTCAGAAAGGATACACCATATGCCCTTTGTTAGTCAAGCCAAAGTTTTTTATTTTACAGGTAGATATCTTCAACTTTTTATTTATTCCATGTCTGGAAACATGCTTCGCACTGCACAGTTCTATATCAAATAATAGATCCTTAGTTGTTTGTCAAAAAACCAGGAGCGGATAAATCCACTCCCGGTCAAATCTACGATCTGTATTCAGTTGGAATGATCGATTATGCCTGCGGGCCAGCAGCAACGAGTGCTTTACCAGCAGCATTTCCTTCATATTTAACAAAGTTCTTAACGAATCTTGCAGCAAGATCTTTAGCCTTTGTCTCCCACTCTGCAGCGTCTGCATATGTGTCACGTGGGTCAAGGATTGCAGGATCTACGCCTGGAAGCTCTGTCGGAACCTCGAAGTTGAAGAATGGGATCTTCTTTGTCGGAGCTTTAAGAATAGATCCGTCAAGGATAGCATCGATGATACCACGAGTATCTTTGATGGAGATACGTTTTCCAGTTCCGTTCCATCCTGTGTTAACGAGGTATGCTTTCGCACCGCTCTTCTCCATTTTCTTAACGAGCTCCTCAGCATATTTTGTCGGGTGAAGCTCAAGAAATGCCTGTCCGAAGCAAGCGGAGAATGTAGGAGTAGGCTCTGTGATTCCACGCTCTGTACCAGCAAGTTTAGCTGTGAATCCGGAAAGGAAGTAGTACTGTGTCTGCTCCGGTGTCAGGATAGATACTGGAGGAAGTACGCCGAATGCATCTGCGGACAGGAAGATAACTTCTTTAGCTGCCGGTGCAGAAGATACCGGGCGAACGATGTTCTCGATGTGGTTGATCGGGTAGGAAACACGTGTGTTCTCTGTTACGCTCTTGTCAGCGAAGTCGATCTTTCCATCTTTATCAAGTGTTACGTTCTCAAGAAGAGCGTTTCTCTTGATCGCATTGTAGATGTCCGGCTCAGACTCTTTGTCAAGGTTGATAACCTTAGCGTAGCATCCACCCTCGAAGTTGAATACTCCGTTGTCATCCCAGCCGTGCTCGTCATCACCGATCAGGAGACGCTTAGGATCTGTGGAAAGTGTTGTTTTACCTGTTCCGGAAAGACCGAAGAAGATTGCTGTGTTCTCTCCGTTAAGGTCTGTGTTTGCAGAGCAGTGCATGGAAGCGATGCCCTTAAGCGGCAGATAGTAGTTCATCATGGAGAACATACCTTTCTTCATCTCTCCGCCGTACCATGTATTAACGATAACCTGCTCACGGCTTGTAATGTTGAACATTACAGCTGTCTCAGAGTTAAGACCCAGCTCTTTGTAGTTCTCAACTTTAGCCTTGGATGCGTTGTAAACAACGAAATCTGGCTCAAAGTTCTCAAGCTCCTCAGCTGTCGGCTGAATGAACATGTTTGTTACGAAGTGTGCCTGCCAAGCAACCTCAACGATGAAACGGATAGCCATACGTGTATCTTTGTTAGCTCCGCAGAATGCATCTACTACGAAAAGTCTCTTGTTGGAAAGCTCTTTCTTAGCAAGATCTTTAACTGCAGCCCATGCTTCCTGAGTTGCCGGATGGTTATCGTTTTTGTACTCATCGGATGTCCACCAAACTGTGTCTTTGGAGTTCTCATCCATAACGATATATTTGTCTTTAGGGGAACGTCCTGTGTAGATACCTGTCATTACGTTGACAGCACCAAGCTCGCTGACCTGACCTTTCTCAAATCCCTCAAGCTCTGGTTTGGTCTCTTCCTCGAATAATGTCTCGTAAGAAGGATTGTACACGATCTCAGTTGTTCCGGTAATACCATACTTTGTTAAATCGATTTTTGCCATCTTAACATTTACCTCTCTTCTTTAATAGTAATTATGATAGCCACCTACTCTTGCAGGTTTTTGTCATCCTGCCATAGGAATTGGTCATTCCAACATCCCTATCCACAATTATACATAAATTGTACGTAAAAGCAACCAAAAAAATTCATTTTCCGCAAAAAAATGATAAATCTTTAACAGTGACGTTTTAGTACTGTCAGATTTTATTTCATCTACACTTGACTTTTTCAGAATAATGGCTACAATATATCTGATTATAGTTATTATATATATTTATAATAATAACTATACTATTTTAATATATAGAAAGAAGTGATTTCTGTGTCAGATATTCCGGTTAAACGTAATCATATGAAAATCCCCTGGCACAACTACGTAAGCGCCAGGAACAGCCAGCCCATCACCGAGGCTTCTCTTTCCGAAAAAGCTTCCCTGATCGGCCGTACAGGCATGATGCTTCTCTCCTGTGGGACCGGTGCCTGGCGGGTACGGAGTTCCATGAATACATTGTCAGAAGCACTTGGCATCACCTGCTCCGCAGATATCGGACTGATGTCCATAAGCTACACCTGCTTTGACGGTGAGAGCAGTTTTTCCCATGCACTTAGTCTGACTACCACCGGCGTAAATACTTCCAGGTTGAACAGGCTGGAACATTTTGTCAGTGATTTTCCTGCGGAGGGTATCCATATGAGCGGTGAAGCACTGCACAGTCAGTTAGATGAGATCGAGCGGATCCACGGGCTTTATTCCCCTGCAGCTCTGGGACTGGCTTCTGCACTGGCCTGTGGTGCATTTACTTTTCTTCTGGGCGGTGGCCCGCTGGAAATGATCCTGGCTTTTGCAGGCGCAGGCATCGGAAACGCCATCCGCTGCAAGCTTGGCAAGCATCATTTTACTCTGTTTATGTGCATTGCAGTTTCTGTTTCCTCAGCCTGTCTTGTATATGCAGGCTTCCTGAAGCTGGCAGAGCTTCTGTTCCACATTTCCGTCCAGCATGAAGCCGGGTACATCTGTTCCATGCTGTTTATCATTCCGGGCTTTCCGTTTATCACAAGCGGGATCGACCTTGCCAAGCTGGATATGCGTTCCGGTCTGGAACGACTGGCCTACGCCATTATTGTTGTAATGGTGGCTGCTGTCTCTGCCTGGCTGATGGCACTGCTTCTTCATCTGAAGCCTGTGGATTTCCTGCCTCTGGAGCTTTCGGCAGCTCAGAGGATCCTGTTCCGGCTTCTGGCAAGCTTCTGCGGGGTATTCGGCTTTTCGTTCATGTTCAACAGCCCTGTCCGTCTAGCCGCAGCTGCCGCCTTCATCGGCGCACTGTCCAACACTTTACGTCTGGAGCTTGTTGATCTTGCCGGTTTCCCACCTGCTGCCGCGGCTTTTTTCGGAGCACTGACAGCCGGACTTCTGGCCTCCCTCATCAAAACCAAAGTGGGATATCCCAGGATTTCCATTACCGTACCATCCATTGTGATCATGGTTCCCGGACTTTATCTCTACCGGGCAATCTACAATCTGGGAATCATGTCCCTGAATGTTTCCGCCTCCTGGTTTGCAGCTGCGATTCTGATCATTGTTGCTCTTCCCCTGGGCCTTATTTTCGCCAGGATCCTTACGGACAAAATGTTCCGCTACTGCACCTGACGGGCAAACAAAAAGGACTGCTTTCTGTAGCTTCCGGTCATCAGCTATCCTTCTGATAACCGGAGCAATACAAAAGCAGTCCTTTTTTGTACATTCTATTTCATTACGATCTCATCCGCGATCCCGATCATTTTTTCCAGGCGGTCCGCAAATTTATGGATGGGGAGAAAAACGCCCAATCCGTCATAACGTTTTCCACCATCCTCCACAGAATCCTGCCCATAATACACAAAAGCTCTTGGAAGCTTCTTCTGAATTGCCATCATGATATCCCATACAGCCGCATAGGCCTGTGCCTCCGTTTCTTTTTCCTTTACGCTGTCCGGAAGCTCATACACCAGCAGCACACCGATATGTTCGCCCATTTTGTACTCTTCTACTTCCATGGTAGCTTCATCATAGGCATGGCGCTTCCGATAGCCATACGCCAGATACATCTTTACGCCCTGCTTCTCCCTGTATATCCTGCGGAACCGGTCGTAATCTCTGTCACTTACATGGATTCCCTTTTCCCGCAGAAAATTTCCTTTTTCATCTGTGAGAAATACCGGATTCTCCTGTCCATCTGCATTGAACCTGAACGGTGCCAGAAAAGAATTTCGCAGAAGATCAAACATACTGTTCTGGCAGATCGCCATAAGGAGAGCTGTCAGATCACGGTTTTTATATGCGTCCAGCAATGCATAGGCGAATTTTTCCGGAGGAAGATATCCGCATTCTATGTCTGTATCCGCATCCATGGATTCATAGAAGGTCTCCGTCAGCCGTCTGCACGCCTCCGGATCCTTCAGGATCTTTTCAAATAAAAGCTCCGCCTTTTCCTCTCTTGGGAATAATGTGCTGTTTTCCACAATTCCTCACCCTTTCTAATCTCTATGTTTACTGGAAAACATCAGAATAAAGCTGATCAGAAGCAAAACATCCGATACCCAGATTGCCGGGATCCCCAGCCTCATGGACAGATTTCCTCCGCCACCGGCTCCAATGGCAAAAAAGAAAATTATTCCGAAATAATAAAGAGCCTGCTTCAGCTGTTCCGGACGTTTTTCACGACAATACACGGACAACGCCGCCGTGCCGCTTCGTAAATTTCCGATGCACATAGTGCTTGCATAGGAATAACCGCCCACCTTCCGGAAGGTCTGTACCTGCATGGCGCAGGAAAAGGATACCAGTACGGTTGCCAGCATATCCAATTCTCCCGGCATAAATCCCACCACAAAAAGGATCAGGATCTCGATCAGCAGGATCATCTGCCTCCAGTGAAGTTTTTTTGCATATTTAAAGGTACTCTGGATCCGCTCCGCCGCTACAACACCAATGGCAAAGGCTAAAACAGGAAACAGATACCTTAAACCGTCTCCCCACTGTCCTGTCATAAAATTATGGCTCATCAGAACCACGTTGCCTGTCTGGGCGTTGGAAAACACCTCATCTCTTGTAAAGTATGTGTAGGCATCCTGAAATCCGCCGGACATTGCCAGAAATACACTTGTGATAAAAGCTTCTGACATCTGCCGGTCCGCATTTTGCAGCTTTCCGCCTCCTGAAACCACTCTAAATCACTCCTGTCATTGATTTTTTTCCTCGGGTGTATTATAGTTTGCTCAGAAGCAAATGTAAAAAGTATTATTAATATCGTAAACATATTAAAATCATATCACAGGATGGAGACAATACATGATCACTTACGACTACTACCGGATCTTTTATTATGTAGCCCAGTATAAGAGCTTTACCAAGGCAGCAAGAGCTCTTCACAACAACCAGCCAAATATCACCCGCTGTATGAACAACCTGGAGCAGGAGCTGAAATGTACGCTCTTTCTCCGCTCCAACAAGGGAATCGCACTTACACCGGAAGGCCGCCAGCTTTATGAACACGTTGCCCTGGCTTTTGAGCAGCTGTCCATCGGCGAGGAGGAAATCCGCCAGAACGGAGAGCTGGAGCATGGTCTGGTTTCCATCGGCGCCAGCGAAAATGCCCTGCGTCTGATCCTTCTCGAAAAGCTGGAGCTGTTCCGCGAGCAATATCCCCATGTTCGCCTGCGCCTCTTTAACCATTCTACTCCTCAGGCAGTACAGGCACTGAAAAATTATGCGGTGGATTTCGCTATTGTCACCACTCCGATCTCCATCCGCAAGCCCTTACAGAAAAAAAGTCTCCTGCGTTACCGGGAGATCCTTGTATGCGGAAGCAAATATAAGGATCTGACCACTGCCCCTATCAGCATCCATGAGCTTCAGGATCTGCCCTTTGTAGGTCTTGCGGAAGGGACCAGCACCAGAGAAATGTATATGAATTACTTTATGGAAAACCGTGTTTCTTTTCATCCTGACATCGAGGCAGCAACTACAGACCAGGTCCTTCCCATGATCGTCCACAATCTGGGAATCGGCTTTTACCCCGAGCCCCTTGCCCGGGAAGTGATCAATGACGGGAAGATTTTTGCCCTTCAGCTTAAAGAGCCGCTCCCCCAGAGGGAAGTCTGCTTAGTCACAAACAGCAGTACTACCATGAGTACTGCTGTCAAAAAAGCCATTGAATTTATTGTGTAAATCTCTGAGACTGATCAGCCATTTATGCTTATTGTTCCACTGTCCTCTCAATATGCATGGCAAGATAACCAATTTCAATAGGATCCAGCTCTTTACCCAGGCTTTTGCCCAGGCTCTTACATACATCCTCCGCGATCCTGTAGGATTCCGGATATTTTTCTTCTATATATTCATTCATATCCAGCTTCAGTGTCTCCCCTGTGGAGACACGGGCTACCATATATTTGATATGGTTCATCATACGGTTGTAGGACAGGGAGATCACATCGATCTTTCTTCCTGTGGCCATCTCGATCATGGCGATGCATTCCCGTACCGTTCTTGCTGTCTGCATGGCAACAGACACCTTTTCATCTCCAAGTGCTGAGTGAATATGAAGTGCCACATATCCCACCTCATGCTCGTCGATCTCAATATCCATCCGCTCCTTTAGGATCTTCTTCAATACCTCCGCCACCTTGAATTCGCTGTAAAAAAGCACCTTGATATCATCCGTCAGAGGATTGCTGATCTGCTCATGATTCCGGATACGTCCCACTGCAAAGGAAATATGATCAGCAAGGGGAAACAGGATCCTTCTGTCTATGGTATCCCCAAAGGTCTTCTCAGCTTCTCTCAATATCTCATCTGCGATCTCCAGAAATTCCGGTGCTACGCTCTTTGCCAGTTCTTTTGCTGAGCCACGTTCTGTCTCCTGAGCCAGCCTGTAAATGGTACAGTCTGCCGGAGCCTCAAAACGCTGGCTGACCTTCTTTCCAAATCCCACACCTTTTCCCAGAAGTACATATTCCTGGTTTTCTTCCATATTTATGGCAATGATGCCGTTATTGTTCAATACCTTGCTCACTCTGTACATCTTTTTCCCCACCATTTTTATATATCCTGCCGCTTTTCCACATTCCACCACTGTCTGCCCCGGATTTTCAGTCGACATTTTTGTCTGCAGCTGTTGATTTTCTTTATCGTAACAGAATCTTTCTTTTGTGTAAAGTCCTTCTGACAGACAGTTATTTTCTTTGCCACAGGAAAAGCGCGCCCGGGCATTAGGCGCGCTTTTCACAAAACCAATCTTCTATATTATTGCTGAAAAATTTCCTATTCTTCCACAGTCTCTACTGCGAACAGCGGCTCTCCTGCCTTGATCTCTCCATTGGCAAGAAGGCGTACTCTCTGATTATCCTCGATCTCTGTGCAAAGGATCGGAGAACATAAGGACGGAGCGTTTTCTGTAAGATACGGGATGTCAATCTTCATCAACGGCTCGCCTTTTTTTACATGCTGTCCCTGCTCTACCAGGATCTCGAAGCCTTTTCCTTCCAGCTTTACAGTGTCAATGCCGATATGGAGGAGTATAGGAAGATCTGTATCTGTCTGGAATCCGATGGCATGCTTTGTGTCAAAAATAAACTCTACCTCGCCGTCTTCCGGAGCACAGATCACCGGGTCCTTCGGTGTGACTACAGCACCCTCTCCCATCATTCCTTCCGCAAAGCCTTCATCCGGCGCTGTGGAAAGGTCTGCAGCGATACCGGTTACCGGGCTGTAGACAATCGCTGTTCTGAGAATCTTTTTCTCCGGCTGCGTGTTGGCTTCGGATGTCGGAGCTGTGTTCTGAGCAGCCTCACCTGTACTTTCTGCTGTACGCTCTGTATCAGACTGAGCCTGATTTTCCGCATTGTCTGTTTCTTTCTCATTTGCACCTTCAAAATATTCATTCGGTGCTATCTCCAGATAATCCTCCAGCTTGGATTTGATCACAGTTACCTGCGGACCGTAGATGATCTGCACGCCCTGGCCTTTTTTCACGATTCCTCTGGAGCCTGTTGTTTTCAGAATGTCGTCGTTGACTCTTGCTGCATCATGGACGGTGATACGGAGTCTTGTTGCACAGCAGTCCACATCACTGATGTTTTTCTTTCCGCCAAGACCGGCTGTGATGGCTTCACTTACCGGATCTGCGGATGTGCTTCCTGCTGCTTCACCGGCTTTTCCGGCTTCTTTTCTCGCATTTACATCTGCTTTTGTATAAAGCTTTGTTTCTGTGTCGTCATCCTCACGTCCCGGAGTCTTGAAGTTGAACTTTTTGATCAGGAAGGTGAAGATCACATAATAGAGAATAAAGTAAATGATACCTACCGGGATAATCCTGAGCCAGCTTGTCTTTGCATTTCCCTGAAGGATCCCGAACAGGAACAGATCAAGGAAACCGCCGGAAAAGGTAAGTCCTACTGCAATGTTCAGCATATGTGCGATCATATAAGCCGCGCCTGCAAGAACAACCTGTACCGCAAACAATGCAGGAGCTACAAACAGGAAAGAGAACTCCAGTGGCTCTGTGATTCCTGTAAGCATACATGCAAGGGCTGCGGAAAGAAGAAGTCCACCTGCTGCTTTTTTCTTCTCAGGCTTTGCACAGCGGTACATGGCAAGAGCTGCTCCCGGAAGACCGAAGATCATGAAAATGAACTCTCCGGAAAAATATCTTGTTGCATCTGCGCTGAAATGCGCTACATTTGCGGAATCTGCAAGCTGGGCGAAAAAGATATTCTGTCCGCCCTGTACCATCTGGCCTGCAACCTCCATAGTCCCGCCAACGGCTGTCTGCCAGAATGGCATATAAAATACGTGATGAAGTCCGAAGGGGATCAGCGCACGTTTGATAATACCGAAGATCAGAGTTCCGATATAGCCGCTGCCTGTTACAAGACCACCCAGAGCATAAATACCGTTCTGGACTGCCGGCCATACGAAATACATCAGGATTCCCACAAACATATATACAATGGTGGAAATGATGGGCACAAATCTAGAACCGCCGAAGAAGGAAAGTGCGTTTGGAAGCACGATCTTATGAAAACGGTTGTGCAAAGCTGCAACACCAAGGCCGACGATGATACCGCCAAACACACCCATCTGTAAGGACTGGATGCCGCAGACAGAGGTTACAGTACCTTCCAGAACGCTTTTTGCGATCTGTCCGTCTGCTGTGATCTTACCATTTACTACCAGCATACCATTGATGGCTACATTCATAACGAAGTAAGCGATCAGTGCAGAAAGAGCTGCTACCTCTTTCTCTTTTTTTGCCATACCGATGGCCACACCTACTGCAAAGATCAGCGGCAGGTTATCAAATACCGCGCTTCCGACTTTGTTCATAATGATCAGGAGTGCATGTAAAATTGTTCCGTCTCCCAGAATCTTCTGAAGTCCGTAGGTTGCAATGGTTGTTTCATTTGTGAAGGAACTGCCGAATCCAAGAAGCAGGCCTGCCACAGGAAGGATTGCTATGGGAAGCATAAAGGAACGTCCCACTCGCTGCAAAACTCCGAAAATCTTGTCTTTCATGTTTTCTCTCCTTTTCTTTCGACGTTTTGGAGCGGGAGTCTTTTAAGTGGGCAACAAAAAAAGACACCAACCCCCATAAACGTCAAATAATAACATTTATGACTGGTTAATGCCTGCTTATCAGTTACACACCAAATCTGAAATACACTATACGGGTTTTGTTCTTCTGTGTCAAGGAGTAATTTGATTTTTTCCCAAAAAGATATCTCCTCATATCACGATCCGCTCCGTTGCCAGCAATCCCTCGCGGAATATTCCCTGTGAACAGCAGCCATATAGCTTCTATTCCCAGAAAGTATGCAGAAACGAAACAGACCTAAAATTCACTTATCTTGACTTTATTCTTACTTATGATAAGATGAACATAGAATGTCCGGCAGCAATGTTTTTTGCCCAGACCACACTATATATTTCATAAAAACGGAGGTACTTTTCCGATGAATACCATCAAGAAATTCATCCACTACTACGGCCCGTACAAAGCGGTCTTTTTTATTGACCTGATCTGTGCAGCCGTTATCAGTCTGGTAGATCTTGCTTATCCCCAGATTCTTCGTACTATGACAAAAACTCTCTTTACACAGGATAAGGATATTATTCTTCATGCCCTTCCTGTGATTGCAGCTTCTCTTTTTGTTATGTACATTGTGCAGAGTCTCTGCAAATATTATGTAACCTATCAGGGACATATGATGGGTGCAAAGATGGAACGTGATATGCGCCGGGAGCTTTTTGACCATTACCAGGAGCTGTCTTTTTCCTATTACAGCAGGAATAATTCCGGTCAGATGATGAGCAAGCTGGTCAGTGACCTTTTTGACATTTCCGAGTTTGCACATCATGGTCCTGAGAATCTTTTTATCTCTCTGGTAAAGATCGTCGGTGCTTTTATCTTCTTGGTCTTTATCAACAAGAAGCTTGCACTGCCGCTGATCCTCCTGGTGATCGTAATGTTTGTGTTTTCCTTCCGCCAGAATGCAAAAATGCAGGAAACCTTCATGGAAAACCGTCGTAAGATCGGAGATGTAAATGCCAGTCTTCAGGATACGCTTTCCGGAATCCGCGTGGTGCAGTCCTTCGCAAACGAGGACATCGAACGTGCCAAATTTAAGAAAAGCAATGAAGCGTTCCTTGTTTCCAAAAGAGATAATTATCACTGCATGGGAAGCTTCATGAGTTCCAATCTTTTCTTCCAGGGCATGATGTACCTGGTAACTCTTGTTTACGGCGGTTATCTGATCGCTCAGGGTGAAATGCAGACTGCAGATCTTGCCATGTATGCCCTGTATATCGGAATCTTTATCAGCCCCATTCAGATCCTGGTGGAACTTGTGGAAATGATGCAGAAGGGTCTTTCCGGTTTCCGCCGTTTCCTGGATGTGATGGAAACAGAATCCGAGATCCGGGATGCAGACAACGCTGCGGAGCTTACGGACGTGAAAGGACATGTGCGTTACGACCATGTTTCTTTTCATTACAGCGATGATGAAACTCCTGTGCTTTCCGATATCTCTATTGATATCCCGGCTGGAAAATCCATTGCCCTGGTGGGACCTTCCGGAAGCGGAAAAACCACGATCTGCTCTCTCCTGCCCAGATTTTATGATGTGACCGGCGGTTCCATTACTGTAGACGGAAAGGATATCCGCGGGCTGACTCTTAAGAGCCTTCGAAGCCAGATCGGTATGGTACAGCAGGATGTCTATCTTTTTGATGGAACCATCAAGGATAATATTGCCTACGGAAAGCCCGGAGCTTCCGATGAAGAGATCATCAAAGCCGCCAAATGTGCGAGTATCCATGACTTTATCATGGAGCTTCCGGATAAATACGACACTTATGTCGGAGAACGTGGCACACGCCTTTCCGGTGGACAGAAGCAGCGGATCTCCATTGCACGTGTATTCCTTAAGAATCCTCCGATCCTGATCCTGGATGAGGCCACCAGCGCTCTGGATAACGAAAGCGAACGTTGGATCCAGAAGAGTCTGGAGGAGCTTTCAAAAAATCGTACTACCATTACGATCGCGCACCGGCTTTCTACAATCCGTGATGCGGATGAGATCATTGTGATCACAGAGGATGGTATCGCTGAACGCGGTACACATGCTGAGCTGCTTGAAAAGAATGGATTGTATGCTACGTATTACAATATGTAAATATACGAGGGAGGGTCATCTCAGAGTTGCGAAGCCCGAAGACCCTCCTAGCGTTGGGACGAAAAATGCTTTCGGCAAGATGTGCGTCACAAACTGTGGAAAATCTGTTTCGGATGAGGGCGGCGTAGCGGGCTACGCCAACTGAATTCGGGACAGATTTTCCGCAGTTTGGGGCGTGCAGCTTGTCGGAATGATTTTTCGTCCCAACGCTAAAGCTCCCACCCTCTTGGGCACGCCTGGTGTTTCATGCCGGAACGGGTTGAATGTTGACTGATCGCAGACGGACGTGGGAGGCGCTTCGCTGTCCCATTGGATTATTATGGGATAAAAATAAAAGACTGCTGTATATCTTATCAAAAATGACGTGGATATATGGCAGTCTTTTTTTTGTTACTTATTTTTTCAAAAATTCAGTAAATATTACAGCAGATAAACCGGAAGCTCATCCTTGATTCCTACTGGCTGGTTGTTGTCCGGCTCGTCTTTCTTTGGGGTGAGGAACTTGGCCTGAAGTTCATCAGCGTTTCCTCCACTGATCACATTCTGAGCTACGGTTCCTGTTGTGGTTTCTGCGGCGGCTGTTTTCTTAGCTGCAGTTTTTCGTGTTGTTGTCTTTCTGGTGGTGGTTTTCTTTGCTGTTGTTTTTGTTGTGGCTGCTTTCCTTGCTGTGGTTTTCTTTGCCGGAGCTTTCGCTGTGGTTTTCTTTTCGACTGTTTTTTCAGCAGCTTTCTCTCCTGTTTCTGTCTTTACTTCTGTCGGCTTTTCTGTCACTTTTACCTCTGTAACTTTCTCTTCTGTCTTTGCTGTTTTCTCTGCATTTACTGCTCTTGCGATGCTTGCTTTACCTACTGACACGATCCATTACCTCCTCTGCCAATGCTATGTATTCTTTTGCGCTGCGGCTGCTTTTTTTGAATTCCACAACCGGCTCGCTGCTGTCCTGTGACCATTCGATAGAGCTGTCCACACGGATAAAGGATTCGAAAAGATAGATTCCTTCCATCTCTTTCAAAGTCTCCATGGTCTGTTTGAAATAATTCTTTCTGGCATCTGCCTTGGTCACCACGATTCCCAGAACCTGAAGCGCCGGAGCGATCTCACGGACCTCATTCAGAAAATCAAACATATTTGCAAGCCCAAACATGCCCCACGGGCTGGCCTCCACTGGAACCAGAACGTAATCCGATGCACACAGGATATTCATCACCCAGCCGCCAAGAGTCGGCGGTGCATCGATGAGAATGTAATCATACACCCCTGAATCCTTGATCTTCTGCAGGCATTTCCGCAGGATAAATTCTCTCTGCCATTTCGTAAAAAGCTCATATTCCACGGAGCTCATCAGCATAGACGACGGAACCAGATCCAGATTCTCATACTTCGTATGCACGATAAAATCGCTGAGATCCGACTGATGACCAATGGCATAGTAGAGATTTTTTTCCCCGGCAGCCATTTTCAGAACTTCTTCTTCATCAAAAAATGAAAGGGAAAGATTCAGCTGCATATCGCCGTCCACAAGAAGAACCTTCTTCCCCATACCGGCCAGTGCCGCACCTACATTGGAACAGCTGGTAGACTTCCCGCTGCCGCCCTTATTATTCGCAAAACAAATCGTCACTGTATTTCCCATCACAGCCTCCCGACAACACAAAATCGTAAATCACTAACTTTCCCTTATTATAATATAACGCTCCCCCAAAAACAAGCATATCCCCCATAAAACCACAAAATCTGGCAAAAAACTCTCACATAAAACAACAGCAAAAGAAGAATCTTGTTGCGGAATAATTTCCTATGCAAAAAAGCAGCAGACTTCAGATCTTTCCGAAAGCCTGCTGCTAAACTTCATTCATTTTTATTATTTTACGATAAAGGATTTTCTCTTACTTACAACATCGAAGATAACGGCTGCAAGAAGAACCATACCTTTGACAACCTTCTGGATATTCTGGTCAATACCCATGATACTCATACCAAGGTTCAGAACACCCATAAGAAGGGCACCAATGATAACACCGGGAACTGTACCGGTACCACCATAAGCAGAAGCACCACCGATGAAACATGCACCGATCGCATCCATCTCGAAGTTTGTACCTGCCTGTGGGTTGGATGAGTTCAGTCTGGCCATTGTCACCATACCTGCAATAGCTGCCAGAAGGCCCATGTTCAGGTAAGCAAGGAAATAAACCTTGTTTGTGTCAATACCGGAAAGCTTTGTTGCCTTCTCATTACCACCAACTGCGTAGAAATAACGGCCTGTTGTAGTCTTGGAAGCAATGTATGTATAGATTGCGATGATCACTGCAACCCAGAGAAGAGAATTCGGGATACCTTTGTACTGAGCAAGTCTGAACATGAATGCAAGAACAACTACACAGATCAGAACCATCTTCACTGCAACACCACCGAAAGACTCAACACTGTAGCCTTTTTTTGCACGGTCTGCACGGTTTTTCATAACAAGTGCAACATAGACGATGCAGACAATAATGCCAACTACAAAACATGTTCTGTTAAATCCTTCACCTCCACCAAGGAAGTCCGGAATATAGTTATTGAACAGAGCCAGATAAGCATCCGGCATCGGGGCCAGGGTCTGTCCTTCCAGAACTACGTTGGAAAGGCCACGAAAAGCAAGCATACCTGCCAGAGTAACAATAAATGGAGGAATTCGTACATAAGCGATCCAGAATCCCTGCCATGCACCAATGGCAATACCCACAAGAAGCATCACGATCATAGTGAGATACGGGTTCATACTGTTGAGAACCATCATCTTACCACCGACAGCAGCAACAAAGCATACAACAGAACCAACTGACAGATCGATGTTACCACCTGTTAAAATACAGAACAGCATACCGGTTGCAAGAATAAATACATATGCATTCTGGGCTACCAGGTTATTTACATTCTGCGGAAGAAGCATAACGCCCTTTGTGTTCACAGAAAACATGATCACAACAAATACCAGAACAATGACCATGGTATATTTTTTTAATATTTCTGAAAAACTAATCTTTTTCTCCATCTTCTTACTCTCCTTTACCTGACTTCACGATCCTGGACATGATCAGCTCAGATGTAGCTTCCTCACCACTTACCTCACCTACGAATCTGCCCTCGTTCATGATATAGATTCTGTCTGACATTCCAAGCACTTCCGGAAGCTCAGAAGAGATCATGATCACAGATTTTCCTGCTGCGACCAGGTCATTGATGATACAGTAGATTTCATATTTGGCACCTACGTCAATACCTCTTGTAGGTTCATCCAAGATCAGAATATCCGGCTCTGCAAACATCCATTTTGCAAGAAGGACCTTCTGCTGATTACCACCGCTCAGGTTTCCGACATTCTGCTCAACTGTCGGACACTTGGTTTTCAGTTTCTTCCTGTATTCCTCAGCAACTGCGTATTCTTTATCCGTATCGATCACTTTTCCATTACTGATACCGGACATGTTTGCAAGCGTAGTGTTCATCTTTATGGACTTGGAAAGGATCAGCCCGTTTCCTTTTCGATCCTCTGTAACATAAGCAAGCTTGTTGTCGATGGCTTCCTGAACTGTATTCAGCTTCACTTCTTTTCCGTTCATGAACACCTGTCCAGAAATTTTAGTTCCATAGCTCTTGCCAAAAATACTCATAGCCAGTTCTGTACGTCCTGCTCCCATCAGTCCTGAAATACCGACAACCTCTCCTTTATGTACTTTAAAGGATACGTTATTTACCACCTTACGTTCTGTATACAGCGGATGATAAACATTCCAGTTTTTAATCTCCATGGAAACATCGCCGATCTTTACATTTGGACGTTTCGGGAACCGGTCTGTCATCTCACGTCCAACCATTCCCTGAATGATCCTCTGCTCAGAAAAATCGTCTTTATTTTTATCCAGTGTTTCAATGGTAGATCCATCTCGGATAACTGTGATCTTATCTGCTACATAGGAGATTTCATTTAATTTATGGGAAATGATGATAGAGGTCATTCCCTGCTTCTTGAATTTCAGAAGAAGATCCAGAAGAGCTTTGGAGTCATCTTCATTCAGTGATGCGGTAGGCTCATCCAGAATGAGCAGCTTTGCATTCTTTGCAAGTGCCTTTGCGATCTCAACCAGCTGCTGCTTACCTACACCAATATCCTTGATCAAAGTTCTGGAGGATTCCTCCAGTCCTACTATTTTCAAATATTTATCTGCTTCTCCATAAGTTTCATTCCAGTTGATGGAAAAGCTTTTGCCTCTTTCATTACCCAGATACATGTTCTCCCCGATAGTCATGTACGGGATCAGAGCAAGTTCCTGGTGGATGATTACAATTCCTTTATGTTCACTGTCTTTGATAGTGTTAAACTTACAGATCTCACCATCATAAATAATATTTCCTTCATACGAACCGTACGGATAAATACCACTTAATACATTCATCAATGTAGATTTACCGGCACCGTTTTCACCTACCAGTGCGTGGATCTCGCCTTCCTCGACCTGGAGATTAACATTATCCAGTGCCTTTACACCTGGGAAAGTTTTGGTGATATTTTTCATTTCCAGAAGTATCTTAGCCAACTCAATTTCCCTCCCTTTCCACTGTTCATGCAGGCGGTTATATTCCCCGCCTGCATGTGATAAATTTCTTTCTTAAAAATTCTGATTATTTGATCTGATCCTCTGTGTAGTATCCGGAGTCGATCAGGATCTCTTTGTAGTTATCTGTTGTAACAACAACCGGATCGCAAAGGTATGTCGGGATGACACCGGTTCCGTTATCATAGGATTTTGTATCGTTCACTTCCGGCTCCTCACCTTTCATGATGGAGTCAACCATTTTTACTACTGCAGATGCAAGAGCTCTTGTATCTTTGAATACAGACATTGCCTGTTTTCCTGCTACAAGGTTCTTAACGTTTGGTGTGTCACAGTCCTGACCAGTAATGATCGGATATTCTCCTGTGTAGGAAGCTGCCAGTGCATTCTCAACACCAAGGGCTGTGGAATCGTTGGAGCAGAGAACTGCGTCAAGATTTGTTCCGTCAGAGTAGTTACCTGCGATGATAGTATCCATTCTGTCCTGTGCTTTTGCACTGTCCCAGTTAGCTGTAGCAACCTGCTCGAACTCTGTCTGACCGGATTTTACTACAAGCTTGCCGTCATCGATGTATTTCTGGAGAACATCCATTGCACCACCGAAGAAGAAGTTACAGTTGTTATCGCCAGGATCTCCTGTGAACAGCTCAATATTGAATGGTCCGTCCTGATTGTCAAGATCCAGTGCATCTACCAGGTACTCGCCCTGTTTCTGACCTACTTTGTAGTTATCAAATGTTGCATAATAGGTTACTGCATCGGAATTCATAAGAAGACGGTCATAAGAGATAACCGGAATTCCTTTTTCTTTGGCCTGTTTCAGAGGCTCGCCAAGGCTGCTTCCATCGATGGATGCCACAACCAGAAGGTCACATCCGTTTGCTACCTGGTTCTCAAGCTGGGAAACCTGTGTGCTTACATCATTGGATGCATACTGAAGGTCTACCTCATATCCTGCTGCCTCCAGCTCTTTCTTCATGTTATCGCCATCCTGGTTCCATCTCTGGAGATCCTTGGTCGGCATGGTAACACCGATCAGTTTCTTGTCTGCTGCCTGTGCTGTTGCTGCCGGAACTACCACCATACCAGCTACCATTGTTGCGCAAAGAAGTGCAGATACCATTTTTCTTTTCATTGTAAAATCCTCCGTTTCATTATTTGTTTTTGGAATCACGTTTCCTTTGATGATGTTACTATAGCACAGGACTGTCTGGACATAGTTGGCAAGGACAGAGACATTTTTTTGCAAAAGAAAAATGCCCTGCATCAGGCAAGACATTTTTGCACCAAAAATCTGCTATTGATTTTTGTCATAATTGTGTATTATTGCGCATATGGATACACTGCCACATTACTTGCAGAATTTCACTGCCACATATATGCCGGTATGCAATCTGTTCTGCATTACTCTGTATCGTAATCTATATTGAGATATACTTCATCTCGTCTGTGGAAACCGCCGTCAATGATTACCTCATCAATATTATCCCTTGTAACGGCAACCGGTTCCAGCACCTTCGCCGGGATATCGTAGCTTCCATCGTTCATGGTATCTGTCACATCTGACGAAATCTTTCCCTCTTCTGCCATCTTCACCGCATATTCAGCTGCCTGGCGTGCCAGATCTTCGATAGATTTAAATGCTGTCATGTACTGGGTTCCTTCCACAATACGCTGACATGCAGCCAGATCACCATCCTGGCCTACCACGATCACCTGTCCGGCAAGCTGGTTTTCCGCAAGAATCTGTATCACCTGGCTGGCAATATCATCATTTCCGCACATGATTCCCTTTACATCAGGATACTCTTCCAGTGCTTCCTCCACATAATCTGCTGCCAGCTCCGCGACCCAGCCCTCACAGTTGGCTTCGTAAACCACCTTCAGATCACTGTTTTTCAGAGTGTCTTCAAATCCCTCTTTTACCATGTCCACATTGTTATCTGAAGCAGATCCCTGGATCATAAAAATCTTTCCGCCATCAGGGATCGCTTCCATCATGGACTGTGCCATAACCTCTCCGACTTTCCGGTTATCAAAGGAAATATACATGTCTGTATCCGCATCATTTACCATGCGGTCATAGGAGATCACCCTGATTCCTGCATTGTGGGCACGCTCCACAGCCTCAGATAATGCTTTGCAGTCTCTGGCAATGATCACGATCACGTCCATATGCTTCTTGATAAAATAGTCAATCTGGCTGATCTGCTCTTTTGTATCTGCTCCCGCATCCTGAACATTCACTTCCGCTCCCAGCTCCCTTGCTGTTGCCACGAATACATCCCTGTCACGAATCCACCTCTCAATAACAAAAGAATCCACTGTAAGACCGATCTGAATTTTCTTTTCACCACTGTCTTCCTCTGTATCGTTTTCCTGTGCAGCTGTCTGCTTTGTTTTTTCGGAAGCGCAGCCATTCAGCATCAATGTCAACAGACACAGCAAGATCAACAGCTTCCTAATCATTTTCCCCCCGCTCATATTGTCTACCTCAACTTCTCTCTAAATTCACTTGGTGTCACGCCTTCGTATTTCTTGAATATCCTGCTGAAATAATTGGGGTCGCTGTATCCGGATTCCGCACAGATCTCCTTGATGGAAAGCCCTGAATCCTTGAGAAGTTCTCTTGCATTGCGAAGCCGCACTTCTGTAAGATACTCGATAAAATTTCCTCCGGTCTCCTGCTTAAAAAGCTTGCTGAAATAATAAGGGCTGATATCCACCTCCCGTGACACCTCATCCAGTGAAATATCTTTTTTGTAATTGTCCCGAATATAGGACTTTGCTTTTTCGATAATAGAAACCGCTTCTTTTTCCCTTGCACTTTCCATGTTACTGCAGATTTCTGATGTTTTGCCCAGGAACCATTTTTTCATTCCTTCTATATCTGTATATTCCTGGATCTCATGAATATAATTTCTGCGGCAGCTGATCGCATATTTCACGGTACCTGCAAAAAAGGCCTTTTTTTCCACTCCCATCACAAGCTCCAGGATCTTGATGCGCATGTCCTCCAGATCTACTCCCGGCTGCTTCTCCATCCACCTGATAAATTCCTCGGCACAGCTTAAAGCTCCTGCCACATCCTTATCCATCACCCGCTTTTCATAGCGACGTTCCAGATCTCTTGGATATTCGCCGTCATATTTCTGTGCAGCTGGAACATCCTCAATATGTATCACATGGCTGGTGCTTTCCCGAAGTGCGATCATGGCCTCCTTGAAGGATTCTTTCATGGTGCTTCCCATCTCCTTCACCCGGCCGATACCACAGCGAAATTTACTGTCGATCCTGCTTTCCAGCTTATGTACCATGTTTCTGGTTCTTGTTACAACCTCCACACGTTCCTCATAGGACTCCCTGGAATTACGGTACGGAACAAGCAGTACAATACGGTTTCCCATAATGGGTCCTACCAGACATTCAAAAAATCCCTGAGCGATTTCCCGGAATGTGGAATAAAATTTGTTTGCCTTCACACTGGCCCCCACCGCATTGGTAAGAACACCATTTTCCGTAGAATCCCCGAATTCAGCCACGATCATATATCCATATTCTTCCCGGATATCCAGAAGCTCCCTGTAATTATCCTGATATGTCTGAAAATCATCCTGCAGAAGAATATTATTGATATATCCGCTCTCGATCATGGGTACAACTGTCTCCAGCTTTTCACGGATACGGAGATCATCGCTTCGCTTCTGTCTTGTGGAATCTACCTTTTCCATAGCTTTGGAGCATATTTCCAGAATCACCTTTTTGTTTACCGGCTTGGTAAGAAATTCCATAACTCCAAGATTTACCGCTTCCCTGGCATAATTAAATTTATCATAGGCTGTAATGATCACAAAGACCACAGATCTGTTAAATTTCTGAATTTCCCGGATTGCCTGGATCCCACTTAAGCCCGGCATCTGAATGTCCATAAAGCAGATATCCGGCGGATATTTCTCCGCCTCCTCCACAACCACACGGCCTGTCTTGGCTGTATGGATCTCACATTCATTTCCATAGTTGGAACTTATAATATTTTTCAGGGATTCCAGCATGATCCCCTCATCATCAGCAATCAGGATTCTGTACATTTTTTTCGCTCCTCTCCAGAGGAATATTGATCACTACCTCTGTTCCCATTCCTTCACCTTCACTGTATATTTCCATTAATCCGTCCCGCTCATAATACAGTTCCAGACGGCTGATCACATTATTCATTCCAATTCCCGTGGAATCACCCTCGCCTGAACTGCTGTGGACTTTTTTTGACAGTACTCTTTGTATCTGTTCTCCGGTCATGCCCAGTCCGTTATCCCGAACACTGATCTCAATATGGTCGTTCCATTTCTCCACACTGAGATCAATATGTCCTTCCCAATCTATATTCCGGATTCCATGATTGACTGCGTTTTCCACAACCGGCTGCAGGATCATACTGGGAACACGTACATTTTCCACATCACATTCCACTTTTTTTGAAAAATGGATGTCCCCGGCAAACCGTACATTCAGAATATAAATGTAATTGTCCACAGCCTCCAGTTCTTCCTCCAGTGTGGCATCTTCCTCACCCTTCTTTACATTGTAGCGAAAAAAATCTGCCATCTTTTCCACAAAGATACTGGTTTTTTCTGCATCCTCCATCATTGCAAGCTGTACTCCTGCATTCAGGGAATTAAAAAGGAAATGCGGATTGATCTGAGACTGGAGATACTTAAGTTGTGCCTCCTTGAGATGTGTTTCCATCAAAAGCTCCCTCTCTATCATCTGCTGTTCTTTTTCCATGCTGGCCTTTGTCCTGGCAATGTAAAGACCAAGATTATCCACCATGGTATTAAAGGCTCTTGTTACCGTTCCAAGCTCATCCCTGGAATCTGCTGGGGGCATCTTTACATTAAAATTCCCCTGACCTACCAGCTGTGCAGTTTCTGCCATATTAGTCAGCGGCAGGAACATCTCCCTTGTTGCCATGATCAGAAGGAACATTCCACAGATCACCACCAGAAGCATGATCATCATATTACTGATCTCCAGATATCTCATAACCGCCCGGAGAGCTGCATAAGTCTGGGAATTTTCTTTAAAAAGCTGCTTGTTCAGCTCATCCATAGAACTCTGGATATAACTGTAAAGCTCCAGACTTTCATCATATTCCTGCTTATATTTCTCCACATTCCTGCCTCTCTTGGCAGCTACAGTTCCTGCGGTACAGGAAAGATATGATTCCGACATCTTACGTATCTTCTTCTCCAGAAGTTTTACGGAATCATCAATATTCCGTTCATTTAACTTCTCCAGCTCCTGCCTGTATTTCGCCTCATTCTGATAATAATCCATCAGTGCCTGAGAGTTTTTTACCTTCAGATACTGGTACATACTGTCCTGCACATCGTCAAAAACCTGCCCAAGCTCTGTGATCTGGGCATTGCTGGCATACACATCATCCATCTCCTGCATGGAGTTGTTGATCCGCGCATAAAACAGCATGTTGATGCTGAACAGTAAAACTGCCAGCACGCCAACCTCGATCATGATCTTGCTTACAAGAGAAAAGTCACTCCAACGGATCTTTTTCATCTGTGACTGCCTCCCTCCTCATCTTCTTCACTGCTGTTCTGTCAAGAAAATTAATGTCTACGTTGTAGAAAGAATTGGTTCTTCCATCTTCTATATAGCTGGTAACTGCCTCCACACTGTACTGTCCCAGCTGGGTCGTGTCCACATCACAGGTAACTGAAATAACACCTTTTTCAACTGCCGCCAGAATATCCTCAGATGTATAATAACCAATGATCTTCACTTTTCCTGCAAGGTTGAAATCCAGAATTGCCTGTCTTGCACACTCCGTTGTCTCCTCATCCATACACACAAGGATATCCGGAACATTCCGCTTCTGCTGAAAAATATCAGTAACTGCCTCCTCTGTTTCAAAGGTTCCTGTTGACAGAAGATTCCTTCCCTTGATCTCAATATCCTCAGAACCAGCTGCCATCTTCACCGCATTGCTGATCTGAGTGTATATCTGACTTTCGTTCATATCATCAATGTCCCGTTTCTGCAGGATCAGGATCTTCTTCGTGTTCTCATCCACGTATTTGGCAACAATTTCCCCGTAAGCCATGCCAAGCTGATAATCGCTGACTCCCACAAAGCTCTGGCGGCGGCTGTGCACCGCATCACTCATGACTGTAACCACCGGTATTCCGTTTCTTACTGCAGTATTGATTGCTTCTTCCAGACCGGCTTCTCCATTATACTGCAGGATAATACCATCCGCCTTGGCCGCAATACTCATATTCATATAATCAAGTTTATCATAGGATGTTTCTCTGTCCGGCCCCATGATCTCAAGCAGTACATTATTCTGAGCTGCTTTTTTCTTCGCACTGTCATATACTGCCTGCCAGAACTGGGAATCGGGGCTGTCCACGATCATGTCGTACTGGTATTTATATATTTTCTCTTCCTGTTCATCCAACCCTGCTTTTTCACTGATTCCTCTGTAATAGGATTCTCCTGTCATATAAGTAAGTACTATCACGGCAGCAAAAACCAGCAGGATGCAAGCTGATTTCTTTTTCATAATACACTCCATTCTGTTTCACAAAACATTCCGGGTTTCAGTTTATCATAATTTCACAGAAAAGTCACTGTTTGGCATGGATTTTCTGTGCACTTTCATGTTATATTAGTAACCACAACATTACCAAAGGAGGCCGCAAAACATGACAAATGCAACCAAGCTTGCCCTGGAAGAATCCCTGAAGCATCTACTTCTTAAGAAACCTTTAGATAAGATCACCATCAATGACCTGACTACGGACTGCGGGATCAGCCGCATGACTTTTTACTATCATTTCAAGGATATCTATGATCTTGTGGAGTGGTGCTGTCTGGAAGATGCCAGAATTGCCCTTCAGGGCAAAAAAACCTCTTCCACATGGCATGAAGGGCTTCTGCAGATCTTTGATGCCGTGATGGAAAACAAGCCGTTTATCTTAAATGTATACCGCTGCGTGGGGCGGGAACAGATCGAGAATTATCTGTTCCAGCTTACCTGCGATCTTCTTATGGGCGTGGTAACAGAAAAATCAAAAGATATCCCCATCACGGATGAACAGAAAATTTTTATCGCAGATCTGTATAAATACAGCTTTGTAGGAATCATGCTGGACTGGATCAAAAACGGCATGCGCGAAGATTATCGCGAAATCGCAGATGATACCGCAACCGCACTGTACGGAAGCATCGACAACGCCATCCGCAATTTTGCCGCCAGAAACAAAACAGCAGAAATGCATACAGAATAAAAACTTATCAAAACAGACATAATGATAAAAAACTGAACACTTTCGGTATTTTGTAAATAGAATCTTTTTTCCGGATGGGCTATCATAGCCTCAACAGCAACAAAGAACAGTTAATCCGATACAAACAGGTATCTCATTTACGAAAGGTGGATGTCATATGTCAGATAAAAAAGGATTCATGGGACTTGCAGCACTTGCGGCAGCCGGAGCCGGCGCAGCCATGCTGATGAAAAAAACAAGAGAGATCAACGAAGAGGAAAACCTCCATGTGAAAGAAACTACTGCAAACTACCGCAACACCGAGCGTGGAAAGCATGACAAAAACAGCAAAGGGATTTATTATTCCAACGGTAACTACGAAGCCTTTGCCCGTCCGGAAAAACCGGAAGGTGTGGACGACAAGCATGCCTACATTGTAGGAAGCGGTCTTGCTTCCCTGGCTGCTGCATGCTTCCTGGTAAGAGACGCACAGATGCCAGGTGATCATATCCACATCCTGGAAGCCATGGATATTGCCGGCGGTGCCTGCGATGGAATCTTTGATCCGTCCAGAGGCTATATCATGCGTGGCGGTCGTGAGATGGAAAACCATTTCGAATGCCTGTGGGATCTTTTCCGCAGTATTCCTTCTCTTGAAAAACCGGGTGCTTCTGTTCTGGACGAGTTCTACTGGCTGAACAAGCACGACCCGAACTATTCTCTCTGCCGTGCAACCGTCAATCGTGGACAGGATGCACATACTGACGGAAAATTTAACCTGAGCCAGAAGGGCTGTATGGAGATCATGAAGCTGTTTATGACAAAGGATGAGGATCTTTACGATAAAACCATCGAAGATGTATTCGATGATGAAGTGTTTGATTCCACCTTCTGGCTATACTGGAGAACCATGTTCGCATTTGAAAACTGGCACAGTGCTCTGGAGATGAAGCTTTACTTCCAGCGTTTTATCCACCACATTGCAGGTCTTCCGGATTTCAGCGCCCTGAAATTCACCAAGTACAACCAGTACGAATCCCTGATCCTTCCCATGAAAAAATATCTGGAGGATGCAGGTGTTGACTTCCAGTTTAATACTGAGGTCACAAACGTGATCTTCAATTTCAAGGATGGCAAAAAGATCGCCACTGCTATCGAGTGCAAGGTAAAAGATGTGGAGCAGGGCATCCTTCTTACAGAAAATGATTATGTTTTCGTCACTAACGGAAGCTGTACAGAGGGCACGATCTACGGCGACCAGAACCATGCACCAAACGGTGATGCAGAGGTACGCACCAGTGGTGTATGGTCTCTGTGGAAAAATATCGCAGCTCAGGATCCTTCCTTCGGACATCCGGAAAAGTTCTGCTCAGACATTTCCAGAACAAACTGGGAATCCGCTACTGTCACCACTTTGGATGACCGTATTATCCCTTATATCACCAATATCTGCCAGCGTGACCCACGTACCGGCAAGGTTGTTACCGGTGGTATCGTAAGCTGCCAGGATTCCAAATGGCTCTTAAGCTGGACCATCAACCGTCAGGGACAGTTCAGGGAACAGGATCCGAAGAAGGTCTGTGTATGGGTTTACGGATTGTTCACCGATGTTCCCGGTGATTATATCAAGAAGCCGATGAAGGATTGTACCGGTAAGGAAATTACCGCCGAGTGGCTGTACCACCTGGGTGTTCCGGTAGATCAGATCGACGATATGGCAGAAAACAGCGCTGTCTGCGTTCCGACCATGATGCCGTACATCACCGCCTTCTTCATGCCACGCACAAAAGGTGACCGCCCGGATGTTATCCCGGATGGCTGTGTAAACTTTGCATTCCTGGGCCAGTTTGCGGAAACTCCTCGTGATACCGTATTCACAACAGAGTATTCCGTACGTACTGCAATGGAGGCTGTATACGGACTTTTCGGTGTAGACCGTGGAGTTCCGGAAGTATGGGGAAGCGTTTACGATATCCGTGAGCTTCTGGACAGCAGTGTGAAGCTGATGGACGGAAAATCCCCGCTGGAGATCCAGCTGCCAGGGCCGCTGAATGCACTGAAGAAACCACTTCTGAATGTTGTGAAGGGTACTGTGGTTGAGAAGGTACTGCGGGATCATGATGTGCTGAAAGATTATATGTAAGATATACAGCCTGCCAGACAGATATTCTCAATCCGAAAATTAAGATTTGAACACAGTAACGGAGCCTACGGTTCTATTCGTGCAGCAATCCCCCGGAAATACTTCTCGCGCGGTATTTCCGGGGGATTTTTTTGATTTTCATATTTTTATTTTCCCAATGTTTCATTCATACTTCCGGAACGGAATCCCTGAAGATCCAGAGTCACGTAAGAAAATCCCAATGTGCGGAATTTCTCTGTGATCTTTGTTCTTGTTTCATTATCTGCAATTTTCAGGATCTCTTCTTCCGGAACCTCGATCCTTGCCATGGTACCGTGGATGCGAACACGGAACTGATGGAATCCCAGATCCATCAGAAACTGCTCGGCCTGATCTACCATGTGAAGCTTCTCCTCGGTAATGGTCTCACCGTATACAAATCTGGAAGCAAGGCAGGCAAAGGATGGCTTGTTCCAGGTTGGAAGGTTCATGCCCTTTGACAGCTTGCGAATCTCTTCTTTATAGAGGCCGGCCTCCTGGAGAGGACTTCGGACCCCAAGCTCCTGAATGGCTCTTTTTCCAGGACGGTAATCTCCCAGGTCATCCATATTGGAGCCTTCCACGATCATGTTCATATGGTGGGATTTTGCTGCTTCCCAGAGTTTGGTGAAGATGGCTTTTTTGCAGATGTAGCAACGGTCCGGCGGGTTCTTGCGAAAGCCCGGGATATCGAATTCGTTGATCTTGCAGATTTCCTGGCGGATATGATTTTCCCGGCAAAAATCCTCTGTTTCTTTCAGTTCTCTGTCTGTAAAGGAACAGGGACAGGCAGTAATGGCCATGGCCCTGTCGCCAAGTGTTTCCTGTGCGGCTTTCAGAAGAAACGTGGAGTCTACACCGCCGGAAAAAGCTACGGCTACACTTCCCAGGGAACGGAGGATTTCCTGGAGTTTTCTGTATTTTTTTTCAAGTGTGATATTGTCTGTTGCTGGCATATGTTCTGTCACCTCGTAATTTGTAAAATATTATTTGTGTATTATTGTAAACGATACCTTTTTGTCCTACAAGCATTTTCTTTCTGATGGATACACTATGAAATTTGTAAGTATATCCGGACGATCTATCCGGCTCATAAGCTTTTCGTAAAATTATCTTCCACAAAATTTTTACAGAACAGGAAAGACTTCTTCCTGGAGGACTCTTTTATGTCATTGGAGCATTACGAAATAATTTTCCATGATATAAAATAGGACCGGAAACGCAGCATATGCCACGCTTCCGATCCTTCCTTTTTTACAATTATCACATTTCGATCACATCAAGATCATCCGGAATAAACAGATTTCCGTGATAATACTCTCTGCCTTCTGCGCCGTAGAGTTCTTTACGTTTCTTAATGTTCTTATCCTCTGTATGATACAGTACAAGGTTTTTCACGCCAAGATTTTCAGCAAGCTCGCTGGCATCCTTGACTGTGGAGTGATGTTTCTCATAAGGATTGAAGATATCACGCTGTCCGTACAGGCAGAATGCTTCATGGAACATCCAGTCACTGCCTTTGGCGTATTTCTCCTCGCACTCGTTGTATGGCTCATCGCCACAGCAGGTAAGTACCTTGCCACCGTCGTAGATCATCTGGAATCCGAACTGTTTTGCCTTGGTGGAACCGATGTCAAAGAAGGTCACTTTCTTATTGAGGATCGTTCTCTCCTCACCGTCTTTTACTTCGATCAGGTGAAGTCTGTCACCAATGTACTGTGTCTCCTTTTTATTCAGAAGCTTAAAGGCCATGTCTTTCAGAAGTCCGATCACCTCATCATGGGCATAGATATTCGCCTCGCCCTGGTAAGTACCTTTTTTCATATTCTGGCAGATGATGCGGATCACCCAGACGATTCCCATGATATGGTCTACGTGCTTATGTGTAACAAAGATCTCATGGACATCCATCAGGTCAATACCTGCCTTCTTCAGCTGGGAAAGTACAGTATTTCCGCCGCCTCCGTCAACCAGAAAATGGCCGTACTCATCGCTGAGCACGAAACATGTATTGTAGCATTCTGTTACCAGTGCGTTACCTGTTCCAAGCATGGTTAATTTCATTGTTTTTCTCCTCCTGTATAGCCCTGGTCATCAAACATTCTGCCACCCATTGCTTTTGTTTTCTGACACTCTCACCGGCTGCTTCAGACCATATTGCAGATACCTGCATAACAGCCTTATGTTTTCTCGTTTTTTCTGTGTTTTTCGTGTCCAATGATAACATTATGGAGAAATATTTTCAATAAAATTTCAAAAAAAGCAATATGCTTCTCTCTTTATGCTTTATTTCTGATCTAGCCATTCCTGAATCGTTTTCTGTGATACTTTTATTATTTCTGCGATATCTCCCAAATTCATGCCTCTTTCTGCCAGAGACTGTACAATTTCTTTTTTTGCCTGTAATTTTCCTTCTGCTTTTCCTTCTGCTTTTCCTTCCGCTCTTCCTTCCGCTCTTGCGGCTTCATATACGGATTCCTTCCATTTTCTTTCTTCCTCTTCTTGGTTATACTCAAATATACTCATCGCTACCACCTCACTCTTATTCTTTCGGAGAAATTCCACAAGAATTCCCTCCTGGATGCATTCATCCACAGCCAGCTCAACAGCTCCATCCAGGTTCATTTCTTTTGTGTACTTTCTTACTTTTGCAACATATTGTGCATATTCTCTCAATATATGACATTCTTCCATCAGTTTTCTGTTATGCCCTTCATTAACATTCAGAGTAAGTACTTTAAGTTCCAGATTTGCCTCTCCGCTGAAATCCTCATACGCCTCAGAAAGATAGGTTACCCAACTTTCTTCTTTTTTCTCAGTTCCGTTGTAAAATACAATAAAATTCGGTTCCGGAATTTTTTGTAATATCGGCGAATACAAAGATTTATTGTCCACAAGTTTTTGATACTCTGCAGCAATATACAACAAGTCTCTTAATGGCATATTGGGGTTATATGTAGACTGATGTTCATACAGAAATAAATTCGTATTCACAATAAATGACAGATCATTCTTCATTCCTATATAAACAGCATTCTCCAAAGTAACAATCTCAAGCATCGACGGATTATCATATGTCGTCCCGTTAACCGCATTATAAAGTGACAGTAAATTTTTTCTGTCAGAAAACAACATCCGAAATACTGTATCCTTATATTTTCTGTTTGCCTTCAGATGTTTTCCGGCATTCTGACTCTTTTCTGCTGTAACTTTACGATTCTTTCTTTTTGCCATAGGCAGCACCTCCTGTTTTGCAGGAGTGAAAGAACAATTTGTACTTTAATTTTATCCAGAACTCCTGCTTTCATAATTTTTAGGGAATTAAAAGCATGAATTTCTGAAATGTAATTTAGATTATAAGACGGCAGAATGCCTTGAAATTGATAGAAAATATGCTTTGGTGATATCATATCATCCTGTTTCCCACAATTCAAGGCATTTTGTGGAAGTTTCCATAAAAAAGACATTGCCCCCTGGCAGATACGTATCTATCTCAGGTAACAATGTCTTTTTTCTTATCATATTCTCATGTCATGACCCAAAGGACTGGCAATGGCGGATTCCCTCGTCTGTGATCACCTTTGTTCCACGGTACATTTTTCTGTCCTCGCCAACGGGACAGACATTGGCGCAGACACCACAGGGCCAGTGGTGTTCATCACGGATCTTTACATGGTATTTTGTGCAGGCAACTTTATCCATCTGGTAAACGCCGTTCTCGCTTTCTGTGAAACAATGGGACGGGCAGCTTTTCAGGCATTTTCTGCAGTGGATGCAGAGATCTTTCTCCTGCATGGGATCTGCCGGGATGGGCGCATCGGTGAGAATGGAAACGATACGAAGTCTTGGGCCGAATTCCTTTGTGATCAGGTTATGGCTGTCACCGATGGTTCCCATTCCCGCATAATATCCTGCCATCACATGGGAAAATGCCGCATTAGGATTATCTACCAGAACATCAATGTTATAGTAACAGTCCTTTGGGAAAAAGATTGCCTTGTATCCCAGACGGTTCACAATATAATTGGTCAGACGGTATGCCATATCATCCAGCACCCGGTTGCTGGTGTCATAAAGTTCCTGATAGACCATAGATGGCGTGGTGCTCATCATTGGCGAATACAGCGGAATCCCCAGCACGATCACATTTTTACCCAGGGCCAGATATTCTGCGGCCAGAATTCCGGCTCCTGGATCGGAATTTCCTCCCATTTCGTCACAGAGCAGGATCTCACCAGATTGATTCCAAGGTCAAACGCCTTCTCCCGTATCTTGTCTTTCAGTTCTTCCCCTTCCATGATAACATCTCCTTTTTTATTATTGGAAATATTATATAAAAGATAGGTACGGGATACAAGTTACTATGAATTTCAATAGCTGCTATAGCATTTCCGTAAATTTATTTCTTCTCCAGCCATTTCTGAATTGTTTCCGGATATACTTTTTCAACACAAAACAGGAGCAGTTACATGTCTTCACATGTCTGCTCCTGTTTTCTGTATAAAATATAATTATTTCCGTATCACCATTCTGGCATTTTCCAGTTGTTTCTTTTCTACCAGAATTTCGTACTGCTTGAACTGATCTGGTGAATTGCCGATGCTTCCAAAGTTTCCACGAACAGTACCCTTTCCCATCCACAGGCCTAACTGATCGCTTACTTTATACTTATAGCAAATTCCTTCCCTGTCCAGAATGTCCCGAATTTCATTGAATTTTTTCAGATCTGTGCCTATCCAGAGACTTTCGGTGTTAAATAATGTAAACATCTTTTCCCCCTTGTAAGTATATCAACCGCCAAGAAAATTTATCATTTAATCTTTTTCAGCTCATACTCTCTTGTTCCCAGGCCGATCTTTTCTGCCTGGTCCAGAGTTGCTTTCCATTCTACATTCGGGTTGGAGTCTTTGAAATGGTCGTGATGGCAGTGCCATCCTGGTTCTGACAGATGCTCTCCAAGCTGGCTGTTTTCGATCGGCGTTGCCTTGAGACAGGCATCGGCACATGCCTGATCCAGAGCTACCGGGTCAAAGCTTGCGAACATTCCGATATCCGGAAGGATCGGCGCATCGTTCTCACCGTGGCAGTCACAATTCGGGCTGATATCCTGTACCAGTACAATATGAAAATGTGGACGGCCATGACAGACAGCCTGTGCATACTCAGCCATCTTGCGGTCAAGTATTTCATTAGCACTGCTATTCGGATTGTAAACAGCATCAAAACTGCAGGCTCCGATACAGCGGCCGCAGCCCTTGCATTTATCATAATCAATAACTGCTTTTTTATTTACATAAGTAATAGCATCACTTCCGCACTCTTTCGCGCAGCGTTTGCATCCACGACAGACTTCTTCGTTGATGGCAGGTCTACCGCTGGCATGCTGCTGCATCTTTCCTGCACGGCTTCCGCAGCCCATACCGATATTCTTCAGAGCACCTCCGAATCCGGTTGCCTCATGCCCTTTAAAGTGACTGAGACTGATAAAAATATCCGCATCCATGATCGCATGTCCGATCAGCGCAGTTTTGCAGTATTCTCCGTTTACTACCGGAACCTCTATCTCATCTGTTCCTCGAAGTCCATCTCCAATAATGATCTGGCAGCCTGTAGTAATGGTATTAAAACCATTGAGGTTGGCACAGTCCAGATGCTCCAGCGCATTCTTTCTACTTCCCGGATAAAGAGTGTTGCAGTCTGTCAGGAATGGTAGTCCGCCCTGTTCTTTGCAGATATCTGCCACAGCTTTTGCATAGTTCGGGCGAAGAAATGCCAGGTTTCCCAGCTCACCGAAATGCATCTTAATGGCTACAAATTTTCCATCCATGTCAATGTCTCTGATTCCGGCAGCAACACAAAGTTTTTTCAGCTTATCGAGCTGGCTGGTTCCCACTGGGCAGCGAAAATCTGTAAAATAAACTGTTGATTTTTCCATTGTAATGTTTTCTCCTTATTTAATGTCACTTGCTGCCTTTTATTCAATCATCTCTATCTTAAAATACTGTTCCTGAAAGCTTACCTGAGCCATGATTTCCTTTGCCGTCATAGTCATGTTTTCCGGTACTGCCACCTATTTATCTTCCACATCATTAAGACAGTGGATAACAGCGATGATCTTACCTGTAAATTCCTTTACCGGGTGATCTACGCCCAGAACATATACATCCTGTTCCTCTCCATCCGGAGCAATGATCCCTTCTATGTATCCATAATTTACCGGATAGAAAAGATCCTTGTGCTCCGGATGGTAAGTATTCATCGGACGATCGATCACGACATGTACGATCTGGCCTGGAGCAGGTCTCTTCTCATGATCTGTCTGTTTCATTTACATTCCTCTGATTTCATTTTTCATTATTCCTGTAAATCAAAGATTTATATTTCAATCCGTTCTGCTCTTTACCAGATCCTGGATTCTACAGCCGCACGCTCAATGCCAAGGCCTTTCATATACCGGTCCATAAACGCATCAAATCCCTTCACACCTTCTGCTTCCGGCGCCAGTGTGCTGCCTTCGTTTCCTTTGAATACATCTTCATCCAGGAAATCCGCAAGGTCTTCGCCTTCTCTCCTGTTGAGCAGATAGGAAGCCAGAAGTGCGATTCCCCAGGCTCCGCCTTCTCCTGCTGTGGACATTACGGATACCGGCGCATTTACCGCATCTGCAAGGATCTGCTGGCCAACACCCTTTGTCTTAAAGAGGCCGCCGTGTCCCAGAAGCTTATCAATCTTTACATGCTCCTGATTGAGAAGGATATCCAGACCTACACGCATAGCTCCAAGACAGGTATAAAGATTGTTTCTCATAAAATTGGCAAGTGTAAATTTGCTCTCCGGAGAGCGGACAAACAGAGGACGTCCCTCCTCAAAACCGGTCATATGCTCGCCGGAGAAATAACAGTAGGAAAGAAGTCCACCACAGTCCGGATCCCCTTCCATGGCTTTGTTATAAAGAGTTCCGAACAGTTTGTTCATATCTACTTCCATGCCCATAGCTTCTGCAAATTCCTTAAACACATTTACCCATGCGTTCAGATCCGAAGTACAGTTGTTGGAATGTGCCATGGCAACCGGATCTCCTGCCGGAGTAGTGACCATGTCGATCTCTTTATACGGCTTGGAAAGAGCCTTTTCCAGAACGATCATGGCAAATACGGAAGTTCCTGCGGAAACATTTCCGGTACGCTGGCGGACACTGTTTGTGGCAACCATACCGGTTCCTGCGTCTCCCTCAGGCGGACACATCGGGATTCCAGCTTTCAGCTTTCCACTTACATCCAGAAGCTTTGCGCCTTCCTCAGTAAGAACTCCTGCATCCTGACCTGCCACCAGAGCTTTCGGCATAATATCGCGAAGCTTCCATGGGAAACCATAAGGCGCAACCAGTTCATCGAACTTCTGAACCATCTCCTCGTTATAGTCCTTCGTTTCACTGTCGATCGGGAACATACCTGCCGCATCACCGATACCAAGGACTCTTTTTCCGGTGAGTTTCCAGTGCACATAGGCTTCCAGAGTGGTGATATAATCGATATCTTTTACATGCTCCTCACCGTTAAGGATCGCCTGATACAGGTGTGCGATGCTCCATCTCTGAGGGATATTGTAATGGAAAAGCTCTGCCAGCTTCTCAGAGGCTTCTCCTGTGATGTTGTTTCTCCAGGTACGGAACGGGACCATCAGCTCTCCCTCTTTATTAAACGGCATATAGCCATGCATCATGGCACTGACACCAAACGCACCTACGCTTGTAAGCTCCACTCCATATTTTTTCTGAACATCTTCTGCCATATCCTGGTAACTGCCCTGGAGACCTTTCCAAATCTCCTCCAGGCTGTATGTCCAGATACCATCCACATACTGGTTCTCCCATTCATAGGCTCCGGATGCGATGGGCTGGTTCTTATCGTCCACCAGAACTGCCTTGATCCTTGTGGAACCAAACTCAATACCAAGAGCCGTGCGATTCTCAAGAATTGCTGTTTTTGTCTCATTTAATCCCATTGTAAAAAACCTCCCGTATTATTTGCTGAAATACATGCTGTTCCATCTCAGCTCATTCTGCAGATTCCGGATCGTTGTATCGCCATCAATATAAACCGCTTCAATACCCATAGCTGCTGCCCAGTCACCCATCTGCTCTGCAGTAAGGTCATAGGTAAATGCAGTGTGATGTGCGCCGCCGGCAAGGATCCATGCTTCTGCTGCTGTGGAAAGATCCGGCTTCGGTGTCCAGAATGCAGTACCTACCGGAAGTGCAGGCATCGGCTTCTCTGTTTTCTTACACTCAACCTCATTGATCAGCAGACGGAAACGGTCACCAAGGTCAACCAGGGATGTTGCGATTCCAGGACCTGTCTTAGAAGTAAATACCAGTCTTGCAGGATCTTCACGATCTCCCATGGAAAGCGGGCATACACGCATGCTGACCTTGCCATCAGCAACGGATGGGCAAACCTCCAGCATATGTGCCTCAAGGATTCCCTCTTTACCCGGTACCAGGTTATAAGTGTAGTCCTCCATAAAGGAAGTACCCCTGGCGTCCTTTTTTCCTGCTGCCATGATCTTCATCAGGCGAACCATAGCTGCTGATTTCCAGTCACCCTCGCCACCGAAGCCATAGCCTTTTTCCATCAGTCGCTGGATCGCAAGTCCCGGAAGCTGTTTCAGGGAGCCCAGATCACCAAAGTGTGTTACGATAGCCTGATAATTTTTCTCCTCGAGGAAGCGCTCAAAACCGATCTCGATCCCTGCCTGGACTGCTACATGCTTCTTAAATTCCTCAGGGTCACGTCCATCCAGAATCATATCGTATTTATTATAATATTCTTCTACCAGAACATCAATATCTCCCTGGCTTACATCCTGAACATATTCTGCGATCTCATTAACCGGATAAGCATCGATCTCCCATCCGAATTTCATCTGAGCCTCAACCTTATCGCCCTCTGTTACGGCTACGTTTCTCATGTTATCCGCAACACGGCATACACGGATATGGCTGCTTTCCATGATACCAACTGCAGTACGCATCCAGGATGCCAGACGCTCCTGGACCTTTTTGTCTGCCCAGTGTCCTGCAATGACCTTACGCTCGATTCCCATTCGGGTTACCATATGGCCAAACTCACGGCCGCCATGTGCGGACTGGTTCTCATTCATAAAGTCCATATCAATGGTGTCATAGGGAATCTCCACATTGAACTGTGTATGAAGGTGACACAGCGGTTTACGATACTCTTTGAGACCAAGGATCCAGGATTTTGCCGGGGAAAATGTGTGCATCCATGCGATCACGCCGGCACAATTTTCATCTGCATTGGCATCATTAAAGGTTTTACGGATCAGCTCATTTGTGATCAGCGTTGGTTTCCATACAACCTCAAACGGAAGTACACCGGATTTATTCAGCTCCTCTACGATGATCTTGGAATGCTCGGCTACCTTGCGGAGACACTCATCTCCGTAAAGATCCTGTGAACCTGTGCAAAACCAGAATTTATAATCTCTTCCTGTTTTCATGTGAAAGATCCTCCTTAAAATAAAATTAATATCATATGCATAACATTCCTGAAAATCTGCAGCCCATTTCTGCTGTCAACATGCGTCCGATCTTCTGAAATGTTATAAGGCTCTCTGTAAGCTATATTGCTTCATTCTCTAATAAAACGATCTGATAAAACGGTTATGTATCTGTGCTCATGCCCCTGCTTTCACGCTGCTGCCCCGTATGATCAGTTCCGGACGGATCATACGTTCTACGGTACTTTCTTCATCAGGCACACCGCCTAACTTTTCCAGGAGAAGCTTTGCCGCCATCTCTCCCAGTTTTTCCTGGGGACGGGTGATGGTGGTAATGCCCCGTCCCTGTCTTGCATATAGTGAATTATCATAGCCGGTTACCGCAACATCTTCCGGGATCTTTTTTCCCTGACGTTCCAGTTCTTCCATGACCTGGACAGCGATCTGGTCGTTGTAACATACAATTCCCTCCGGAAGGCAGTTCTGTCGGACCATGTTCCGGACCATAAGTGCCGGTTTTCTGCGCCGGTCCTCTGTATGAAACCAGACCACCTTATCCGGATCATAGGCAATTCCTTTCTCCTGCAAAGCCTTCACATAGCCCTTATGCCGTTCGATCCCCTGACGGTCATCTGCCTTGAAAAACCCTGCGATGTCACGTCTGCCGGAATCCAGTAGATGCTTCGTAACAAGATAACCGCCACCTGCATCATCCATGAGGATATGGGGTTTTTCCTGCATCTCCGTATACAGTCCCTGGATAAAAATATATGGGATCTGATACTTGTCCAGTGTTTCACACAAGCTTACATGTCTGCACAACACCTCGCTTTTGCTTGGTTCAATGATCAATCCGTCAATTCCCTTACTGATCAGCTCTTCCAGGAATCTTGCCTCCTTCTGACGGCTGTTTCCTGTATTTTTGAGGATGATACTGTACCCATTATCGGACAGCACCTCATCTATCCCCTGGATCAGCCTTGGAAAAATATAATCCGAGATATATGTAGTCACCACTGCGATGTTTCCGCTCCCGTGGATCTGACGGAGCACATCCGCACAGAAAGTTCCCTTTCCCTGAAAGGATTCTATGTATCCATCTCCTGCCAGGATCCCCAGAGCCTTTCGCACCGTATGCCTGCTCAGCCCATATCGTACACTGAGCTGGTTTTCAGAGGGAAGCTTCTCACCCGGACGGATCTTTCCGGAAAGAATGTCTGTTTTCATTTCTTCCATCAGTGCATAATATTTTGCTTTTCCGTTTTCTGCCATAAGCTCCTCCCTTCGTTTGTATTTTGATCTGTATTTATTCTGTTCGTTTCATCTGTAATTATTTTATAACTTGTATATACATGCGAACAAGTTGTTTTTATTATTTATCAAAAGTTCCATATAAAGAAAGGCCGGAACACCCTCTCCATTCTGGTGTTCCGGCCTTTCTATTCCGCCTTGCATATTTATTTCAAAGTTTTTGCTGCCTTCCGATCATTTCCTGCCTTAGCGGTACATCTTCATATAATCCCCATGTGCCTCGATCAGCTCATCACACATTGCCTGGATGTCTTTGATATTCAGCTCTGCACCTGTGTGCGGGTCCATCATGGCTGCCTGATAGATTTTCTGGCGGTCTTTGGTCACTGCTGCCTCAATAGCAAGGAGCTGCGGGCTGACATTGGATGAATTCATAGCTGCCAGCTGTGTAGGAAGCTTGCCCACTTTTACCGGATGTACACCGGTTCCGTCGATATAGCATGGAACCTCTACGCAAGCATCCGACGGAAGGTTATCAATGTAACCGTTGTTAAGAACATTTCCACCGATCTTGTACGGTGTGTTTGTAACAACAGCCTCCATGATATAAGAAGCATACTCTTTACTTCTCTCATGGCCGATCTTGCCATCCTTGAGGATATCCTCGCGCTCTTTTTCCCAGCCCTCGATCTGTTTGATACATCTTCTCGGATATTCGTCAAGCGGAATATTGAACTCCTCGATCATCTCCGGATATTTGGATTTAATGAAGAACGGATTATATTCTGCATTGTGCTCACTGGACTCTGTACAATAGTATCCAAGATGACGGATGTACTCGTAACGTACCATATCCTCATGCTTCTCGCCGGAGGTATTCTTCTCCTCGGCGATTCTGCGGATCTCCGGGTACAGGTCGTTTCCGTCTTTGTCATGGATCTCAAGAAGCCATGCCATGTGGTTGATACCTGCGATCAGCTCGGTACGTCCCTCAAGCTTGTCTTCCATTCCCATTCCCTCAAGAAGTTTCTGGGAGCAGACCTGAACGCTGTGGCAGAGACCTACGGTGCGGATCTTTGTGAAACGCTGCATATAGCCGGTGAGCATTGCCATAGGGTTGGAGTAGTTCAGGAACAGAGTGTTCGGGCAGACCTCTTCCATATCCCGTGCGAACTCTTCCAGAACCGGAATGGTACGAAGTGCACGCATGATACCACCAATTCCCAGGGTATCTGCGATAGTCTGTTTGATGCCGTATTTCTTCGGGATCTCAAAGTCTGTTACTGTGCATGGCTCATAGCCGCCTACCTGAATAGCATTGACTACGAAGTCTGCATCACGAAGTGCATCTTTACGGTTCTCAGCACCGAGATATGTTTTGATCACTGCGCGATCCTCATTTACGTTGTGGTTGATGGCACTTAAGATAATCCTGGAATCCTCCAGTCTCTTCTCGTCGATATCATAAAGTGCGATCTCGCTCTCGCGAAGTGCCGGTGTGCACATACAGTCGCCAAGTACATTTCTTGCGAAAACCGTGCTTCCAGCTCCCATGAATGTAATTTTGATCATGTTCGTTTCCTCCTGCTTTCTTTGTTGGATCTCTTATCCGGAATTGTTATATTTTTCTTTAAAATTCCTGATTTTCTGCTATTTCTGCGGTGCAGTCCCGCTTCGTTTTCTTTGTGATCTTATCATACTACCAGAAACTTGTTTAAAATATGTACTTTGATGTTAATAATTGTTGTTTTGTTGCATGAGATACCTGGAAGTAATTTTCTATAACATTTCTTATGACATAAAAAACTCTCTGCCCGATACCAGAATTTTATATATTCTGGCACAGACAGAGAGTTTTTTTCTTCGTGAAATATATCACAGAATCAGTCCTCAGATTCCGTATAATCCCCTTTTTTCCCCTTCACTACAAGTTTTCTCTTTTCTTCCTTGTATTCTCTCGGACTTCTTCCTGTTCTTGCCTTGAATACCTTGGAAAAAGCCAGCGGATCTCCATACCCTACTTTTGCAGCTACTTCACTGACCTGAATATCTCCGTTTTTCAGAAGAGTCTTTGCCTTCTCGATGCGAAGATTCATAAGATATTCCTGCGGCGAGCATCCGAGGCTTTTTTTAAACGAGCTGGTAAGATAGCTCCGGTTGACACCAATGCGGTCTGCCAGCTCATTGATCTTCAGACGCTTGTCAAAGTTGGCTGCAATGTAATCCACTGCCTGCTCCACATAAACGGAATTGGGATATCTGTGGGATGGAAGAAGCTTGCCTTCTCTCAGACATGCATCCCGGTTATCTGTGATCAGGTCAGAAAAAAGAAGCAGCAGAAGTCCGTTCCGTTTCAGCTCATTTTCAAAAACGAGCTTGTTGGTCTGGACCATTGCATCAATATATTTTGCAGCATTTTCCATACAGTGGATCCTTCGGACCGGATTTTCCCGGCTGAAGCCGCTTACATGGATCACTTCCTCCGCAGTCATTCCCTCAAATCCTACCCAGCGATATGTCCAGGGATTGTCCATGTCTGCCTCATACCAGGCCTCCACACTGGATGGGATCAGAAATGCTTCTCCACCTGTCAGATGATACTGATGGCCATCCATCTCAAAAACTCCGCTTCCGGATTCCACGATATGAAGTACATGAGAGATCCTGTTATTTGGTCCAAATCGATGTCCCGGATCGCATTTTTCCCATCCACAATAAGTAAGACAGAGATCCACCGCACCTTTCTTTAAATTCTCCAGACATTTAAAGCTGTCCGAGCTTGTAAAACCAACTGTATGAAGCAACTTGTCACCTCCCTGATGTCATATATTATGTTTCTACCTGTGAGCTGCTTCGCCACCCAATAACAGGCCGCCATATCCGGCGGCCTGTTATTTTTCTGGTCAGGCGAATGTTTTTTCTGCAGATAATTTTTATTCCATCATTTACAGAAATCAGTCCTCTGCTTCAATTGTATACAATACAGAATGGAAATCACCGTTTGTCTTATTGCAGTAGTCACGATCAACCGGGATTCCTGCATACATCAGCTCATTTCCGTAAGCTTTCAGGCACTTATCTTCCCATTTTACTTTGTAAAGCTGATCCTCGTCAAGACCCTTGAAGCGCAGACGCATCCAGGAAGCATTGACCTTGTTCAGTCTTTCATAGTATCCGGCAACTGCCTGTTTTTTGTCTCTGGAAACAACCATCCATGCAGTGTCATTTCCTTCGAACGGGCTTAAGATACGGTAGAAATCGCCCTCCACCTGGATAAGGTCACGATGTTCCTTCATGAATTCCACCTGTGCCTTTACCTCTTCGATCTCTTTGGCACTTAAAAGGTTCAGATCCAGCTCATAGCCAAAGGTTCCGAAATATGCCACATTTGCTCTTGTGGAAAGCGGTGTGGTACGGTGCAGCTGATGATTCGGTACTGCTGATACATGAGATCCCATGCTGACGATCGGATAAACAAAGGAGGTACCGTACTGGATCTTTTCTCTCTCAGCTGCATCGGTATCATCACTGGTCCATGTCTGCGGTGCAAAATACAGCATTCCCGGATCAAATCTTGCTCCGCCGCTTGCGCAGGATTCAAAGAGGATATCCGGAAATCTCTCTGTCAGTCTTGTATACAGCTCATATACACCAAGGATATATTTATGCATAGTCTTGCCCTGATCTGCTGCAGATGCGCCGCGGCTGAAAGGCTCGGACATGTAGCGGTTCATATCCCATTTAATGTAGGAAATGGAAGATTCCTCGATAACCTTGGAGATGGAATCATAAATAAAATCCACAACCTCAGGTCTGGAAAAATCAAGAACATGCTGATGTCTTGAGTGGGACTCAAAACGGTCCGGTGCTCCGATGAGCCAGTCCGGATGTGCTCTGTAGCAGTCGCTGTTCTTGTTTACCATCTCAAGCTCTACCCAGAGGCCGAATTTCAGGCCCATCTCCTCGATCTTGCGGGAAAGTCCGGAAATTCCGTTTGGAAGCTTATTCTTATTTACAAACCAGTCGCCAAGGCCCTGGTAATCATCGTTTCTGGTTCCGAACCATCCGTCATCCAGAACGAAAAGCTCTACCCCAACCTCTTTGGCTTTTTTTGCAATATTGAGGATTTTTTCCTCATCAAAATCAAAATAGGTTGCCTCCCAGTTATTAAGAAGGATCGGGCGTGCATGATTTCTCCATTTTCCGCGCATCAGGCGGTCACGGTACAGTCTGTGGTAAGCCTGGCTCATTCCGTTTAAGCCCTTATCGCTGTATACCATAACAACCTCCGGAGTCTGGAATTCCTCATCTTTGGAAAGCTCCCAGGAAAATCCCTGTGGATTGATTCCCATCATAACTCGTGTCATCTCGTAGGTGGAAACCTCGACCTGTGCAAGGAAGTTGCCACTGTACACAAAGCTGAAGCCGAAAACCTCGCCTGTATCTTCTGTTGTATGAGGACGCTTCAGCGCGATAAACGGATTCTGCTCAGAGCTGGAGCCGGTTCCTGCAAGACTCTGTACAGCCTGTGTACCCATCTCAAGTTTGCGTGTTTTTACATAGCGCTCACGTGCCCACGCACCGGAAAGATGGATCATCTCATAATCCATATCCGGGAACTCCACTGCTGCACTCATCACGTTCTCAAGACGGATTTTCTGATCCCCTTTCTGAACAAGGCGTGCACTTCTTGTGATCACCGGATAATCTTCATATACAGAATAGGTAAGAACAAGATCTGTGTCCATCACGGAATCATGAAGTGTGATGTCCAGAGATGTTGCTTCCTCATCGCTCTCTGTATAAGTTGCAGGAAGACCTGCAAGTTTCTTTTTGCCGCCATAGATCTCGTGGGAAACATATTTGAAATCTACGATCTCGCTTCCGTTCTCCTGACGAACAGTAAGAGCGGGGCTTCTGAAATCACCGGTTCCGTAAACAGGATACTCCTGTTTGGTATACTGCATGGAAAGAAGTCCCGGTTCCGGAACGCATACAGCCATCAGGGAACGCATGATCTCCTCGTGAAGATAACTGAAATCCTCTTTATCGCGGATAGCTTTTCCATAGTACAAATTCTCCATCTGGCCATTTTCCATGATACAGGTGATGTAGCTTAAATGTTTGTTATAAATGTGGAATGTCTTTGATCCCTCGTGAAATTTGATCGGCATAATTTTCTCCTTTTTTCGTTTACTGCGGATAAAAATATCCGCCTCTTTCCTTAAGAATCATCAAATAACTGTGCATTTTGGCATTTGCTTCGATAAAAATACCGCTGACAACCTCAATAACCAAATCCTCAGTTATATACATTGTCAGCGGTCTTGTATTACCTTATGTAATATTTCTGATTACAGTTTTCCACCGCTGGTAGCAATACCTTCGATAAACTGTTTCTGGAAGATCATGTAGATCACGATCATCGGAATGCAGGCGATCAGAGATGCAGCCATCAGTTCCGGGAATTTGGATACATACTGGCCCTGCATCTTTGCAAGTGCGGAAGAAAGTACCAGCATATCCTTATCTGTATTAACGATCATCGGCCACATCAGGTCTTTGAATGCGAATACAGCTGTGAAAATTCCAAGTGCAACCATACTGGATCTTGTAAGTGGTGCCATGATGTAAAGGAAGGTCTGACCGATGTTACATCCATCAAGTCTGGCAGCCTCCTCCAGATCCTTCGGCAGTCCCATGTATCCCTGTCTCAGAAGGAAAGTACCGAACGCAGTGACCATACCTGGGAATACAAGGGCAAAGATCGTATTCAGCATACCCATCTTGCTGACCATCAGGTACTGCGGGATGATGAAGATCTGTACCGGAACCATCATCTGGAACAGTACAAGACTAAAGCAGAGATCACGACCCTTGAAGTTCAGTCGTCCAAATGCATAACCTGCCATAGTTGCTGTAAGAACCGCACACACTACTCGGAAGAAGATCAGAAGCAGTGTATTCTTGTACAGAAGCAGGAAGTTCATATTATTGATAACAGAAATAAATGCGTCTTTTCTCCATATTTTCGGGAAAATGGTGAAAGGATCTACAGATGTTGCTTCCGTTACAGTTTTAAAAGCTGTCAGGATCATCCAGATAAATGGCACAAGCATCGTTATGGACACAATGATCAGTATGACATGTATTAAAATAGTGGTTAATTTCTTTTTTGTTTCCATACTATCCATGGTTAATCCCCCTTTTTAGTTGTAGAATACCCATTTCTTCTGACCGATCATCTGGAATACTGTCAGGATCATGGTGATAATAAGAAGTACTACTACGATCGTAGCGCCGTATCCCATGTTCTTATTGATAAATGCATATTTATAGAACAGATAAACCAGTGACTGAGTCTTGGTAAGTGCCGGGTTTGACTTGTCAATAACCATATAGATCAGGTCGAATACCTGCAGGGATCCAATTACACGTGTAACAAGTACAAAGAAAATAGTTGGCGACAGAAGCGGAATCGTAATGCTGAAGAATGCATTCACACCTGTAGCTCCGTCAATCTCTGCCGCTTCATAATAATCTCTCGGAATTTCCTGAAGTCCTGCCAGAAAAAGAACCATATTGTAACCGATGATAGACCATACACCGATGATCGCAACGGAAAATACTGCAATTTTCGGATCAGAAACCCAGTTTACATGAACATGGAAAACGTTATTGATAAGACCATAATCAGAGTTGAACAGCCATCTCCATACCATGGCTACCGCTGCCGGAGCTGCTACCATCGGAAGGAAGATGATGGTTCTGTAAATAGAACGGCCCTTCATCTTTCTGTTAAGAAGTACTGCAAGAACAAGTGCGATGACAATGGAAAAAGGAACCTCCACGATCGCATATTTGAATGTGTTGATCAGTGCCTGCCAGATCTCTTTATCTGCAAAAACCTTCTGATAGTTCTGTAAACCGATAAAGATATTTCCTTTACCAAAATCTCCTGTTTTGAAAAAGCTCTGGTAAATAGTCTGGAAGATCGGAATGATGTTCAATACGATCAGTCCGATGGTTGTTGGGAGAATAAACAGCCAGCCCCAGAGGAACTCACTGCGCTCTCTCTTTGTCCGTGCCTGTGACTTGGTAGTTTTAGCCATAAGAATCACTCCTTCTATTCCTTCTATGTATGAGGCCGCTGCACCTGAGTGCGGCGGCCCCTCTCATTACTGCACTTAATTATCGGTGTTTCTTAATGCTTACTCCTCAGCCAGCTTCTCGTTCATCTGATCAGCCATCTGCTTGCAAGCCTCTTCCATTGTGATGTCGCCTGTGTAAACACCTTTAAGAATCTCGTTATCCTCGTTCTCCCATGTTACAGTAGATTTGGAGTATGGACGGATCTCCATGTCATCCATCATGTTCAGATAAGCCTGAAGGTTAAAGTCTGCGGATTTAGCCCATGCATCAGATGTATCTTTGTATGCACTCATTGTAACACCAAGCTCAGCCTGTTTCTCCTGAGCCTCTTTGGATCCGAGGTACTCGATCAGCTGCCAAGCTTCGTCTGTGTGCTCACCGGAAGCAGATGCTGCCCATCCAAGTCCGTTATATAAGGAAGCTCTTCTGCCTGTCTCAGCGTTTTTAGGAAGCTCTACACAATCACAGTTCGCTGCTGTGTACTCGTTCTCTTTAAATGCTGCAAGCATCCAGGAGCCCTGGCATGTCATAGCGATCTTGCCAGCCTCGAAAAGTACGTCCTCGTTGTTCTCGGACATTGTCTCAAGAGACGGGATCACGCCATCCTTGATCCATCCTTCCAGTGTCTGCATAGCTGCGATCGTCTTCTCATCATCCCAGCCGGATTTTGTCTTGTCATCGCTGATGATGTATCCGCCGTTATCATAGATCAGGTTGTAGTATCCGGCCTGGTTGTTATCATTTCTCATTGCGAGACCGTACTGGGAACCATCATCCTTAGTAAGCTTCTTAGCTGCCTCTGTAACATCATCCCATGTCCAGTCAGCTGTCGGATAATCAAGTCCTGCCTCGTCAAATAATGTCTTGTTGTACCAGAGAGCGATGGTATCTATATCCTTCGGTACTGCATAATATTTATCATCGTATGTATACAGTCCCCAGATATCCTCCGGATAGTTCTCCGGATCGATCAGATCGCTGTCTTTGATCTTATCGGTCAGATCAAGAAGCATATCGTTGGACATGTATCTCTGACTCTCGTTGGAGTGCATCCAGAATACGTCCGGAAGGGAACCACCCTGTGCACCGGCCTCAAGCATTGTCCAGTACTCATCCCATTTAACAACGGAAATCTCTGTCTTGATTCCTGTCTTCTCTGTGAAGTCTGCGAGAATTTCTTTGATTCCCGGCTCCTGGTTGGTGTCCCAGATGGATACGGAAAGTGTAACATCGTCACCTTTTGCATATACCGGAACTGCTGTCATTACCATGGCACCTGCTAACAATAATGCTGCTACTCTTTTGAAATTCATAACTTCTTCCTCCTTTTAAATCTTTCTTATTTTCCCTCTTTCTTTTGGTCAGTTTTTATATTTTTTCACGTCCCTGACCGTTGATATTATTATAATTGCACATGGAAAAATGATAAATGGATTATTGTCATTTCAATATGGAAAAATGTTACTTTTTATTCATTTTATCCATTTTTTGTTCATACTTAGTTAATTATTCGTCATTTTTACATGTTTTCTTTCATTTATTACATATATTTTCATATTTTTCACTATTTATGAGCATATTTTGGCACCCATTTATTTCCTTGTAGCAAAACCAACATTTTTACATATCTGTTTTTGTATGTTTTTACTAACTCAGCACATGTATAAATGTCATTTTCCAAAAAACACAATTTTCCTTTCCTAACATAATTCCATGCGTGCCATCATTTTCACATGTGCACGCAAAGTTCCATGTTTTTTTATACAGTCCCATAAACCGTGCTGATACTTATCTGCGTCCCCTCTCTTTACACACAATCAAAAACTATGCTAAGATTAGCTGTATCGGACTTTTCCCATATGGTCTGTTTTCATTTCTACATTTCTATATAAGGAGGTATTTCGTTATGAATCTTTTAAATGAAGATAATGTCGTCCATGTATTTCTCAACAAGCTGGGTGACATCGTGATCGCCAATCTTCTTTTTATTCTCTGCTGCATCCCCGTGATCACCATTGGGCCGTCACTAACTGCCCTTTATCACTGCATGATGCGTACAGTAAAAGGGAATAACAACGGCACAACGAAAACATTTTTCAGAGCTTTTAAGGAAAACTTCAAACAGTCACTGATCATATGGCTGCTGATCCTTGCTGCCGGAACCATGATCATCCTGAATATCCGCTTTCTGCTCCATGCAGAAGGAAGCGCTGCACATATGCTGTTTTATCTTTCTGTGGGGGTTCTGACTTTGCTGATAATTTTTACTTTATACATATTCCCGGTAATCGCAACCTTTGCCAATACACTGGGGGCACTTTGCAGAAATGCATTTCTGCTGGCATTTATGCATTTCCCCACAACGATCGCCATTGCGGTGATCACGATCTTTCCATTGTATATGACATATCTCGATGCAAAGCTGCAGCCACTTTACGCATGCTGCTGGTTTTTCTTTGGATTTGGACTTGTAGCTTTTATAAATTCGATGCTGTTGTATCGATTTTTTAAGAAGCTGCTTCCTCCGGAGGAGGATATTTCGCTTTTGTGATGAAAAGCTTGGGAAAATTGTTATTTATTTAGATATAGTATTTTTAGATATAGTATTTTCGCTTTTCAAAGCGGAGGAAATCTGCGAGGGGGAAAGCACTCAGAGTTGCGAAGCCCGTTTTTCCCCCTCGCGCTCCCCCTTTCCGGGCACGCTATATTGTCGTACGCTGTGGGAATGTGTTAGTGTATTGGCACGGCGATGTATTCTACGGTATTGATGATGCTGCGCTATGCCGATGAGGATGCCGATGTATTCTACGGTATTGATAATGCTGCGCTATGCCGATGAGGATGCCGATGTATTCTACAATATCAATATCACATCTCGCCCCAGCGCCAATACATTACCACAACAACTCACCTCCAAGTCGACAGCGAAGCGCCTCGACCCATTCTTCCCCGGCAGGCCACAGGGAAACTCAGCCTTTCGTCCCAGTCATCCAGCGCAGCGCTGATGACCCATCCAACTCCCGGGAAACCACCTCACTTCCCACTCTGAACCAAATTCCCACTCCGTCTACTCATTTTCCTATCTGCTCCCTCCTTACCTGTAATCCCTCCCGCCATCGCCACTCTATCCCTTCCGCCCTGAAAAGCCAGCCCGTGAGGCGTCCCCTTTCCCCTTTCCCCCTTTTCCATTGCCCTCCCCACCCCAATATTGTATAATCATCTCATACAACATCCACCCCATTTTGTAACCCAAAATTACATTTAGTTTTTGCTGCATAACAAAAAACAGGAGGCCCAACCAAATGAAAAAAGAACCCAACCCACAGCACACCCTCTCCGTCTACTTCTGCGGCCAGGAAGACTGCGGCCCAAACCACTCCTTCGGCCCGGCCATGCGCCCACACTACCTTCTCCACGTGATCTTCCACGGCAAAGGCATCTACCAATGCAGCGGCCACACCTATCATCTGAAAACAGGCGACGCCTTTCTCATCCGCCCCATGGACTCCATCTACTACCGCGCCGACACCTCCGACCCCTGGAGCTACGCCTGGGCAGGCTTTGACGGCTCCGCCTGCAAAGAAATCCTGAAACAAACCGTATTTTCCGACACCCCAATCTTCACCCCGGAAACACCCTCCCGGCAAAACAGCCTCCTCACCCACATGCAAAGCCTACTTGACACCTTTTCCGAAAACAACGGAAACGACCTTGCCTCCACAGGAAACCTCCTCCTGATACTATCCGACATGCAAAAAAAGCCCTCCGAAAGCAGGACCGACATCTCAAACCTGTACTTTCAGAAAGCCTCCGAATACATCAGAAACAACTATGCCTACCCCATCCAGATCTCAGACGTGGCACACTACGTAGGAATCGACCGTTCCTATCTTTACCGAATCTTCATGGAACATGAAAACATCTCCCCAAAACAATATCTCCTGAAACACCGCCTCCAGATGGCAACCCAGCTTCTCTGCTCCTCCTCCTGCACCATCACAGAAGCAGCTCTCTCCTGCGGCTTCCGGGACGCTCCCTCCTTCTGCAACTACTTCCGCCAGGGAACCGGCTACACCCCAAAGGAATTCCGCAAAGCCTACAGCGGAACCATCTACACCTGACCAGACACCCGCACTCCGTCCTTTACCAGCCGGTCAGAAGATGATAGCTCCTAATCGCAGTTATAACAGCAGACCGAAACAATTCCATAACAGCAAAAAAAGACGGAAACCATCCCGCAGACTCTGCAAATGATCTCCGTCTTTTATTTTTTTCCTGAAAAGAAATGCTTGATAAACACATACAAAACAATAATAAAAGCAAACACATAACCAAAGGCGCCCAACGCCGGAATCCCCCACAGCTTTGGTTTCATATCCGTAGTACAGATAATGCTGGAACTGATCAGAAGTGCCATCACCCACAGCCCCATCACAATATTCCGCACCAGCCGCCGCAAAAGCCACGCCAGATCATCCGAGGCATGAAGATCCAGATTGATCTTTGTCTGCCCCTTCATACAGCCCTGAAGGAAATCCGCCGCCAGAGAAGGAATATCCACTGCACGTTTCAGGGACCAGGCAAGATTTTTTCCTTCTTTTTTTATCTCACGCTTCCAGTTCCCGTTGCTGAACAGCTGCTCCTTGAGCCTTGCCGCAGCAATCTGTGTCATATTGATGTCCGGACATATCTCAGCCAGAACCCCCTCCACATGAGTCAGCCCCCTTGCAAGCATAGTCAGTCCGTGAGGCATCATGATCTTATTTTCTTTCATGACCTCCATCAGGTCCACCATCACTTCAGCCACATCAATGTTCCCCATATCCGCAGTACCGTATTTCTCCATAAGTCCGCGGATATCCTCATAAAGCTTGCTGGAATCCGGTTTGCCTTTAAACTCCCCAAGAGCCAGGACTGCATCCTGGATCTTGCCGATGTTGTTCATGGCAACCCCTTCAATAGCTTCTGCGATCAGCTGACGATCGTGCTCTGTAAGCCGTCCCATCATTCCCATATCGATCCAGACAATCTTTCCATCCTGGATCCGCACGTTTCCCGGATGTGGATCCGCATGGAAAAAGCCATCCTCCATCACCTGTTTGATGAAATTATCCACATATTTCGTTCCGACCTCATTAAGATCATAACCATTGGCCAGAAGCGCAGCCTTGTCATTGACAGCAAAACCGTCAATATATTCCATCACAAGAATATGCGGCGAAATATACTCACGGTAGAGAATCGGTACTTTAACGAAAGCCACATCTTTGTTCTTTTTTGCAAATTCCGCCATATTTGCAGCTTCCGTCAGGAAATTCATCTCCTCCTGAGTCACAGTCCACAGTTCACTTAAAACCATGTTCAGATCCACCATGCCCTTAATGCTCACTGGCGGCATCAGGCGCACTGCTTTATGCATCAGGCCGATATCCCTGGCCATGGTCTCATAGATTCCTTTTCGCTGAACCTTGATCACAACCTCTTCACCTGTTTTCAGCGTGGCCCGATGCACCTGGGCAATCGATGCTGCTCCCAGAGGTTTCTGCTCAATATACTGAAATTCTGCCTGCCACGGACAGCCCATGGACTCTTCCAGTACCTCGATTACCTGGGAAAAAGGCATCGGCGGTACCTCTGAGCAGAGCTTCATCAGCTCGTCACAGTAGCGTTTCGGCAGAATATCGGAACGAAGAGACATGATCTGACCCAACTTAATATAAGTTGGGCCCAGATCTTCCAGTATGAGCCGGAGCTTCTCAGGAGAAACACCCCGGGTAATGGCATGTTTTTTCAGAACGGCTGTGATCTCTCTCAGCCGTTCTCCATATCCGCCTTTCTCTTTTTTCTCCTTTTCTTCTCTGCCCATAAACTTCTCCATTTACTGCTTCGTCTGCGTTGTCGTTTAGTCAAGCGGATATTTGCGATCCGCAGTCGGTTACTCTGCTGCCTGTTCTTCGCTCCCGGTATCTTCTGCATTTTCTGTTTCCGCAGAAGTTTCCTGTACAGCTTCCTCTGCCGGTTCTTCTGCTGTCTCGGCTTTCTCCTCAGCAGCCTCGGCCTGCATGCGCTCGATCTGCGCCTTCACAGCAGCCAGCTGCTCCGGTGTCAGCCTGGAAATCGTTGCCTTCAGTTCTTCCTGATCATTCTTTCTGGCTGCAGATTCCTTTACAGAATCAGCAGCTGTCTTAACCGTTGATTTGATGTTATGCTTCAGCTCCTGATTAAGAACCTTACCCTGTTCAACCGTAAGCTCACCCTTTTTTACCAGTTCATCCAGGATTTCTTTGGATTTCTCTGCTGTCACTGCTGCTGTACCAATACCCACCAATAAAATTTTCTTCAGTCCTTCACCTAATTCCATAATATTTTCTCCTTTCCTGAAACCGGCAGCTGCCGGACCATCACATCACAGTCCGACACCAGACCCTATCCTGAAACAAAAGTTTTCTGTTCCTGTCATATTCCCAGAAAAACAAGTCCCTTGGGAACAAAAATGATCAGTCCGACGATCGCTGCCATGATCGCTGCGATCAGTACTGCTCCGGCCGCTGTGTCCTTGGCGATCTTTGCCAGTGGGTGACGTTCCTCTGTGACCAGATCCACAACAGCTTCCACTGCCGTATTCACCAGCTCCAGCGCCATCACCATTCCGAACAGCCCCAGGCAGATGCACCACTCTGTCACGGAAATCCCAAGGATCAGTCCTGCGATCACCACAAGCGCTGCCACCATACAGTGGATCTTCATATTTCTTTCCTTGCGGATGCAGGTAAAAATCCCCTGAAACGCATATCCAAAGCTTTTATACAGCGAATCCTTCTTTCTGCCTGCCATGTTCCTCACCTGATTTCCTGTTTGAATTATTCCCTCCAACGGGAAGTATGGGATTATTATAACAAGTTTGTAGTAATATTTCCAGTATTCCGGAAAATTTATGAATATTTAAGGAGTATATGTGGTTATTCACAGACAACTGTTCAAGCGGATAAAAGCATCCGCATTCAGTTAAACCACACATACTCCTGATCCTGTTGCATATTCTGTAAAATTTCCGGATATCCTGAATTATTTTTCCGGATATATATACAGATGTCACATATTATTCCACATTTTTCAGTGCTTCATCCATGGGCACATGACGGATCCTCTGGAATTCCAGCACTGCTACCACTGCATAGGCTACGATTCCGATCGCTGTCATTTTCACATAGATCATGGGATCCACCCACATGGTGATCCATCCCGAAATACTGGAAAGCATCATCTCGCGGAACAGCACTTCCATGATCTGTCGTTCAACCGGAAGGCTTAACAGCAGGCAGAACACCACCACAAGTGATGTTGAAAGTATATACAAACGGCTGATCTCACCATTTGTATAGCCCAGGATCTTGGTCATGGAAATCGACTGGGCATTTTTTTCGATGATGACCTTGGAAAGCAGATAGATCACCACCAGGAAAATGATCACGGAAAATCCATACATCATTCCCATCATATCTCCCATGGAGACATCCAGCTGCCTGGATATTTTTGTAAGAGCTTCCAGATCAATAACAGAGCCGATATATTTTGAAGGGATGTCTCGGATCTCTGTATCAGAGAAATATCCTCCAAAATAATCATCTCCAAGATCAAACGCCTCATTCAGTTTATCTCTTTCCATAAATACACAGAGGCTTGCCGCATAATCATAGATTCCATCTACTTTAAAGGAATACTCATCCTTCTCGTATTTTTCCTTCAGAGTTATGGTGTCGCCCTCCTTGATCCGGAATTTGTCCGCATAGGCACTGGAAATATAAACACCGTCTCCCGAAAGATCCGCCTGGATATACCGGCTGTCAGGCTCCACACCGTAAAAAGCGATCTCCTCACTTTTATATTTACCAGGCATGGTATTCAAAGAATACGCAGAAAATTTTTCCGCATCTTTATTGTCCGTTCTGATATCCGTATAATATTCCAGAAGAGAATTCATGGCATCCTCTTTATTCCCAGAATAGGCACTTGCCGGAACCGAAAGTATGTACTGGTATTTCGCCAGCATATTCTCCTGGATCTCCATCTGATAATGATCCAGCGTAGACGGCAGGAGCATGCCGAAAAACAGCAGCAAATTTGCAAAAATGACTCCCACAAACAGCACCAGATAATTGCTGACATTCTGAAAGATCACCCGGAGGCGAAACCTGGAAAAAATTCCTATCTTCGGGCTTAAATACACTGCACGTTTCTGTTTTTTACCAGAAAAATCCCTTCGCAGAAGCTTCAGAGGCGAAAGCTGCAGGCGGTACCTGAGCACCGCATGATCGATCAGTATCATAATGATGACCGGAACTACAGTTGTCAGAAGAAAGGCATCTGCATTCCATACGGTCACATAAGTCGGCAGACTATAGCTCCCGTAATACATGTCTGCACATACACCCTTAAATACGGTATATCCAAGAATATTTCCGATCAGGGCACCGGCCAGCGTGACCAGAACCGGAAGCGTCATATAATGAAGGATCAGCTCCCGCCTGGTATAACCGGATGCACGTAACGTACCGATAACACCGGCTTCCTTTCGGATCGTATTGCTGATGGTAATTCCAAACACAAAAGCCATGATCACGATCACAATATAAAGAAGCGTGATGACCATTGCCCTGTCTCCGCCCATATCATCACCGGTGAAAATAATCGCCTGGTTAAGATAACGTGGGACAAAGGTTTCCAGAGCTACCACTTTGCCAATGTCTTCCATGAGATTTTCAGAAACTTTCTTCTCCTCTTTTTCGTTCTTTGGCTGATGATCATATATCCATGCATAATTGTACCGGAGCTTTTCCTGATCCAGGTTTTCAAATTCCTCCGGGGCTACGATCGCCACACCAAACTTTACAGAATCAAACATGGAATCATTATTATTCTGAAACAGGGCACTGTAATCCGAAAATGCCACCAGGCCTGTGATCTTCCAGGATTTTTCACCTCTGATCAGGGTATCTCCTACCTTAAGACTGTTGTTATCCGCATACATACGGTCAATGGCGATCTCATCCTGCCCTGACGGCATTTCTCCCTTCATCAGGCAGACCTTATTCACCTTCTCACGGTTTTTAAAAAAACGCATGGTGCTTCCGTTATCCAGATCTTCTTCTATATAGTAGTTCTCATAAAGCTTAACACCGGCAGCTTCAATATCCTTCCACTGAGAACTGTAAATCTTTTCCGCAGTACGGAAATTTCCGTTTTCGATATTATATTTATCAAAGCTCTCACTATAAGCCTTCAGCATGCTTCCATCGGCTACCAGAAAGCCGGACACAAACCCGATGGTCAGTACCATCAGCAGGAAAACCACCAGATATTTTCCAAATTCCCCCTTCAGTTCCCTGGGGATACGTTTACGTAAAGGATTCTTCATAATGCCCCCTTACCATTCCAGGTCAGCAACCGGAATCTTCTGCTCATTCTGATAGTTTCTGCGAATCATCCCGTCACGAAGCTTTACCACACGGTCTGCCATATCCTTGATGGCATCGTTATGAGTAACCATGACTATAGTATTTCCATATTTGTGATTGACTGTTTCGATCAGCTTCAGGATTTCCTTGGAGGTGTTGTAGTCCAGAGCGCCGGTAGGCTCATCACAAAGCAGGATATCCGGATTTTTTACAATGGCACGTCCAATAGCAGTTCTCTGCTGCTGACCTCCCGAAAGCTGGTTCGGAAGCTTCCGCTGATGTTCATAAAGTCCCAGTGTCTCCAGCAGTTCATCCACATCCAGCGGTCTGTCACTTAAATAAGCACCAACTTCAATATTCTCCCTCACAGTCAGATTGGGGATCAGATTATACATCTGAAAAATATATCCCAGATGTTTTCTGCGGTAGAGGGAAAGCTTCTTTTCCTTCATATCCTCCAGCTGTTCTCCCTGAATGGTAATGCTTCCTGCATCTGCTCCGTCAATGCCGCCAATAATGTTTAGCAGCGTGGATTTCCCGGAACCGGACGGCCCCAGAAGCACACAAAATTCTCCCTTTTCAATCTCAAGATCGATCCCCTTCAGAACATCTACATGGCTCTCTCCTGCCCCGAAGGATTTTTTGATTCCTTTTATCTCCAGAAACATAAACCGCTCCTTCCATTCCTATACAGTTCTTCTTTATATATGAATATACATATATGTTAGTCTGAACTTACTCTTTTGTCAAGAAGCAGACTTATTTTCGTATTTTTTCCATATATCTATATGCGCTGTACCGGTCCGGCTCTTGCCAAAATCCAGTAAAACGTATATAATGTGGGAGTATCTGTATATTTTTAACCAAATAATCTTATTTTTAAAGGAGTGAATATTGAAAGTGGACCCCAGCGACACTTACCAGATAATCATATTACTTATTCTGCTGGCATTGTCAGCCTTTTTCTCATCTAACGAAACCGCGCTGATGTCGGTAAACAAGATCCGTCTCCGCTCTCTTGCAGACGAAGGAAACAAGCGTGCAGCCATGGCTCTCGATATCCTGGAGAACCAGACGCCCAAGCTTCTCAGTGCGATTCTCATCGGAAACAACATTGTGAACATTTCGGCTTCTTCCCTTGCAACCACACTTGCATACAGCTTTGGCGGCTATATGGTCAGCATCGTGACGGTGATCCTGACGGTTCTGATCCTGATCTTCGGTGAGATTACCCCCAAGAACTACGCAACCATTAACTCTGAAAAGATCACCCTCCGCTATATCCCGGTCTTTAAATTTCTTATGACCATCATGACACCGGTGATCTTCATCATCAATCTCTTTTCAAGAGGTGTGATGCGCCTGATGCGTGTGGATCCGGATGCAGCCAGCAAGGCCATGACCGAGGAGGAGCTTCGTACTATCGTGGACGTCAGCCATGAGGACGGTGTCATTGAATCCGACGAAAAAGAAATGATCTACAATGTGTTTGATCTTGGAGATGCCACAGCCAAGGATATCATGGTTCCAAGAGTACATGTTACCTTTGCGGATGTGGAATCCACCTATGATGAGCTGATCGATATTTTCCGCGAGGATAAGTTCACACGTCTGCCGGTTTATAAGGACAGCCAGAACAACATTGTGGGAATCATCAACATGAAGGATCTTCTTCTTTACGACAAAAATGAGGAATTTGTTATCGATCATTTCCTCCGAAAGCCGCATTTCACTTACGAAACAAAAAGCATTTCCGATCTTCTTGTGGAAATGAAGGACTCCACCTTCAACATTGCCATTGTACTGGATGAATACGGTGATATGGCCGGACTGATCACACTGGAAGATATCCTGGAGGAGATCGTGGGTGAGATCCATGACGAATACGATGAGAAGGAGGACGAGCTTGTCCAGAAGATTTCCGACCGGGAATATATCATCGAAGGTTCCATGCATCTGGATGACGTAAATGATCATTTGGATACGGAACTGGATTCCGAGGATTATGATTCCCTGGGTGGATTTATCATCGAACATCTGGATCGTCTGCCTGTTGCCGGTGACGAAGTGATCACAGAGGACGGAATCCGTCTGATCGTAGAAAAGCTGGATAAAAACCGTATCGAGAAAGTGCATGTCTACCTTCCGGAAAAAGATCCTGAAACACGGGATAATACCGAATCCTGAGTAAGCAGGCTCCAGCTCCGTAACAAGAAACAGCTGATGTACCGAAAAAATATTTAATACTTAATATCATCCATATCGGAACTGTTATCGTAATCCCCGGCTCACCCGTTGAGCCATCAGGATTTTTGATTGACAGTTCCGATATTTTATATTATAATGATAGAAAATTTTTATCCATATTTACTAAATGCAATGACAGGGAGTAGTACACAGTCTCCGGATGCACAGAGAGAAGATGGCCGGTGAGAATCTTCGTGACTGAACTGTGGAAGTAGCCCTCGAGCAGTGGACTGAACCATGGATCTTCATGCAGTAGGCTTCATCGTCATTCCCACGTTACAGGGAGGCAGTATAATTTTGTACTGGCAGAGAGCAGAGTTTTACCTCTGAAAACAGGTGGTACCGCGGAATCATCCGTCCTGAGCATATTTTATCCGATATGCCGGGACTTTTTTATTGGAAAAATTTCTCGCGGCAGCCCTTATCTGCTTAACTTTTCACATCATCAAAGGAGGGAACCAATTCATGAAACAGATTTCCGGAAACAAATTGCTTGTAAAAGCCTTAAAAGAAGAAGGCGTTGATGTTCTGTTCGGCTATCCTGGTGCCTGCACCATCGATATCAGCGATGAATTATATAAACAGAGCGGCATTGACATCATCCTGCCACGTCACGAGCAGGCCCTTGTACACGAAGCAGATGCCTATGCCAGAACTACCGGAAAGGTTGGCGTATGTCTCGTTACCAGCGGTCCCGGAGCTACCAACCTTGTTACAGGTCTTGCAACTGCCAACTATGACAGCGTTCCGCTCGTATGCTTTACCGGACAGGTTGCCCGTCACCTCATCGGAAACGATGCGTTCCAGGAGGTTGATATTGTCGGAATCACCAGAAGCATCACAAAATACGGTGTTACCGTCCGCAACCGTGAGGATCTTGGACGTATCATCAAGGAAGCCTTCTATATCGCACGCACCGGACGCCCAGGCCCGGTTCTCATCGACCTTCCAAAGGATGTAATGGCAGAGCTGGGAAGTGCTGAGTATCCGAAGACCGTCAATATCCGTGGCTACAAGCCTAACACCAGCGTGCATATCGGACAGCTGAAGCGTGCTCTCAAAATGCTGCAGAAGGCCAAAAAACCTCTTTTTCTTGCTGGCGGCGGTGTGATCATTTCCCGCGCGCAGGAGATTTTCACCCAGGTTGTTGAGAAAACTCAGATCCCGGTTGTCACAACCGTTATGGGACGTGGCGCCATTTCCACAAAGAACCCTCTGTTTATCGGAAATCTCGGTATGCACGGCGCTTATGCCGCAAATATGGCCGTGAATGAATGCGATCTTCTGTTTTCCATTGGAACCCGTTTTAACGACCGTATCACAGGCAAGCTCCATGAATTTGCCCCACATGCACAGATCGTCCACATCGATATTGACACCGCTTCCATTTCCAGAAATATCCATGTAGACATCCCCATCGTTGCCGATGCAAAAGAGGCAATAACAAAAATGAATGAATATGTACAGGACTGCAATACCGGCAAATGGCTGAAGCAGATCCAGGAATGGAAGGAAGAGCATCCTCTTACCATGAAAGACCGTGGTATTATGGGACCGCTGGATATCATCGGCGAGATCAACCGCCAGTTTGACAAGGCCATTCTTGTTACCGATGTAGGTCAGCATCAGATGCTGGTGAGCCAGTATGCAGACATCACCGAGAACCGTCAGCTGATCATGTCCGGCGGACTTGGAACCATGGGTTACGGCCTTCCAGGTGCTATCGGTGCCAAGATCGGTAATCCGGATACACCGGTCATCTCCGTTTCCGGTGACGGCGGCATGCAGATGAACATTCAGGAGCTGGCTACCGCAGTTCTGGAGGAGCTTCCGATCATCTGCTGTATCTTTAATAATGAATATCTCGGAATGGTCCGCCAGTGGCAGAAGCTTTTCTACGGAAAACGCTACGCCATGACAAATCTGAAGGCCGGTGCACTCTCCCGCCGCACAGACGGTCAGGAATATCCGGAATACACACCGGATTTCATCCGCCTCGCAGAGAGCTATGGGGCAAAGGGTATCCGCGTAACTGAGAAGGATCAGATTGCGGCTGCTTTCGAAGAGGCTAAGAAGAATACAAAAACTCCTACGATCATCGAATTTATCATTGATCCGGAGGAAATGGTTTACCCGATGGTCAAGCCGGGCGGCACCCTGGCTGATCTGATCATGGATTGTTAGGAGGAATGAATGATGGATAAAGGAATGAAAAAAAGATGGATCTCTCTCTACGTTGAAAACCAGGTCGGTGTTCTTTCCAAGATTTCCGGTCTTTTCTCCGGAAAGTCCTATAACCTGGACAGTCTTACAGTTGGAACCACGGAGGACCCAACAGTTTCCAGAATGACCATCGCCACAGTCAGCGATGATGAAACCTTTGAGCAGATCAAAAAACAGCTGAATCGTATGATCGAGGTGATCAAAGTTATTGATTTTACAGACGTGTTCGTTCGAATGAAGGAGATTCTTTACATCAAGGTAAAGGGCTGCTCCCCGGAAGATAAAGTAGAACTTTTCCAGATTGCTGAGACTTTCAAGGCACGTGTCATCGACTATGGAAAAGACAGCCTCCTTCTGGAATTCGTCCAGACCGCAACCAAAAATGACGCGGTCATCAAGCTTATCAAAGAAGAGTTCAAACATATCGAAGTTGTCCGCGGCGGAAGTGTCGGAATTGAGTCTATCAGTATGATGGAGAGATAAAAGCGGAATAATACTCCGACAGAAAAACACGGGGCTGATGCTTTAACGATTAATAAATCGTGATTTTTACAGCCCCGAGTTTGTTCATATACATTCATTATTTCTGCATAAATTCAAGCGCTGCCTCTTTCGTCGGAATCGCAGGGATTCCGCCTCTCTTTTGCACACACAATCCAGCAACTGCATTTCCCAAAACAGCACACTTTTTGATTTCTTCCCATTCCATTTTTTCAACATTCTTATTCATAGAAAGGATACTGCATAATACGCCTCCCCAGAATGAATCACCTGCCCCAGTCGTGTCGACCGCATGTGTCTGAAATGCTTTGATGATTTCTTTTCTGCTTTTTGTTGCCATAAGAACGCCCTGTTCTCCCAATGTAATGGCAACCAGCTTTGGTCCCATGGCAAGGAGTTGATCTGTAGCCTGCTCATAACTTTTCGCCTCTGTCAACAGAGTACTCTCTTCATCTGATACCTTCATAACATCTACCAATTCTATGACAGATCTCATTTTTTTCACTGCATACTCTTTGCTCTTCCAAAGAGACGGGCGGTAATTTGGATCATAGGAAATAAGTACACCCGCTGCTTTTGCCATTTTTACTGCTTCGATCGTTGCGCTTTCTGCCGGCTCGTCTGTCAGCGATAATGATCCAAAATGAAAAATTCTGCATCCGGAAATTAACGTCTGATCCAGTTCTTCTTTTTTTAACTGTGTATCTGCACCCGGTTTTCTTGCAAAAGAAAAATTCCGTTCTCCATTTTCACCGATTTCCACAAATGCCAACGTTGTAAAATAACCCGGGTCTTCAACAATAGCATCTGTATTGATTCCTTCCTTTTGCAATGTCTTCTTTAAAAATTTACCATGCATATCGTTTCCAACTTTTCCAATAAAAGATGTGCGATACCCAAAGTGGCTTGCAACGGTTAGAAGATTTGCCGGAGCACCGCCGGGATTCTGTTCGAACAATTTTCTCCCATCCTGACTGTGTCCTGCTTCCGTAAAATCAATCAACAATTCACCCAATGCCACGATATCAACTTTTTCTTCCATTTTTCAGTTCCTCCACAATCTCGTTATAACGTTTTTTATTTAACCGGTAGAAAAATAATACAACCGCAGTCACAATCCACAGTACACCCGGAATCGTCGTAAATGCATGTTTCATAATTGAAAGTACAATTGCATTTTGTGTCTGATTTGCAATATAACCATATTTTCCAAGTAATCCTGCTAAAAGTGCTGTTCCAACTGCCATTCCGATTTTATTTCCAAGTGAAATAAATGCATACTGAAAACCGTCATTTCTAAGTCCGGTTTTCCACTCCCCATATTCCACACAGTCTGGAATAATTGCATAGATTGCGGTATTAAATCCAGAGAAGAAAAACTGTGTGAGACCAGATAATGCATAAAAAATAGCTGGTGATTCTTTGGCATTGAAGAAAAACATAGACAACATGGAAATTCCTGTAAATAAAGCAAAGAGAGATGCTGTTCTTCCTTTGTTATTCAACTTGCGGAATAATGGTTGAAAACAGGCTGCCCCGATGATAGAAGGAATAATGATGCACATCGAATAAGTTGTGTAGTAGGAGGCATTCCCTTCCACATATGTAAAATAATACAGAATATCTGCGTTTCTACCATATAATGTAAATCCAAATAATATCTGTCCTGCCAATGCAAGAAGATATGGTCTGTTCTGCATGACTGCTTTCAACTGTATCTTTACAGAAATTTTTTCTTTTTCCGGAGTAATCACTGCCTCTTTCGTCTTCGCAAAGCAGAAGAAATGACAGGCTGTAAAAATACATCCATATATGACCGCAACCGTCAGATATCCTGTCTTTGCACTGTGACTGCCGAATTTGCTGAGCAGTGGAACTGTGATAATATTTAACACACCAATTGCAATCATCGCTGCAACCGAACGGGATGTATTTATTTTTGCACGTTCATCAATATCCTGTGTCATAGCACCACACAAGGTTCCATATGGAATATTCACACAGGTATACCCCAAAACCAGCAGACAATATGTAATTACCATATAAATGATCTTTCCATTCTGCGGCCAGTCAGGTCTTGCCCAGAATGTCATAACAAGAAGAATTGCTGTAATTGGTGCCGCTACTAACAGCCATGGACGGTACCGTCCCCATCTCGATTTTGTTTTATCCGTAAGTCCCCCGACGATTGGATCATTGATTGCATCCCAGAATCTTGAAAAAAGCATAAGTGCTGACACAGCCGCCATACTGATTCCGAACACGTCTGTATAAAATATCATCAGAAAATTACTGACGAACATCCAGCTGAAATTACATCCAACATCACCAAACCCATATGCAATCTTACTGATCAGCGGTACTTTTCCATTTTTGTTTTCGCTTCCCATATGTCCCTCCTATTTTTATCAGAGTTTCTGACAGAACTCTATTCTTTCCTCATTTGGGCCCTTGATCATAAAAAACTTCACACCATTTTCCCAAAATGGCAGTTCTTCGATTCCGTCTGTAATAATTGTGTATTTTTCATTGCAGATTTTCTGATACATACTTTCAATGTCTTCCACATCAAGTGCAACATGTTGGTATGCACCGTCTGACATTGCCGCCTGCCCATTTTCAAAAGTCTCTATACAGTAATTTTTTATCTGTAAAAATGCCACTTTTTCCCCTGCTTTTTCATTATAAGACTGCATAATTACTTCAAATCCAAGACTCTTATAAAACTCAACTGTTTTCTGCAAATCGTTTGTCGGAAGCCCGATATGAGCAACTCCGACAATTCCATATTTATTTTCCATACGAACTCCTTACTTTTCACTGACGTTGATAATTACTTTCATCGTTGTCTCGCGGTTATCATCAATATACTGGTATGCCTTCAGATAATCTTTAAAAGCAAATGTCTTTGAGATGAGCGGTTTCAAATGAACTTTGCCCTCATTTACCAGTCTGATTCCATCTATGTAATCATCATGGCGGTACATCATCGTGCTCTTAATGTCAAGTTCGTGGTCATTTGCCACTGCAAGATCTACTTCTGCCATTCCTGCAAAAACAGCCACCAGTACGATCGTGCTTCCTTTTCTTGCATATTTAATTGCCTGTCCCATTGTGATATTGTTTCCGGCACAGTCGTAGATCACATCTGCCTTATCCGGTCCAAATGCTTCGATCATTGCCTCACCGAAGTCTTTATTTTGGGTATTCACACACACATCAATTCCACATTCTTTTGCCTTTGCCAGTCTAAGATCACTGATATCTGTGATCATCACTTTCGCTGCCCCCATTCCTTTTGCTGCCTGTGCCACGAGATTTCCGATCGGTCCTGCTCCAAGGACTGCAATATTCATGCCAGCCACATCGCCCATCTGTTTTACACCATGAACTGCCACCGCAAGAGGTTCGATCATAGCTCCTTCTTCATAGGACATATCTTCTGGAATAGGTGTTACTTTAGATGCATCCACTGCAAAATACTCAGATGCTGTTCCTGTCGTCTGAAATCCCATTACTTTTAATTCCTCACAGAGATTATACTTTCCATGACGACATGGATAGCAATGTCCACAATATACCTGAGGCTCTATCGTCACCTTCTGTCCCACATGAAACTCTGTGACATTTTTTCCAAGTTCTGTAATCTCACCAGAAACCTCATGTCCCTGTGTTACCGGATATTTTGTAAACGGATGTTTTCCATGATAAACATGAATATCTGATCCACAAACACCAATATTCATAATCTTTACCAACACCTGATTTTCCTTTACCTCCGGAACCGGAACCTCTCTGAAAATAATTTCTCCTGGATTTGTCATTACCTGCTGTAACATAATTGTTTTCTCCTTTTTTATCATAATTGTTTCCTCCTTATTTATATTGTTTTATTTGATCTTTTATAAATTGTTTTATTAAAGTAATTACATTATTATCCTGTAAACACGATTTGTCAATATGTTTTTCATAATTTTATATATTTCATAATTTTAAAATATATTTTTTGTGTATTTTTCACAATCAACACGAAAAAAACGGAAAGGAAACCGTAGTTACTGTTTTCTTTCCGTTTTTTACTATAATATCTTTTTCTAATTTTACACAACTTCTCGTTTTTCACACATATAAAGCGGACATCTGCATTCACTTTGCAACCTGTCAGTGGGAACTTTTAACTCCAACAGAGTGAACATCCCCTTACCCAACGCTTGATGCCCTGCGCACCAGATGCGGTGTACTGCTTATCTGCGTTCAAAAAATTTACAATTCTGCCATATGTTTTGTAAAAAAGTATTTCGCAGCTCCAACAGCCGACGCTTCTTTCTTATACGAACAATTTTTTAAGTATGAAACATCATGCTCAAAGCCATTATATGCCATCACTTTTTCTCCCAGTGGTATCATATAATCTGACAATACACCTCCCACATCACCTCCGAGTATGATATCCATATCATATGCCATCCGCAGATTTGATATCAAAACAGCAAGATGATCCAGATACGCATTCCATGTCTGCAAAATTTTTTCATCACCACTTTCAATTTTTTCCATAAATGCATCCAGTGACTGCCTGTTATCTTGTGTCAGTACACTTGCAGCACAATATGCATCTGCACATCCTGATTTACCACAATAACACTTTCTTCCACCGGGAACGAGTATCATGTGACCAAACTCCCCTGCTTTCTGGTTCTGCCCTCGAAACAGCTTTCCATCTATGCAGAATGCACCTCCTAAGGTGTGGTTCAAAGACAGATATATCGCATTTGGATACTTTTGCTTTTTTTCTGCAAGCATTGCAGCATTAGCATCGTTTTCAAAATATACTGGAATTTCCAAAGCCTGCTCTAAAAAGCGCAGACTATAATTCTCTATACCTAAAGCATGGGATTTTAAAACGATCCGTTCTTTCTGATCAATAATTCCCGGAATCGCCACTCCAATCCCAAGTAGCGTATCCTTCGCTAATTCGCCTTCAAGAAAAGTTTTGACCTTTTGTGCCACTTCTGTACAATAGGATAATTCTGCCGTAAATTTTAAACGGATGCGATCTTTTTTTATAATCTCATCTCCAAGATTTACTAATACCATTTCTATATGATTCGCTGTAATCAAAATTCCCATTGCATGACAGTATGACTTATTGATCCCTATACTTTTTGCCTTTCTTCCACCGGTCGAAGCATATTCCCCAGTTTCTTCCAACACCATTTTTTCTAACAAGTCATTCACATTTGCTAACACAGTCGGCATACTCAAATTTAAATCTTTTGCGATTCCCGCCTTGGATGTAACATGATTGTTCAGCACATAATTAATTATTCTTTTTCTTGTTATATTTTTTTTATCTTTATTTTCCGTTTTCTTACCCTCTTTTATTAAATATATTATAAAAGAATTATATGCTTTTTTATTCTTCTTGTAAAGCAATGTTTTATAATAAATCTCCGACAGAATTTATCTTATAAACAGCAAAAAGCTCCCGAAGGAGCTTTCCACGCTTTAGAACACCAATTCTTTTAACACAATCTCTTCTGCCATATTACGAATACCATTTACCAATCTGACACATTCCCTCTAATCACGAGCTTTCAACTCAGCACTGGTTGCATCCAACTTCTAAATCTAAGTCGATCTCTATCGTGTCATCTGGCTTTTGTTGGGACAAAAGAACTACCGTCTCACAGAACATATTTTATCGCAAGGCTTTTAAAAATGGAATAGATTTTACCAAACGACAGTTTTCAAAAAACTTATCTGTCAAAAATTAATTTCTCCCACGGTTCATATCCTGCCATGTAGCCGAATTCTTCCTCATTCCTGAAGTCTTCAAGAAGATATTTTACCACCTTATATGTTCCCTCTACATCCTTCCCTGCACATACAATATCAAGCATTACCGCAGCCTGCCAGATAAGCATGTTACAATTCGGATATTCCTTTATAAGCCTCAATGCCCATTCATAAGTCTTTTCATAGCCTTCTTCTGAAAACATCCTGTCCATCTTCCTGATAATTTTTTCGATTTCAGTATCTGAAAGATATTCATGAATAGAAAGTAATGTATCAAGCGAAATATCAAGCAGTCTCGCAATTGGTGCCAGCAGTTCAATATCCGGCTTGGAATTACTATTCTCCCATTTGTTTACAGCCGGTGTCGTCACACCTAATCTGTTTGCCATCTCCTCCTGCGTCATACCAGCTTCTTTTCTATATTTTTTTATAACAACGCCTATATCCATTTGCATCATCTCCTAAAAAATTCAAAAGCTTTTGTATACTCAGCATATCAGATTCATATAGATTGCACAATTGAACAGTGTTTAATTTTTATTCAAATTAATTAACCAACAGAAAATGTTGCATAATTAATCTGCTGGCTTGGTGGCTTTGATACTTCTCAGGTTGACGGCTAGATACGCATTAGAGATGTCTCCATCGAAATATTCTCCTACAATCTCCATATCCTGAAATTCTGCATATTTCCTAAGCTTGTCCTTCTGTGCATCCAAGCTGTAACCGTCAACCTGAATTGCTGTTGATACACGAGTATATATGTAGCATTTTATATTCTTTTCAATACGTTCACTCCTCTCTAGTGTGGTAAAATCAAAGTTGGATTTTTCAACAGTGTGGCAATAACCGGAGCATATTTAGATATTCCATAATCCAATACGATAAATCAATCATGAAATATACCGCCTGTCTTTTTCATTGACAAATTTACTGTTGGGTACTCTTTGCAGAAATCTATAAATTCTATGTTGTGAAGTTTATTATTTCCAACATTATCACTGAATAAAATAATAGCTACTCCGGCCGGAGAATTCTTAAGGTGTACCAGCGTCCTTAAGCCAATATAATTGTCAATGACATATATTGACGACTTTGCCTGCTTATAAATGGACTCATATACTTCATCTGCACTACTGAATTTTGCGTTAAACATGAGCCACTTGTCATCATCATCTGAAACAAAGCTATTCATCATATCAGCCAACTCAGATTTTGTCACAACATCCTTCAAGCCTTCTGCAACATCTGAAATCTGCTTTTCAAGAGATATCATATCTGAGTTGATTTTGTTAATTTCTATTCTGTTGTTAGCAGTTTCCATGCTTAACTGAAGAATTTCCCGCTGACCTATAAGATCACGATTTTCTAATATGTAATCTTTCATTTTCTTAAAGGTTCTTATTAATGCCTTGCTCTGCTTAACAGCCAACGGTCCTTTCAAAACAGTCATCAGCATATATAATCCTTGCTCTGTAAATACATGAGGATTATATCTGCTCTTACTGTTAAGATTTGCGGTCAAAAAATTTGACCGCAAATTTTCTACCTCGTCATCCGTAAGTTCAAACATAAAATCTTCATCAAATTTTTCAATATTATTTTTTACCTGTCTATTAAATCCCTTCGTATCATAGCCATATATCTCTGCTAAATCAGCATCAAGCAATACCCTTTTACCCCTAATTTTATACAGTTTTTCTTTTAGATATTCTTCTGTTACTTCTATTACTGTAACATCGATTTCTTTCTTTTTATCTTCTGCCATAGAACTCCTCCATCCATTTGCGGTCAAAAAAATCGTCCGCAATTCTCATATGAACATATTGCTGACATCAGCAATATGTCTGATTTGTTATTATTGTTCTATTATTTCAGTTAATCATTTTCTTTTCCATATTAGAATTTCTCCTATTCAATGACTGGTAAGATGCCCTCGCTCTTCAGAAGATCATAAAGGAAAAGTCTGCCCTTCTGTGTCCAATAGGTATGCATCACACTTCTGCTCTCATCGATTGCATAGGTACGTGATTGTGTGTATCCGCATTCTGCATACTGCTGATATAAAAGCCATGTCTTTCTGAACTTGTACTGAACCCCAAGTTCATGAAGAAGTTCATTGAACTTACGACCGCTCATACCGTAGTCCTTTGCAATCTGCGTAATAGGAAGTGTGTTCTTGTTCTGTAAAATAAGGTCATAATAGCTTACCTTTGGCTGCATCTCTGCAATCTGCTGACGCTGAATAAGGGTCTGACATTCAAGCTGTTTTCTTCTCTCACGCTCTTCCTTAAACTGTGTAAGTGCTGCAATCGCAAGATCAGGATTTTCCAAAATCTCATCGATGGCATACATTCCATGCTTACGGATAGCCGGAAGAACCTCTGCCGTTACCCAATGTTTGAACTTCTTCGCATTAGGCATTTTGCTTGAAAGGATAAGACTGTAAAGACCTAACTCATTGATAATGATGGTTTCCTTATCCTTGTTACCATCAAAGAGCATGACCTTATGTCTGTCCTCTTCATCTACATGACGGTTAATATCTCGACTACCGTTTTGGTACCCGAGGATGTCAGCTACATCCTTGCCAACAAACATAACCTCACCGTTTACAATTGCTGTTCTTACAGAGCCAAACTCTGTGCTGTTAAATACTTGTAATTCCATACGAATTACCTCCTTCAAAATAAATTTCTTTGAAGGTGTCACCCTCCTACCTGGTAGCCTTGGGAGAATGGTTAAAAGGATGCTTTTGAAAAAACTTTTTTAACTTGTTGATTGCTCTTCTGTAGCGATGACTTACATTGTTTGGTTCGTCATCAATTCTCTCTGCATACTCGCTTACAGTTAATCCATCAAGTACAATAGCAATAACCATGTCTGCTACTGCAGGTTTAAGAAGACTTCTCAATGTTTCACAGCACACTTCGTATTCAAGCTGGTTATGTACTCCATCAATGGAACTGCTGAAGGCTGACTTATCAGCTGCTCTGAACATAACTGCTTCTTCTATGTTGATCTCAACTGTTCCGTCCTTGCTCTTCATATAAGCGTTGCCAATGTGACGGTCATGCTTGTGCCAACTGTTGTAATCAGGTCGGTTGAATCTTTCCTCGATCACATCCTGGATTCTCTGTTCGTAGTCTTCCTGACTCTCATCTTCTGAAATGGAGATGTTTAACCATTTCTCCAATTCCATGTTTTCGACCTCAAGTGTCTGATATTCGCTCTCGTAACGAATCTTGATTTTCATAAAGTTCCTGCCTTTCTGCCTGGTTCTTGCAGAAAGGCATAGGAAACAAATAGGGTCGGTGCTTATAGAAGTACCGACCCATGAATTGCCTGAAAAAGGGCATAAGGAAATAAGGGTACTTCTATCGCACCTTTCACAGGTTGTCCTGTGATCGATGCCGATATCTGTATCCCAATGCCCTTATAGCTAATCAGGCCTTGTGATATTTACTATTTGATATTTTTCCAAAGGGAGATGGACAGGTTGATTATCCAATCCAGCTCTGTCCACCCTTGTTGCCAGTATTACTTGCGCTTTCCTGGTCTTGTTTGTGCTAATGCACTTCCAGCTACGGACTTTGATGTCTTGCTGTAACGACCGTCACGAAGAATTTTGCTTGCTTTTGAAGCTACCGAACGTGAAGTTTGTTTTGTGTTCTTAGCCATATTTATCACCTCGCTTTCTTCTAATTAAAATTATAGAAAATAGCACCTTCAGATACATGAACCTGGAATTACCCAAAATCACCTAAAATTTGCAATAAAAAAAGAGCCATCCAAATGGATGACTCCCGCTGTTAAAATACATATTAAATTATTCTCTATAATCTAGTAGTAGACCGAATCTTCCCTTGCCTTCCACTCTCGAAAAAGGAATTAAGTTAGCGTCTTCATAATCAATATTCGGTATTTCATTTTCAAGAACAATGGTTTGTCTATCATTTCTGTGATCTACAAAATATTTGAAGAGGCCACTTCTCATTCCGCTACTGGTTTTTTGTGTACCGATATTTTCTTCTTTTTCTTTTAAACTCAAAATTGGGGAATCTAAAAACAAAAACTGTAATTGATGCCGACCTTCCTTTTCAAGCCACTCTTGTATTGCCATGGCCATAATCGTATTAAGAAAAGCCTTAAATCCTTTACCTTGAGATATCTTCTCACTACCATTAACCACAACATCACAGAGAGATGAATCAAAACGTGCACCAACAAAGTTATCATAATCACACTCTTTAAGTATCTTCTCTAATAAATCTGTCATAGAAGCTTTCATGTGATCAGATATTATTTTTTCAATATCTATTTTTGCCGGTTCCAATGCATCTTTATCATCTTCCTTTTTTGTTATCTCCTCATACTGTTCCTTTAAGATTGAAGAAAACTCTTTTACCATTTCTGCAACTTTAGCCCTCTCCAATGCAGCAACATATGATGTCATGCTTTCTCTGAGTGTATCAACCCTAGGTTTTAATTCTCCTCTAATTAAACTTTGTACATCATTTCGCTCATTCACTATCTCGCTTTTTTGCAAAAGCAATCTAGAGATTTCTTCATCAATAGATAAATCAGCCTCTCTTAAATCTTTGATTTTCAAAGAGATTCTCTCCACCTCAAATTCGGCTGCCTCTATGCATGATGCAGATTTATCTTTTTGCAATTCACCGTTGCATAATGGACATACAGAAATTTTAGGAATGCTGTCTCGGTGTAAGTCACCCTCTGCAATAAATGTCAATCTTCTTATGTCTGACTCGTACTGCGTCCTTAAAGATGCATATCTATCTTTTAACATCTTACTTTCGGCAATCTTATCATCAATATCTATGATCAGCACAGTTAACTCTTGATTCTTACTGATTGCATTGTCAAGTGAACTTTTTGCCGCTTCAATGTCTTGCAATAAATTGTTTATTTCGAGTTCAATTTCTGCAGCACTACGTTGGTCAGTCTGATCTTTTAAACGAATAAAATCTTGCTCTGCTAATGCACTTAAACTCCTGTCATACATCATTTGGACGGCAGATTTTCTTGCTATGATAATTTTATCATCATCACCATCTTTGGACGGTTTCTCTGTACTAATTTCATCCTTAAAGTATAGTAATGACGAGATTACATCTACCGGAATATTATTTGTGTATCCAATTTGCTTTTTGAGTACACTATTTCCTGAAGTGATTCGGTCTTCATTTACTAAAAGTACATGTGCAAATGTTCTGAACTTCAATGCCTGTACAGAACCATTTGCATACTGGTGAATAAATATACCCTCATCATCAATTCCCATCAACTTAAGCCATACACTGCTAATAGCACCCTTTTTCTTAGTAGGATTTCCTACAGTATATGTCCCAGATTCCACTTTTTCAGATCTACTTGAGATATTTATATCCGATGAGTCTATTTCTCTCGATAAAACAATTTCATCGCCATCGAGGTCAATAAGCATTGACACTACTTGTATCTTCAACTTTGGATCAGCAAGTCTATGATATGACTCACTTTCTAAGTTCTTATTTCCACTTTTATTAAAGCCTTTGCAACCCATAAGAAAGTTAATGCAATCATACACTAATGTCTTTCCCGTATTTGATGGGCCGTATATAATGTTTAACCCCTTCTCAAGAGGAAGTTCTGATATAATATTATTTTTGGTTTTAATCTTTATATTCTTTATATGATACATCAAGCAATTCCCCCTTTCAGCGAGTTTACTGCATTCTCATTAATTGACTTTTCTAAATCATAATCTGTAGAACCACGAAATTCCTTAATAGCGGCAATCGCTATATTCCTATATTGCATCGCATACTCACTCTTAAATGTCTTTGCATACTTTTTCCCGGCATTGGATATTTTGAATTGATATCCTTCTTCAATCTTAACATCTGCAAGTCCATCTAATACTAACTCTTTAATTGCAGCCTCAGCAAGCTCATTACGATTTGATAATTCTCCGTACATATAATCATTATCACCATTTGGACTTTTAAACGGAAGCTGAAATTCTTCTGCATAACAGATAATGAAATCCAGTGATACAAGTCTGCCAAGAGAGTACCAATTTCTTTTGCCCGCATTCAACAATAATAAAAGTCGGAGTTGCATTTCAAAAACAGAGTTAAATAGCTTATTTTTCATCTTTATCTACCCACTCCAATCTTTCATCATTTACCAACATGTGGCACACACCTTTTTTCTCTCCTGGTCCAATCCAATTAAAAAACGAATTTTGAGTGTTTACCGATAATGAAATTGTTCCAGCTCTATCGAGAACCGTATTCGCTTTTTCAAGACCATTTGAATATGTATTATGGCTTATCTCATAAATTCCAGTTTCAACTTCATCTTTTAGAGTATCAAACAGACCATCCTCTTCCTTTTTCACAGAATCTCTTGTTTTCCGATCAATTGTTTCTGCCAAATAATAGTTCTTCCGCTGTCTATCAAAATGCTCTCTACATCCAATGGAATCAAGATCAGCCGGAACGTTAATATGAACGCTATGTGCATCCTCGTAGGCATCATATAATGCACTTACATAACCAAGTTCATCTGGTTGGATTTCATCAGGAACAACTGTAGTTGGTTTTTTCATGCCACCACGAATGAGCTTATTAAACTCATCAATGGATTCGCTTTTTGCATCGGATGCACTTTTCTTTCTCTGTGGCGAAGAGACCTTGTTATTCCCCAGTAAAGCCCTTTGAAACACTCGACCTAAGAATTCGCCATATTTACAGTCCGCGTAATATTTCATCAATTGCTGCTTCTTGGAATCTCGCAAATCACAATTCTCAACAAGTTCTTTCATTGCATCATACATTTCATCGGCAATTGCATCGCTTAATACTGGAACTACCGATGAATCGAAATATGTAATGATCTTCGTAAGCATTTCATTCTTTCCAACAGCTGCCTGTATTTCTTTAGGAATTGTTTTATATCCATTTCCCCAAGCGCTTGCATTAGCATTATCCACATCGTATGGATTTAAGTTCTCGTCAAGAATATTCTTTTCTTCAAATATAGGATAAAACAGCAATCTGGCAACATCTGTAAACCCGTTGTCTGTAACACCGAGTTTAAATGCTTCATAATACGATTTGTAATTAAGTATTATCTTCAACCAGATTACCTCCTTATATAGCCAAGTGTTAATTGTTGAAATTTCAAAGGAATATATCCCTGCATATCTCAGTGAACATGCCTCAGTTTAGCTCCTTTTCTACAAATGCTATATATCCTGTATTGTATATAGAACATTATTTGCAAACTCATGAATCGATTGCAAAAATTTTTCACCACTCTCATCCCCTATATTGACGAAGCAAGCATATATTAATGAGGGATTAAAAATTTCGGAATTTAACGAGAGTGTTTCTGTTCTTCTATTGGTAAACGATGGATATAACAACAATGCTTTTTCACTGTGAAGTAATTTTGCATACATCATAATCTGGTATATATCTGCATTTTTAAATTGTCCATATGCCTTATTTTTTACATCCAATACAGCATAAGCCGATGGCATATAGTCAAATGTTTCATCTTCCTCTTTATACCTATATATGATGTCCGGTTGATATTCTCTTCCAGAATATACGCCAGTACTACCTATTACATCTGCAAATCTTTTCTTAGCTGACCACGTAGTAAATTCACGTTTTTCTGGAATTTCTTTGAGAACTTTAGCTACAAAATCTTCAAACAGCCTATCAAAATTAATCAAAAAACTGTCCGTTCCAACGGAGGATCCCTTATCACTGTATGTTAATTGATCGATAATCATTGCTGCATACGTTAAAGTTCTCCTATATCTAGCAGTGTTGGAATTAAAAGTTATTTCTTGAAGTAAAGCACTGCCATTTTGAACATTTTTGTCAGACCCATAAAAATACATTTCCAACTGTGCTGCATCTGAGAAATATTCGTCCGTATGTTTTAATTTTTCTAATGCAGATAGTATCAGCGAATTAATATTATTCTTAATCGACAATTTTGATACTCTACTCATAACTGGTTTTCCTTTACCAGTAAGTACATTCGTATAAGTTCGAGTATAATTAACTTTACCTTGTAACGATTCGCTTTTAATATCTGTCTTTTGATAAGAACATATAATTCCTTCTTGAATATTTCTTTTGAGGTTCTTAATGAACATTGATGCAACATCTGCACTTGTTTCAGACTCAGAAACATCCAAAATCGCTGCGCTATCAGTTGGTCTGTACCCATACACGTAAAGATAAATTCGTATAATGTGTTCAAATCCAATTTCGTGATACTTAGGATTCAAAGATATAACCCTTGTTGGAGTTGTTATATAACCAACATACGACTTACTTAAAGGAAGAATATTATTCTGTTTTTCTTCTCTGGCCCATCTAATCGCATACTTTTTAGTGAACTCTTCAAAAAAAGTAATTTCTTCTGGATGGACAGTAATAATGTTTTGTTCAGCAGACTCCATTATTTCCATAGCACATCTCCTCATTCTCCAAATTCAGCAGAGAATGAAGCCATGAAATCATCTAAATCTTGTATTCCATCGGACAGGTTTTCTCCGACAATTGATTCAATGGCACTCGCATTATTAAAACTGTATTCTCTTAATGTTGGTAACAAGACAAAATTAAATTGATTTTTAAAGTCATTTGCTTCCCAAATATATTTACCTGACTCATTAGCCTTCGGAATAAAATAGGACTGGCCTAAAATAAGCTCTGGGGCTTTTAAAGTGTCAATAATTCTCTGATTAATCTGTTTTAAAATATTTCCCAAATCAAAGTCTTGGAATATAACTTCCTCAGATAAGAAGTCATAATTTGGCAAAAGAGGTACGAATGCAAATCTTCTTCTTATCGCTAAATCTAAGAAAGCAATATTTCTATCACTTGTATTCATCGTTGCCACAATATACAAATTGTGTGGAATTGAGAGAGTTCCTACATCTTCATATTCTTTTGACAAACTCGCTTCATAATTTCTGTCCAAAGCAAGAATTGATTCTCCAAATATTTCTGCAATATTTCCACGGTTCAATTCGTCAATCACCAGCAAATATTTATTTGATTTATCTGGATCACTCTTAACCTTCTCAATGTATTTTAAGAACACTCCCTGTTTAGTAGTGACGTATGTACCTCTATCTTCTGATCTAAGAACTTCAGCACCAATAAAATCTTCATATGAATAATTTGCATGAAACTGTATCGTTAAGCTATCAGCAAATTTCCCACTTTCTGTAAGATTTTTTGTATATCTTGATTTTCCGACACCTGGCACTCCTGTTAGCACAATTTGTTCCTTATTCATCAAAATGTCAAAAATATCGCTATCGCTAGGATTATCACCATTTAATGCCAAGTAATGTACCACCGTATCCTTATCATAGACACTAACTTGGGCATCTTCAGGTGCTGAAATCGCATTAACTTCAGGCATCTTTGTTGCGTCAAAATCGAACTGATTTCTCACTTCCTGCCCCTTAATACTGTCTGTATCTGGAATTAAGCGACAATTTGAGATATCATCCTCAAACAACCAAAGGAAATCATTTTTTGTTATTTTAAAATACTTCTTGATTGCTTTATCCAATACTCTTGAAAACTGCTTCTCATTTGGCATTGAATCGAACTCAAATGAGCTAAAACGGAAAGTCCAAGCTGCTAATCTAGATAACGGTATTTTTTGACCCTTTAAATATTTTTCATCAATCAAATCCTTATAATTACTTTTAAGAGTAAGCTTTGAATCCACATCATTAAAAATAGGGACATTGATATTCTTCTTCTCAACAGTATCTTTCATTCTTCCGGGAATTTTATTAAATTCAGTTCCTGGTTGATAAAAGGCCAACTTTCTAAAGGCAGTTGGAAACATAACTCCTTTTGAGCTACACATTTCTTCAGAATCAAATAATCCACCAAGCAGCCATAAAGAATTTAACTCTTCCTTCTTTTGCTCAGCAGTTAAAGCACTGTTTAAAAATGTTACAGGGTATGAAGCGCTCACTCCCATATGCTTAGCCATTAAAAACAAGAACAGCATATCATCGGTATCAAATCCTGCATTTTTAAAGTATTCTATTGATTCACTAACCTGGTCTTTTTTTATGTAATATTTCATTTATTTTTCCTCCTCAAAAGCTTGCTTGTAAATAGCATTTGCTATCACCTCTGCAAGATGACAAGGTACAGCATTTCCTATTACTTTATACATTGCTACTATATTTTTAGTTGTATCATCAATAAATTTAAAGTCATCCGGGAACGTTTGAATTCGTGCAATTTCTCGAATCGTATAACGTCGATTCTCTGTTGGATGTGTTATTCCACAGTTTTCCGGCTGAGCAGATGCTGTAATCGTTCCGTTTATTTCATCTCTGCTAAAGCGTCTATAAAAATTTGGAGCATGATATCTTTTCATATCATCTCTAATTCTTTTGAATCTCGGAGAAAGATTCTCATATGGAATGCTCTTCCACGAACCTCCTTCTGGGATCTGATCAACCATATTTTGTGCTTGAGGAGAATATGACCAAAAAGTCTGATTCGGTACATCCGCAGGAATGTCCAAAATATGTCGTAACGTAAGCTTGCTTTTATCACTCTGAACAGGTGGAAATTCAAATGTCTTTCTGAGATCCTTTCTCAAAGCTACTAGTATCATACGTTCTCTATTTTGTGGAACTCCATAATCTGATGCATTTACAACCTTGTAATTGACGAAATAGCCCAGTCTTTCTAAGTCCTCCTTAATTACATCAATTAATTTTTTCCCGCTCTGGTGTTTGGAAGACATCAAACCTTTAACATTTTCAAACAACACTGCTCGTGGTTGCTTATGTTCTATAATTCTCAAACACTCAAGATATAATTCACCTCTCTCGTCATAAACGCCCCTACGATTACCAGCGTTTGAAAATGGCTGACATGGAAATCCAGCAGTTAGAATATCACAATCCGGAATATCATCTACAGGTACTGTAGTTATATCTCTTCCATCAATTTCGCCTAGATTGAGTCTAAATACCGCTTGGGCATCTTTATCAAAGTCATTTGCCCATACTCTAGAATAGCCTGCATCTTCAAATCCTTTGTCCATTCCACCACAGCCAGAAAACAATGACACCAGTCTTGGTGAGTATGTTTTATGTTCAAGTTGAGTCTCCGTTTCCTCACTTTCCCTTTCCTTTACTGAATCCAGCCCTTTTAATTCCACCACAGCATCCAAATCACACCGAAGGGTTTCACATATTTTAAGCAAGGTTGACATACTTACATTCTTATCCTTTCCCATATTCGCAATGGCATTTGTTGATAGCTTTGCCATTGTTCTAAGATCTTCTTTAGACATTCCCTTTTCCAAAAGAGTATGCCATAAAGGTTTATAACTAATTTGCATTCATTCACTCCTTAATCTATGTTTCAGCAGTTTCATTTAAATCAAACTTAGTCGAATCATTATACCACGAAATTTGAGTTTTATCAAGATCTCCTATCGTTTTGCAATTCCGTGAATGCTCATATTCTGTAAGCTAATATGAGACCGAACACCTATTGAACCCCTCTAGGGTTCAAATCCTTGTTATCCATCTCCTAGTGTCAACCTTGCCGAGTAGACCAGTTCTCACTCGGCTATTTGCAGGCATTAAAAAAGGGCTTTCCGCAAGACTTCATATATCTTTTAACGATGGTCTTTGAGAAAGTCCTTTGTTTTCTACACTATATTTACTTGTAATGGTTCACCTTTGACATAAAAACAACCGTCTCCACGTGAAATTATTAGGCTATTTCATGCCTAATCGATTATAGCCCTATTTTTCAATAGTTTTAGAGTCTTTTCTTGTTCTTAATCATCTACTCAGTCCTCTTGCGAAAATAGGCTTTTTTTACTTTTATCAACTTCTTTTGCCTGAGCCAGCATCTTTAAATAACGGTCTTCCCGTTCATATTTTTCATCTAGACAATCTTCACACCAGTCAAGAACTTCTGAATCAAAATTCTCATTGCCTAATTCCTCCATGAATTCACAAATGCTTCCGATTGGAAATATGCGTCCACAATGTTTACACTCCAGATAAAACATATCATTCTTTACTGTTACAAATTGAACCTTGCCATTTTCATCACATGTTCTTAGTAAAATCATAATCGTAGTACCTCCTTTACTGTTTTGGTACTACCATATATCACTCTTTTCTTCTGTATTATCAAGTAATATAGAATACAAAAATTCATCTAATTTTCATCAACTAATTGTGTTAATTACGCTTTTTAGAACTGTACTTGGTTTTCTTTCTTTTAGGCCCATCTTCCGTTTGCTCCACATTACTGCGTTTATTTTTTCATAAATCACAAGTAAACACTTCTGTATAATCGACCCAATCTCAATGTTCCTGTCTATCCAACTGTAAAAATACCAAGGTTTTATGCTCTTTTCCGGGCATATTTCGCAGTCTGATTTTCAATTCTAAAAATCTCGAAAATCCCCTTATTTCAAGCCTTTTTCACACTTTTACTTATGTGTTTTAGTCAACATAACTACGCTCTCGACATGAAAGGACTGCTGTCTATGAATTACCTTAGTAAAGGGAAACTTATCCACACACCTTTTAACGATAGATCAAAGCTATCGTTAAAAGGTGTAAGTGCTAGATATTTCCTATTTTTTTAGTTTAGGAAGATTAATACCTTTCACATTTACTCCTAAAATAACTGCTCCCAATAAAAGAGCACCAGCAGTTAACTGAGTTCCATACTTAACAAGATTATCTATAAACTGCTTATTTTCAGTATCTTTTGCAGATATACGATCTGCAACCTCAAGCATTTGCTCTGTTATACGATTTCTTTCCTCAGGAGTAAGTTCCTCCTTTTTTAATACTCCCCCTAAATCATCAAGAATTTTGCGGTATGCCAGGATTGCATCCTTTTGACTATCCTTATTATTCTCCAGTGCTGCATCACATACATTTTTAAACTGCTCTAACATTTTTCTGCTAGACTCAGCATAAGCTGGAAACTGATTGATAATGCTTATTGCAACATCTTTATCCATATTAGGGATTAGAGAAGCGAATTCCATGATTTTTTCTTTTGATAGATTCCTAAATGAATCAATTTACAAAGCATCTTTTACTTGCTGCTCAG